>Ga0078972_1006679_pt1 | contig 26901 bp, 24 predicted proteins | sample YelNatPaOPGAMG01_FD_67568 | JGI IMG/M metagenome (GOLD analysis project Ga0078972, IMG submission 67568) | Hot spring thermophilic microbial communities from Obsidian Pool, Yellowstone National Park, USA - OP-RAMG-01 (SPADES assembly) (version 2) | ecosystem: Environmental > Aquatic > Thermal...
TCGTCCAAATTCCGTGTCTGTCCCCATATCCCGGCCACCATACGCCCTTTCGGTCACCACATTGAACGTTGAGAGTTGAACGTTGGACGTTAAACGTTCCTGATCGCTATATCGGACATCGTGTCTGTCCCCATATCTGGGCACCACAGCCGGCTTGCACCGCCCGACCGGCGCTTGGGTAGGTCCGGCAGGTCAATAGTCCGGTTGGTCAAATTACGTGTCTGTCCCCATGTCTAGTCCCAGGCAGATTATCCAATACAATACTTCGACGGCAGGACTGTGGTGACCGCACCGCTCGTTGCCAGAGAAGCAGATACTGACAAACTGAGCAAACTCAGCCTGAAAATCTTCGCAAAAATGATCGATTTCTCAATATAGTAATTCAACGAGGAAAACGCGAAGCGCATGGTTGAAGTTCTGAAGGATTTCGGTTTTGATGTCTCCGATCTGACACCCGATCTGTTTCTCCGCAAAGACAGGATAATTCGCATGGGCCTTCCACCAAACTGCATCGAAATCCAAACCGGTATTTCCGGCGTCGAGTTCAGCGAAGTGTACCCGCGGCGAGTGGTGGCCACAGTGGACAGCGTGCCAGTGAACATCATCCCGTTGGATGATTTAAAGCGGAACAAGAAAGCAATCGGCCGTTACAAGGACCTCGCGGATTTGGAGAATCTGCCGTGAGGCAAACCTGGATTGTGACTGGGCTGTCCCAATGCGCCAGCCCACACCAACCACGGTTCCGTCGGGCTCGAAAACGAACGCCGTTTCATCGCCCTCGGTCTCCTGAAACATGGCGCGCTTGCGCCATATCAATCAGGAATGACTCTCGAGCATAGGCAATCAAACTTCCCTGCCCTCGCCTTTGGGCCCGACAGCAAACTCGATCTTGCGCCGACCACACAGGTAAGCTTTCCAGCCGAAGCGGCTCGTGCGCCAGACGTAATGCCCAAAAGTCCCTTCCAACATAACCGTGCCGTCCCACGCAAAGCTGCCTCCAGACCATGCTGCGTAGCCAAGGTGAAGGTTCAGGTCCAAGTTTTTTGCCGGCGGTGGATTAGGGTCGGTGTACCACGTGCCTGTGTACACAAAGAGCCTATCCTTGAAGACAAGGAAATGCGGATCGGGCGTGTCACGCTTTTTCAAGCTACGCGGCCTCCAGGCTGTTGCAAAGCCAGCCACAACGCCCGGTAGTATCGCATCACGCGGATCGGGTCGTTGCTCTCAGAGATTTCGGCAAGGCAAAACCCGGTGTAGCCAATCTCGTTGAGCCGGGTCAAAAGTTTCCGCCACGGATACTCCTCCAGATAGAGGTCGCGCATGTGGACTTCGAAAATCTTGTGTTTCACCAGATCAAAGTTGTAATCGAATCCCTGGCCCTCGAGGTCGGTCTGATTCGAGTTCCAACAGACGCCAACGTTCTTGTGGTCTGCAACGTCAATTATCGTTCTGATCCGGGGCAAAAGCGAAGTGCCACTGCCGTGAACCTCGAGCCTGATTTGCTGGCCGTAGCCGTCGGCGAATTCGCCAAGCTCGCGCAATGCGCGTCCGATCTGTTCCAATGTTTTCTCGACGGGGACGTCCCGCGGCAGAGCGTTTGGGCGGACTTTGACACCTGACGCCCCAACGTCGTGGGCAAGGATGATGTATTCTTTGGTGGCCTCGATGTCCTTTTGCAGCTTTGCCTGATCAGGTGTGTGGTAATCAAACGCGCTCCCCAATCCCATCAACACAACCTTGGAATCTTGGAACCGGCGCCGCACTTCGTCGCGCTGCGCCCTGGTCAGTGTAACTTCAACACCATGCGCGTGTGTCGTGCGCAATTCGACCCCTTCAAACCCGGTTTGCTCGCAATTGCGAATTATTGTGGGGATATCCCAATCCTTGGCGAGATTATAGGTCACAAGGCCAAGCCGCATTTTGGGAGCCGCCGCATTGCCACTCCCGGCTGGTTGTTCGGCTGACTCCACCACGGCCTGCCCCAATCCCAATGCGCCTGCGGAAATCACGGCTTGCCGGATGAAACTGCGTCTGGAGGCTTGCATCTTCTGTGCCGGGTAAGATTTGGCTTCTTTGCTCATGCGCGCCAGCATGACGAAATGATGGCCGTCTGTCAAAGCGCGGATGTGTTTCGCCGTCACCGGCGGCTAACTGCGCATGATTTTCTTAGACGTCGGCCCGTCAGCCAAGTTGTCCAACATCGCATTGACTTCGTTCTTGCGTCGCGCGGATCAAAGAATGAGACTCGGTTTTTTCGACAGAGTGACAAACGCGTCGTTTTACATGGTGCTGATGAGCAAGGCTGTTCTGAAAGGGACGATTCTCGCATCCTGTGTGTTGCTTGTCTGTGGCTCGGGTTGCTCGATAAAGAGGTTGGCGGTCAACCAGGTGGGCAACGCACTGGCCGCCGGCGGCACGACGTTCAGCAGCGATGATGACCCGGAGCTTGTTCGCGCTGCAGTCCCTTTCAGTCTGAAGCTCATGGAAAGTTTGCTGGCAGAAACCCCAAAGCACAGAGGGCTCCTGAAAGCTGCGTCGAGCGGGTTCGTCCAGTACGCCTATGCTTTCGTCCAGCAAGATGCCGACGAACTCGAAGACAGCGATCTGGCCGCCGCCACCGCGCTTCGTGCGAGGGCGAAACGGCTTTATCTTCGTGCGCGCGACTATGGGTTGCGCGGGCTCGAGGTTGGACGTCCGGGATTCAGATGCCGGTTTTACGCCAACCCACACAACACAATGCTTTCGATGAAGAAATCGGACGTCCCGTTTTTGTATTGGACCGCGGTTTCATGGGCAGCGGCGATATCTCTCAGCAAAGACGATCCACAATTGCTCGCTGAGATTCCTTTGATGGAAGCCTTGATCGACCGAGCACTCGAACTGGACGAAGGTTACGGCCAGGGCGCAATCCACAGTTTTCTTATCACCTATGAAATGTCCCGCCAAGGCGCCGCGGGCGACGCTGCAGAGCGTTCAAAGATGCATTTCGAGCGCGCCATCGAGCTTTCGAAGGGGACATTGGCGGGACCGCTGGTCGCTTACGCCGAAGCGGTCTGTGTGCAAAAGCAGGACCTCAATACCTTCAGGCAATTGCTGGGACAGGCCCTTGCGTTGAATGCCGACTCATGGCCCGAGCACAGGCTCGAGAATCTCGTAATGCAGAGGCGGGCGCGCTGGCTCCTGTCGAAAGAATCAGATTTGTTCTTGATACCAGAAAAACCGGATTCAGACAGCAGTCGGAATCGGTGAACGCCTGCCGCCGGAATAGAATCGAATCCAAAGGAAAGTTGGACTTGATGACCAAAGTTTTCATCAGCTCGCGCGCATTAAAACTCAGCGCGTCGCAGCCGGAACCATTTGCGATTACTGCGCAGACTTTCCAACATAGTGCTACACGGGGTGTCTGCGCCGAACGCGCGAGTTTCCCCATGACGATTTTATGAAATCATTCAAGTGCATGCATCGAGTTTTGGTTGGCACATTACATGTGATGTTGGGACTCATTGTATCGGGCATGGTCGGCACGCAAATCCACGCTGCCGACAGGATCAAGCTCGCAACATTGGCGCCCACGGGCAGCACCTACCACAAAAGCCTGCTGAACCTCAAAGACGCATGGAAAAAGCTTTCCAATGGGACAGTGGACCTTGTGGTTTACGCCGACGGCAAGCTTGGCGGCGAAGCCGATACCGTCAGCCTGATGAATGTCAATTCGATCCAGGCTGCGATGCTGACCGGAGTTGGATTGGCTGAAATCGAACCGGGCGTGGCCGGATTGCAGAGCATTCCAATGGGATTCCGCAACTTTGACGAGGTTGATTATGTTGGCGAAAAACTTCGCCCAATGCTCGAAGAACGGCTCGCAGCCAAGGGTTTTGTCGTGTTGTTTTGGTCCGATGCAGGCTGGGTGCGATTTTTTTCAAAGAAACCCGTCGCGCATCCCGATGACCTCAAGAAACTGAAGCTTTTCACGTGGGCCGGGAGCCCTGATCAGGTCCAGATTTACAAATCCGCCGGGTTTAATGCGACGCCATTGGAAACCGCGGATATTCTGCCCAGCCTGCAAACCGGGTTGATCGATGCAACACCCGCGCCGCCCGTTTTCGCACTCGCAAGCCAGATCGACACGCGCGCACCGTACATGCTCGAGATCAATTGGGCGCCACTGGTCGGTGCCTGCGTCGTCAGAAAACCTGTCTGGGACAAACTGCCCGCCGATTTGCGTCAGCGCATGCTCGAAGCAGCCACTGCCACCGGCAAGGAAATCAAGGAAAGCGGAAGGAAAGAAAGCGAAGAATCGGTCCGAGCAATGGAAAAACGCGGGCTCAAAGTCACCCGCATGACACCGGAATTGGAATCGGAATGGCGCACGGCAGCCGAGGCTGCTTACCCGCAAATCCGTGGCCGACTTGTTCCGGCTGATATATTCGACGAAGCTTTGCGCCTCATAAAGGAATACCGCACAAGCCGAAGCCGGTAAGTTTTTTCTCTGATGATCGAAACGCCTGCATCGACACCAGTGGAAGACCGGGCTTGCGCAGGTCACCCGGCATGGACGGCGGCCCGCCGGATTGAGAATTTTCTCGTGGTGGGCGCGCTGGCGGCAATGGCATTGCTGCCGTGCGCGGAAATCGTGGCGCGGTTCGCATTCAAACGGGGCGTGCCCGCGTCGGTCCCGATCGTCCAGCATTTGGTCCTGCTGGTTTGCATGTTTGGAGGTGCTATTGCAGCCCGCGAGAATCGGTTGCTGGCACTGTCGGCTCTCCGCGGCCACTTGCCCCTGAATTGGAGGAACATTGCGGCATCCTTCAGCAACGCTTTCGCGGCAGGCATCACGGTTTATTTGGCTTTTGCCTCATTTCAGTTCGTCCGGGCAAGCCGGAAGATGGGGAAAGAACTTGCTTACGGGATCCCGCTGTGGGTGGTGCAAAGCGTCATTGTCATAGGACTGGCCCTTGTGGCGCTGCGATTGATGTGGCACGGAGGAAAGACATGGCGGGGGCGACTGGCAACTTTTGTTGGCGCTGCTCTGGTGGTCGCAGTTGGATTGTTGTGTCCCGAAACCGGCTTGATCACGCCCGAAAAACTCAGGTGGCCGGCATTGGGCGTGCTGCTGGTAGCAACAGCATTGGGCGCGCCAATATTCACTGCGCTCGGCGGCGCAGCGTTGATCCTGCTATGGTCCGGCGGCGAAGCCATAGCCGCCATCCCGACCAATCATTATCGGCTCACCACGAACCCTACTTTGCCGACCATTCCATTGTTTACACTTGCAGGTTACCTCCTTGCCGAAGGCGGCGCAGCGCGACGTTTGGTCGCTGTGTTCGATGCTTTGTTTGGACCGGTCCGTGGCGGTCCTGCCATAGTTACAGTGTTGGTCTGTGCATTTTTCACATCGTTCACAGGCGCTTCGGGAGTGACAATTCTTGCGCTTGGCGGATTGCTGATGCCCATTCTGCGTGGTGCGGGTTACAGCGAGAGATCGTCACTTGGTTTGCTGACCGGAGCGGGATCTCTGGGATTGCTGTTTCCGCCATGTCTTCCGCCAATTCTCTATTCCATCGTGGCGAGCAGCAGCACCAACACCAGTCTCAGGATGGAAGAAATGTTCCAGGGCGGCCTGATACCCGGCTTGTTACTTGTTGGGATGTGTGCATGGTGGGGTGTTATGGCAGGGCCCAAATCAACAGGCGAAACCCGGCGGTTCGAGGTTCGCGTCGCATTGGCTGCCGTCAATGAGGCGAAATGGGAGTTGTTGTTGCCCGTGGTGGCTCTTGTAGCCTTGTTTGGCGGCTTTGCAACGCCGGTCGAGGCTGCGGCTTTGACCGCTCTGTATGCGTTTTTCGCTGAAACGGTGATCTACCGGGACCTCCGCATCTGGAGAGACGTGCCCCGTGTGATGACCGAATGCGGATTGTTGATTGGCGGCGTCCTGCTGATTCTGGGGCTTGCTCTCGGTTTCACGCATTACCTGATCGACGCGCAGATCCCCGATCAGGCAGTCGCATGGGTCACAGGAACCATCAAGTCAAAGTACCTGTTCCTGCTCGTGGTAAATGTCTTTTTGTTGGTGGTGGGATGCCTGATGGACATTTACTCGGCGATCGTGGTTGTTGTCCCGTTGCTTGTGCCAATCGCCCAAGCGTTTGGAATCGACATGATCCACCTTGGCATCATGTTCCTTGCAAACCTCGAACTCGGCTACCTCACCCCGCCTGTTGGAATGAACCTGTTCTTGTCCTCGTACAGATTCGGCAAACCGATTGGCGAAGTGACCCGCGCAACTCTCCCGATGCTTGCGGTGATTCTGACAGGCGTGCTGCTTATAACTTACGTGCCCGCACTTACCACATGGCTCCCGCACTGGCTGCGTGGAGGTTAAACCTGAGGTATCTGGCTCTTCAGATCGAAAGCTTTGACCAAGTAGAGAACAAGCAGCACAAGCGCAGCAAGGCCCCCCAGAATGCCAATGTACGGAATCATCGAGCACGCACAGCAAATCGCATACGCAAGCCCAAGGCCACGCCCACAATCCCCAACATCGCTTCTACCCCGCGCCGTGAAATAGGACAGGTAGGATTCCGACAGCCTGGGGAACACAAAGAAATTCCAGACAACAGAAAAACACGGGATCAGCAACAGCCAAACCAACGCCGGTTCCATCTTCCGGTGCTCCGACGGAATGCTCTTGAAACACGACATCAGCAGAAAACAGACGACCACTTCAATTGCTATGGTGATGACGACGACAGCCGTGGCAAAACCGACAATCAAACCCAGTGCAGTGGCATCTGAATTCTGCATGCCGCATATGTCTCACAAACCACACTGAAGAATCGAGCAGAAAATCGGTGCGGAGCGCGCCGGAAAATCGGCCTGAGAATCACGCTTCAAAAGCGCTCGTTTTCCTCAAACCCCGCGTTCCGCCTTGCCAGCAAGGTCCTCAGCGCGGCGCAGACGTAACCAAACGCTCGAGGCGGAACAACTGTGCTGATTGCAGGAATACCGCAGTGTCGCGCGGCGCAGACGCAAACGACGTTTCCATGCACACCTCAGTAAAACCGGGGTTCGTGTTGGGGTACTGTGCAATTGCAATACCCGATCTATTGTCCAAATGAAACCTCAACCGGCGCCGTGATACATCTGGCGTGGTCCGGCCCAGTGGTATCGCGAGTCGGGCCCAATATCGTGTCTGGCCCCATATTTGGGCGTAGGATGCCACAACTCGGGTCGGCAGTGAGACGGGACCGTGGTGTTCGTCTCGCGGTCAACACCGAAGTTTTTGACCAGAGCCACGGTCTTGACCCTGGCCTTACAGAGCCGTCCAATCAACAGCTTGAAGGCTGAATGGCACCGGGCATCTGACACAAACACCACCAGCATGGCGCGGCAAAGCGCCGAGCTTGCGATGAACGCCTTTATCGCACTGCAATCATTCGGTTCCGGCTGCGCCGGGCTGTGGGCTAAGGGGAAGTCAGGCCAAGTTGGCGGGCGAGTTTGGCCGGGTTTTCGCCGGACCCGAATGGGCGCAATCGGAACTGGTATTTGTAAGGCTGGCAGGGGATCAGGAACTGTTCATGCGGCCACGCGCCCCAACTGTCATCGCCGCCCACACCCTGCTGTTTCAGGTCGAGGTTTAGTGTTACGAAATCACGTCGGGGAAGTTCAAACGGGTGCCTGGCGTTTTCGAGGTCCTCGCGCGTGTATCGGAGGGCGTTGGCGCTCAGCAGCGGCATGCCAACCGCCAGAAGGCCGACACCCGACCTGTTGGACAATGCTATCCAGCGGACATCGACCTTGTTGCCGCTTTCACCGGGCTCGGTGTAGTCGTGGAAGAACTGGTCTGTGACTGTGCCGGCGTACAGGCCGATTCTGGCATCTTTTCTGTCACAATAAGTTTCCTGCGGTCCGGGGCCGAACCATGTGATTCGCTCGAATTCATCCGGCAAAGTCATGCGCATACCGAGGCGGGGGATTTTTGGCAGATCAGTGCGTGCGGGTTCGAACTCGGCCGAGACAATAATATCGCCGGAGGCGCGGACCTCGTACCGTGTTGTCCAGCGGGCATCGACCTTCGGCAGACGGCAAATATGAACGACAGTTACCTTGCCTGATTGGCTTGCGTCGATCAGGCGCGCCTCGAGTGGGGCGACAGGGGTGTGCGCGTCGCGCCAGATTCCTTGTGATTTGAGCATGTTGCGGCCACGGTCGTTATCTGTTTGCGCGCGCCAGAAGTCAGGCTCGAGCGGGGATCGGAGCAATTCAGCTCCACGGTATTTCAGAGATGAAATGGTGCAGTTGCCCTGGTCGAAAACGACCGCAAAGTCTTTCCCGGAGACTTTGAGCAACCTGCCGTATTCGTTGACGACGAGTTTTTTCCGGGCAGGTGTTTGCGGTGCGGGGGTTGAATCCGGCAGTTTCAATTGGTCCCACGCGATCTCGTGGCCTGCGCGGGCCCATGACAAATCGCGCTTGAGACGAAAACTCAGGTCGAGGAAGTATTCGTGGCCCGGGGCCGGGTCAAACGGTCTTATGGGTATTGCAACGCGCGTGCTGGAACGCGGTGGCAGGTCAAGCAATGGCAATTCCCCTTTTTGCACCAGTTTGCCATCGTCCCACAAGCTCCACGTGGCGACGACGAGATCGGACAGGCGGACGAAATCCATTTTGTTTTCGATTTCGATGGTGCGCGCGGCGAGGTCAACGGGGCGGCAGCGCACTGGCTGGTAAATGTGTTTTACCTCGAGAAGGCCCGGGTGCGGTTTGCGGTCAGGCGAGACCAATCCATTGCAGCAGAAATTGTCATCGCTTGGTGTGCCGGGCGGTCCGAAATCGCCTCCGTAAGCCCAGAAAAACGCGGCTCCTTTCGGCACCGGGCGAAAGACATCGCCGCTTGGCCGCGTTTGCGATTGTCGCAGTCCCTGGTCCACCCAATCCCACACGAATCCGCCTTGCAAATAAGGTTTGGCGTAGATGAGGTCCCAATATAGCCACATGTTGCCGCTGCTGTTGCCCATGGCGTGAGCGTATTCGCAGAGGATCAACGGGCGTGACTGAGGGCTCGAAGCGTACGCGGCGAGCGCCGATGGCGGTGCGTACATTGGGCAGTAAATGTCAGTATGCGGACGAGTTTCGGCTCGCTCGTAGTGAACGGGGCGGTTTGGATCGCGCTTGTGAATCCACGCCGAAGTGGCTTGGAAGTTCGGGCCGTCACCGGCTTCATTGCCGAGCGACCAGATGACAACTGACGGATGGTTCTTGTCGCGTTCGACCATGCGAATGGTGCGGTCCATGTGCGCAGGAAGCCATTCGGATCGTCGCGCAAGCGATTCTGCGCCGTAACCCATACCGTGACTTTCGATGTTTGCCTCGTCTATGAGATATATCCCGTAACGGTCGCACAGATCGTACCATGCGGGCTGGTTCGGGTAATGCGAAGTGCGCACGGCGTTGATGTTATGCTGCTTCATGATGCGGATGTCGCGTTCCATGCTCTCGACCGTGATTGCCTGGCCGCGATCGGGGTCGTGTTCGTGCCTGTTGACGCCCTTGAAGAACACACGCGAACCGTTCACCAGCAGATTGCCGTTGCTGAGCTCGACGTTGCGGAAGCCGACGTTGACGGGTATAACCTCGAGTGTCTTTCCTGCACCATCGCGCAGAACCAGCAAAAGACGGTACAGGTTCGGCGTTTCGGCACTCCATTTCATCGGTTCAGGAACGACCGCGGTCAATTTCGCATTTTGTTCTGCGCCGGGATTTACGCTGACATTTGTGCGCATGGAAACGACGGTTTTCCCGCCAGTGGTTTCGAGAATTGCCTCGATTGCGACCGAGCTCGGCGATGTACCGCGGTTCTCTATTTCGAGGTCAACAGACAGCAATCCGTCGCGGTATTCGTTGTTCAGCAAGCCTTTGACCTCGAAATCCCAGATGTGCAGGCTTGGAGGCGACCAAAGGTAAACGTCGCGGAAAATCCCGCTCAACCGCCAAAAGTCCTGGTCCTCAAGGTATGAACCGTCGCACCAACGGAAGTTCTCGACAGCGACCAGATTCCGGCCTTTGTGTACGAAGGGGGTGATGTCGAATTCGACCGGTGTTCGGCTGTCCTTGCCCATGCCGACATACCTGCCGTTGACCCAGAGTTGAAAGAAAGAATTTACTCCGTCGAACGTGATGACGACGCGACGTCCAACCCAGCTTGTTGGCAGCGCAAACCAACGTCGGTAGGAATTGACCGTATTGTTTGGATCATCTTCAGGAACAATCGGCGGTGTCCACGGAGCTTTCCACGGGTAAGGGATGTTCACGTAGATGGGAATTCCGAACCCGTGCATCTCGACATTCGACGGCACCGGAATCTCAGTCCAGTCCGAGTCGTCAAAATCGAGCTTCCAGAAGTCGCCAATGCGGTGCTGATGATTTGCCGCGTAACGGTATTTCCAGTTGCCGTTCAAAGACCGGTAAAAATGTGATTTGACGCGCTCGGCGTTGCTGACCGGCCCCATGGCGCGCGCGGTCTTAATGTCGGGGCATACGACCATGGTGGCGTGCGGCTCGAGATTGTTGCGCCCTGTCAGCCCGGGATTCTCCCAGTCCTTCGGTTCTGCCGCGCTGAGCACGCAACAAAAACCAACGGCCATGATGGCACCGGGAAGCTTCCATGATCGTTTCATAGCGACGTGTGCAGTTCGGCTCGTGTCCGTCTCGGGCGGACTTGTTTGCAGTGGCAGTGGAGTGTTTTGCATCTTTCCCGCGCGAGGATACATCGGTTGGGGCCGGGGCTGTCACGCCGAATCGCATGCGAATCGGTTAGCGAGGCTCAGCCTTGGACCAACCATTTATGCGGCGTCGTGATGTCCGGCGGCAGCGGAGCGCGGCCGAGCGCCAGGCCTCCAACGAATGCAGTTACCTCGCCGGGATCATTTGGTTGCGACTGCGGAGCGCTGCGTCGGTGTGGCCGGGCATGGTTCTGGCAAGGGATATTCTGCTGGAGGGCAAACGCGTGGTTTGGTAGGATGTGGGTCATGACAAGGCATATTGGTCGTCGCGCGTTTCTGAGAGTTTCGGCTGCCGCAGGCGCATTTCTTTCATTCCCGCAGATTGTGTCGGTTGAACTGTTGGGGGCTCAATCGCCGAGCAACAGGATCAATGTGGGATTTATCGGCACCGGCGATCATGGCACCGGGTGGAATCTCCGAAGGTACCTCACCTTGCCCGAGGCAAAAGTACTGGTCGTATGCGACGTGGACGGCGCAAGAATGCGGCGAGCCAAAGAGATCGTGGACGAGCAATATCAAACCAAGGACTGCGCAATGACGAAAGATTTCCGGGATGTGCTTGCGCGCAAGGACATCGACGCAGTGATGATTTCGACGCCTGATCACTGGCACACGCTCATCAGTGTGATGGCCGTTCGCGCAGGAAAAGACGTTCAATGCGAGAAACCCACACTCAGCATCGACGAAGGCAAAATCCTCGTGAATGAAGTCAGAAAACACGGCAAAGTGTTTCAGACCAGCACAGAAGACAGGTCAATCCCGGTTTACCATCGGATGGCGGAGCTTGTTCGCAACGGACGAATAGGCAAGGTGCAGCGCGTCGAAGTCGTACTTCCGAAGCAACCGACCGTTCCCGGTGATCCGACGCCCCAACCTGTTCCGCCGGATCTTGACTACGACATGTGGCTCGGGCCGGCGCCGTGGGCGCCTTACACAAAAGACCGCGTCCATTTCAACTTCAGGTGGATCGAGGATTACTCGGGCGGGATCATTTGCGACTGGGGCACGCACCTTTTTGACACTGCGCAATGGGCGTTGGACATGGAACGCAGTGGCCCGGTCGAGATCGAGGGCACCGGCACGTTCTGGAAAGGCGGCCTGTACAACACCATCAAGGACTACGACGTCACATTCCGCTACGCAAATGGCGTCGTCATGACATGCAAGCCGGGCAATCCAAGCATCCGGTTCATCGGCACAGACGGCTGGGTGGGTAACACGGGTTGGCGGGGCGAGCTGGAAGCCAGCTCAAACGAAATCAAAAACTCGAAGATCGGCCCCGACGAAATCCATCTGTACACCAATCCTGAGGGCGAACACCACGATTTCTTGAAGTGCGTCAAGACGCGCAAAGACCCGTATTTCCCGGTTGACATTGGACATCGGGTTTCCACCGTGTGCCATCTTGCGAACATTGCGATAAAAGTCGGTCGCAAATTGAAGTGGGACCCGGCAAAGGAGGAATTTATTGGCGACGCCGCCGCCAACGCGCTCAGAAAGGTTCGCCCGATGCGCAAGCCATGGACACTCGATGGCTGAGTGTTACGCAGACAGAAGCCCACCGTCCCAAGCGCCCAACGTGCGAAAAACCCAGCGCGGCCCAGCCGCAACCGAATGATTGCGGCGAAATGAAAGCGTTCGTTGCACTATCGGCGCTCTGTCGCGCCACACTGACCGGGGCGACTTCGTCGCGGACGGGCGGAATGCCTTTGGCATGGGCAGATTAAGGGTTTGCGGGCAAAGGTCTCGAACGATCCGCTGATTTGTGGTTTCTGCGCACATTGTCCGGTAAAGTACTACAGTGCTGTCACTGTTCAAGCAAGACTGTCGAGACGGGCAGATTGCCCTCGGAGATTAGAATCATGGGTATTTCAGAATCACGACGGTCGTTCAAAGAGGGATGATCGGCAGACATTGACATGAGCAGTAGTCAACTTTAACTTCAACTTCATAAAAATAGTGACGATGGTTGAATTTCGTCAAAACGCCGAAAGCATTCTGAGGCGGATTGCGAAAGGCGAAAGATTTCTCCTTTCACACCGGGGCCGCCCGGCGGCGCGTTTGGAGCCTGTAAAGGGAGCGGCTTGCGATGATTCTTCGGAGGACCCATTTCTGACCGTCAGCCGCCGCGCCACACCCAGTCCCAAGGGAGCGACAGACCACGGGGAGATTGACAGGATTCTGTATGGCCGTGTCTGAGGTCTTCATCGACAGCTCGGGATTCTTTGCGCTTTGGGATGCGGCGGACCGTCACTTTGAACAGGCTGGCTACCGTGTGCTGCTCAAGGCTTGTTAGATCACCCGTTGGAAATTGCATCTGATTTCGCAATGCCAAACCACCGATACAGCACCGGGAGAATAACGAGCGTGAGGAATGTCGAACTGAGTATGCCGCCGATGACCACCGTGGCGAGCGGGCGTTGAACTTCGGCACCGGGACCGGTGGCAATTGCCATTGGAACAAAACCGAGGCTTGCCACAAAGGCCGTCATGAGAACGGGGCGAAGTCGTGTGATTGCGCCCTGCCGTACAACGTCATCGCGATTGAATCCGCGTTCTCGAAGTTCATTGAAGTAACTGATCATGACCACGCCGTTCAGCACGGCCACACCACTGAGGGCGATGAATCCAACAGCAGCAGTGATGCTGAACGGCAAGCCGCGCAGCCACAGAGCGATCACGCCGCCTGTGATTGCCAGTGGGATGCCGGTATAGATGAGAAACGCCTGCCGCAAACTGCCAAAGGCAATGAAAATCAAAACGAAGATCAAAACCAGCGCCGCCGGTACCACAACAATCAGGCGAAGCCGCGCTTCCTGGAGGTTTTTGAACTGTCCGCCGAACTCGATGCTGTAGCCCGCTGGCAGGTTCACTTCGGATTGGATTCTGGACCGCGCTTCCTTGACGTAGCCTTCGACGTCGCGGCCTTTGAGGTTTACCATGATTGCCACCCGCCTGTGGCCGTCGTCGCGGATGATCGGTTCGACGCTCGAGGTTTCTCTGAACTCGACCAGTTTTTCCAGTGGCAGGAGACCGTGTTCACCCACGCGCACCGGAAGCCGCCTGATCTCGTCAATTCGATCCCGCAATTCACCCGGCAGCCGCACAACTATTTCGTAGCGTCGATCAGCCTCATAGACCAAGCCCACGGTTTGGCCTGCGAGCGCGGTTGCTACAGCCTTGTTTATGGCAGAGACGTGAAGGTTGTAGCGCCTCAATGCATCGCGGTTGACGACCAGCTCGAGTGCAGGCGATCGGCCTTGTGCCTCGAACTCGACCTCTGCGGCGCCCGGCACCTGTTCGAGAATGCCCTTTATTTTTCCCGCCAATTGCTCCATCTCACCGTAATCGTGGCCGATTACCTTGACGGACAAATCGCTCCGGACGCCTTCGAGCAGCTCGTTGAAACGCATTTCAATTGGCTGCGCAAAAAGCATTGTCTGGTCGGGAAGCTTTGATTTGACTTCCGATTCGATCAACTCGGCCAGTTCGGCTTTGGCGATGGGCTTGCCGTTGATCTTCCGCCATTGGGACCTTGGTTTGTAGAAAATGTAGAGGTCGTTTTGACTGGGCGGCATCGGATCGGTGGCAACCTCGCTGGTGCCAAGGCGGCAGAAAACGCGATCAACCTCCGGTATCTTCAGAAGGATTTGTTCGGTCGCGATTTCCATCGCAAGCGAAGTGTCGAGGTTCATGCTGTTTGTGCGATAAACCATGACAGTGTGCGATCCCTCATCCAGCTTTGGCACGAACTCGGCGCCAAGACGCGTGAATGCGTATGCTGAAATGCCCACCCAAATCACGGTGCTGACAGCGAGCAGCAGCGGTTTTGCAAGCGCCAGATCCAGCGATGGTGCGTAAGCCTTCTTTATCAATTGCAGAAGGAGGTTGTCCTTTTCACCAACCCGCCCGCGCAGAACATACGAACATAGAACGGGCATGAGCGTGAGTGACATTGCAAGCGCTCCTCCGAGCGCCAACATTACCGTGATTGCCATGGGGTGGAACATTTTCCCTTCGATCCCGGTGAGGGCAAGTATCGGAACATAGACCATGGTGATTATCAGGACCCCGAAAAACATCGGGTTTGCCACCTGCTTGCTCGCCGCTGCGACTGTTTCAAGACGTTCGACAGGTTTGAGCGGACGACCAAGCTCATGCTGCCGTTCACCGAGTCGTCGCACTATGTTTTCCACCATGACAACTGCGCCGTCGATAATGAGTCCGAAGTCAATTGCGCCGAGGCTCATGAGGTTGCCGGAAACGCCGTAATGCCACATGCCAAGCACGGCAAACAGAAACGACAACGGAATCGCGCTCGCAACAATCAGTGCCGCACGCCAGTTGCCAAGCATGAGCAGCAGGACGACGACAACCAGAACGGCGCCTTCGGACAGGTTGGTTCTCACCGTGTGCAATGTCCTGTCCACCAGTTCAGAGCGATCGTACTGCGGCCTGATCTCGATCCCGGGCGGCAATCGCGACTCGATTTCCCGCAGGCGCGCGGCGAACCTGCGCGCGACGAATCTGCTGTTTTCGCCGGCGAGCATCATCGCGGTACCGAGGACGGCCTCTTCGCCGTTTTCGGTTGCCGCGCCGGTCCGAAAACTGAACCCGGTGATGACATTAGCGACGTCGCGAACCAGAATGGGTCGGACGTCGGCGCCGAATCTGATTGGCAGGCCGGCGATGTCTTCCGGGGTTTGAACTCGGCCGACCGTTCTTACAAGGAGCTGTTCGGTGCCGCGGCGGATGACACCGCCGCCGGCGTTCTCCACGTTTTCGCTCACGCATTGGACCAGGTCTTCCACGGAAAGCCCGGCGTTGGCGAGATCGGCGAGTCTGGGCTGAATGACGAGCTGCTTTTGGAAGCCGCCGATGACATTGATTTCGGCTATGCCCGGGGTGACCCGCAGCATCGGCTTTATCACGAAATCGTGGATCTCGCGCAGTTCGCGCAATTGTTCGGCTTTTGTGGCGGGCTTGTTGGTGGCGGTGGAACTGAATGCGACGGTGTAATAGAAGATTTCGCCCAGACCGGTGCTGATCGGGGCAAGGGCCGGAGTGAGGTTCGGGGGAAGCCGATCGACAACCTTCTGCAGTCGTTCGGCAACCAATTGCCTCGCACGATAGATGTCGGTCCCGTCACGAAACACAAGTGTTACCTGTGCAAGGCCAAACTTGGTAAGAGAACGCATTTCTTCGACCCCTTGGATGCCGGACAATTCGATTTCCAGAGGGATCGTGACAGCGTTTTCGATCTCGACCGGCGCCAGTGCGGGGACCTCGACGTTCACCTGCACCTGCGGACTTGTAATGTCCGGCACAGCATCCACGGGCAGATGGTACAATGCCCACAACCCGATGAAAACCGACACCCCCGCCACAAGCAACAGGAACAGTCTCTGCTTCAGCGAGACTTCAATTAGACGATGAAGCATGGCGACTTATCTGATCCAGTTTGCATCCGACCAGCAGTTCAAGCTGCTGGAAGTGCTCGTGCGCCTCGAGGCGTGTTGCAAGCAAAGCTTCGAGCGCGTCAAGGTACTTCATTTGCATCTCGACATACGTGGTGACGGGCACCGCCCCAAGCCGATAATGTCTGTCGGCCAGCGCAGCGGCTTCTCTGAACTCTGTTTGCGCATCTGACCGCCAACCAGCCATCTCATCGAGTCTCGTGCGCAGTGCAAGTGCGTGTTGAGCCACTCCCCGTTCAACCACTCGAAGTGCGGCACGCCACGAAGCCTCGGCCTGTTCGAGGCGCGCCTGTGCGGTCTCGATGGCACCTTCATTGCGATTCCAAATTGGGAGCGGAACGCTCAGTTCCACACCAAAAATCCGCTGTTCATCATTTGCGCGTTCTTCGGAATAGAAAGGCGCGATTGTGACGGCCGGTTTGCGTTCGTGGCGAGCGAGGTCCACACGGAATCCCTGCTGTGCGAGTTCCGCCCGGCGGATGCGCAAATCAAAGTTGTTTGTGAACGCAACTGCAAGCAATACATCAAGAGGCGGGGGCGAGTTCGGCGGACCGAGGTTTCCGACGACTTTGAGCGGTGCGGAAGCCGGGCTGCCTCTGAGCTGGTTGAGCTCGAGGATGGCCGCCTGGAGTTCTTGCTCTGCCTGAGTGACGCGGCGGTGCAGTGCAATGGCGTTGGCTTCGATGATCCTTTGATCAAGCAAAGGCGTCACGCCCGCCGGATCACGCTGCACAAGCACTGCAAGGAGCGATTTGAACCGTTCTGCGACCTCGCGCGTTGCACCGGCTTTTTCGCTGGCTGCAAGCGCGGCAAACCCGAGTGTTTTTGCGCGCGCCGCGATCACGGCTTCGAACTGGCCAAGCCCTATTTGTGCCAGCTCGACCTGTTGATTTGCGATCGCCTTGCGAAGTGCAATCCGACCCGGCCATTCAATCACCTGTGAAACCGACACTGACCATGCTGCGCCGTCGCCAAGGGCAGGACCGCCTCTGTCCCAGACGCGTTTGCTGCCAAGGCTGGCGGTCAATTCAGGGTTCTTCCATTCGCGTGCGGTGCGGCGGCCTGCTCTTGCGGCGGCGATTTCGGCGCGGTAAAAGTCGAGCTCGGGGTTCTTGTGCACGACCTCTGCGACCAACCCGTCGATTGTGAGAGTGTCGGTATCGCAGGCCGCATGGTTGTCATTGGTTGCTGCCATTGACAACACACAAGCCATTGAAACTACAGCCACTGAACACAGCAGAGGACTTGGGCGGTCTTTCATGATTCGGTACTCCATCAGCATGGCCGTTGTTTTGACCGGCGATATTCTGAATCATATATCCGAATTGTCAAACTTGGGCCGGGACGTCGGGCGCGGTTGGACATTTGCACGCGCTTGACAAACCGGTGTCATGCGCTTTGCTTGCGGTTGAACTGCAAAACGCGGGTTGTGCTGCCGGCGTGCAATGCCTGCAGCATCCCGAGACAGGAGAGACAGCGTGTCACTGGCTGAACTTAAAGGCAAATGGGCGCTCATATTGGGCGCATCGAGCGGATTTGGCGCTGCGACAGCTCTGGAGCTGGCGCGATCCGGAGTGAACATATTTGGGATTCACCTTGATCGACGGGCGGCCATGGCGAACGTGAGGAAACTCGTTACCGAGATCGAGAGCCACCATGTTCAAGCGCGCTACATGAACATGAACGTCGCCAAAGACGACAACCGCACCGAAGCGATTGCAAAAATCAAAGCAACATTGAAAGCCAATCCGCACGGTCCTCAAACCCTTCACGTCGTCATGCATTCCGTGGCGTTTGGGTCTCTGGCACCTTTCATATGCGATGATTCATGCAAGGCCATTGCCAGATCGCAGATGGAAGGCACGCTCGACGTTATGGCCAACAGCCTTGTGTACTGGGTCCAAGACTTGTGGCGCGCAGGGCTCCTCGGGCGCGGCAGCAGGATTTTCAGCATGACCAGCTCCGGAAGCAGCCGGGTCTTTGAAGCCTACGGCGCAGTGTCGGCCGCAAAAGCTGCTTTGGAATCACACACGCGTCAATTGGCGCTCGAACTGGGAAAACACGGTGTGACGGTCAATTGCATCATGGCCGGGGTAACCGACACGCCTGCTCTGCGCAAGATCCCCGGCCACGAAAAACTGATCGAGCGTGCCCTTCAGCGCAACCCGAGCGGGCGCCTGACCACGCCTGCGGACGTTGCCAAGACGATTCGTGCATTATCCGACCCGGAAGTGTCTTGGATCAACGGCGCAATCATCCCTGTTGACGGTGGCGAGTTCATTGCAAGTTAGCCGGGTAGTCCCATCCAACACACCCGCAGCCCGGCGCGGCAGCAACCGAATAATCGCGGCCAGATAAAGCCGTTGGTTACAAGCTCATCGCTCTGCCGCGCCACGCTGCCCGTGGCGACTTCGTCGCCCGCGGCGGCGATGAGTTGGTATGAGTGAATCAATTCCCCGAGACACAGGTTTCGAACGATCCGCCAATTTGCAATTGCTGCGCAGATTTTCCAAGATAGTACTTCGAACACACCCATGCCTTCAGGCCGGTGGGATTCCCGTCCTCGAGCAGGCCGGGGTTGACAAGCCCCTTGCACTATTCCGAGGATATTGTCCGACGCGCGAAACCGCGCCATCGGGATGGATGACATTTATTGCAATGCGGTTGAGGTACACCGACGGGGATGTCGATCGGTTGCATCCGGGTTTTTCTCCGTCACAGCCCGCGTTTTCATGGTTGTGTTTGCAGGCTTGAGTGGTCTGCATGGTGTTGCAAGCACGTGTCTGGAATGCCATGGCGATCCGTCTCTCACCAACACCAATGCGAATGGGGAAACCATTTCATTGTTTGTTGATGAAGCCCGGTTGCGCGCGTCGGTCCACGGAACAAAAACCTGTGTAACCTGTCATGCGGATGTCACAGATGCGCATCCGGATGACGATATTCCGGTGAAATCCGTGCAGTGCGGAAGCTGTCACACCGAAGCTGCGATTTCATACGAATCCAGTGTGCATGGACAGAAGAATTCGACGGGCACGCGACCGTATGCAACCTGTGCTGAATGCCACGGTTATCATTCCGTATTACCATCTACGTTGCCCGAATCCAGCCTTCATTATGCGCGCATTGCCAGGACCTGTGGCGATTGTCATCCGGATGCAGCCGCTGAATACCAACAAAGCGTTCACGGAAAAGCTCTGGTCGAGGGCCGGCGTGAAGCGCCGACATGTACGGACTGTCATCCGGGGCATGCGGTACACCTTTTCGGGGGTGAATCAGCGCAGCGCATTTCGTTGGAAGTTTGCGGAAGATGCCATGCCTCCGAGAGCATCAACACTCGATTCAATCTGCCTGCAGATCGGGTGAAGACCTATTTCGCCAGCTACCACGGGCTGGCATCCCGGTTCGGCAAAGTTCGTGTTGCACATTGCGGGAGCTGCCATGGCAATCATCTTGTGCTTCCTCGAAGTGATCCGCGGTCGGACATCAACCCCGAGCGTCTTGGGACCACATGTGGCAAATGTCATCCGGGAGCGAGTGCGAAGTTTGCCATGGGCAGAATCCACGTTGACCCTGTGGGTAAAGGTCGAGCTTCGGATACGGGCGCACTGGTCAACCATTTTGTTCGCCGACTTTATCAGGTCTTGATCGTTGTGTGCATTGGCCTGATGGCCGGACATAACGCCTTGATATTCCTGAGAAAGGCGCTTGCCCGGCGCCGAACATTTGCAAGGGCGATCTTGCGAATGAACGGAACACAAAGGTGCCAGCATCTCTTGTTGTTGGTCAGTTTCGTGATTCTGGCGCTGAGCGGGTTTGCGCTCAGGCATCCCGGATCATGGCTTTCATGGCTGATGTTTGACAGTGAACCTGTCAGGCGCTGGGTGCACCGCAGCGCAGCGATTGTTTTGGGAGGCACGGCGCTGTGGCACCTGTGGTACGTTTTGTTCTCTCTCGAGGGCCGCCGACTGTTGGGTGAGTTCTTTCCTCGAGTGACGGATTTGAGACATCTTGTTTCGACATTGAAGGGCAGGCATGTGCGGAGCAGTGGAGCAACGCCCGCACCGAAGTTCAGTTACGTGGAGAAAATCGAGTATTGGGCTGTGGTTTGGGGTATCACGATCATGGGTGTAACAGGCCTCATGCTATGGTTCAAGGTCGAGGTAACGCAGTGGATACCTCGGTGGGTAGTGGAAGTTGCGGGGACAATTCATTATTACGAGGCTGTATTGGCGACGCTGGCGGTTGTGGTTTGGCATTTGTACCACGTGATATTTGACCCGGATGTGTACCCCATGAACTGGGCGTGGCTGGACGGGTATGCCAGAGAGAGAATGAGTAATGAACCGGTAACAACAAAGAACCCTGACGGAAGCAAAAATTGTGACTGAAATCTGTCAGACCGGTCAGACTGGTCAGACCGCACGCTTGCTTTTGCCTTTCTTTATTCTGAAGATCGTGGTGTGAAACGGCTGTTGTATTACTTGGTTCCACTGTTGCTTGTATCGGCACAGGCTCGAATTCTGTCTCAAGCGATTCCTGCCAAAACCGAACCGTGGTTTGACCATGTTGTTGTGGGCATGGAAGTGGGGCCCACCGGGGCGCAATTTGGTTACAGTGACCCGAACGATTCGCGGTACTGCAGCAGGTTCGACGGGCGCGAGATTGTGCGGCGGGCGGTCGAGGCCGATGCCCAATACCTTGTGATCTGGGCGCGCGACGGGGACTATGCGTATTACAACTCAAAGCTTTTGCCGAAAGCGCCCGGGTTGGGCGCTCGTGATCCACTTCGTGAAACATTGGACGAAGCGCGCAAACACAACCTCCCGGTTGTCGCCTATTGCGTGGTCCAGCAAGGTGGCCATTTCCTGAGCAAACATCCGGAATGGGAAATGCGCGATCCTTCGGGCAATCGGATAGGCAGGTTCTGCTTCAATTCCGGATATCTGGAAGCGATGAAGGCAATTGTTGCGGAACTGCTCGAGTACGGGATCGCCGGATTTCACATTGACATGCTGGACCAGGGCTTCGGACCGCCGTACGGCTGCTGGTGTGATGCCTGTCGAGCGCGGTTTGAGCAGGAGTTCGGCCATGCCATGCCGGGCGGTCCGACATGGGACGTGGCATGGGACGACATGCTCGAGTTCCGTTATCGGTCAAGCGAACGCTTCGAAAAAGCGCTCGCGGCGCATATCAAATCGATCAATCCCAACGCTTCTGTTGATTTCAACTACCATGGGAATCCGCCGTTCAGTTTCGAAGTTGGCCAGCGGCCGGTCCAACATGCAGGCAATGGTGATTTTATAACCGGGGAAACCGGGGTTTGGGGATTCAGCGCTTTGACGGTTGGGTTGAACGCAGAGTTTTACCGGGCGGCGGCACCACATCAGCGCGTTCAAGTAGCAATGCAACGCGGTGTGCGAATGTACCACGACCAGACCACACGACCGTTAAACGACATTCGTTGGGAGCTGTTGACCTTGCTGGCACACGGCGCGTTTGTGACGATGGTTGACAAGACCGGCTTTGACGGACGGCTGGATCCGGTGGCTTACGAGCGTGTCGGAACCGCTTTCCGCGAAGCTCAGGCCAAGGGCAGGCATTTTGGGCAGAAACCTGTTGCCGAGGTGGGCATTTATTTCAGCAGCCGCACCCGTGACTGGGTGGGCAAGGATAAGCCGGCTGATTATTTTCAAAGCTTTCAGGGCGCCCACAAGGCACTGGTGTACGAGCATATCCAATACGGTGTGTTGCTCGACGAAAACGTCACACCCGAAAAGCTTGAGCAGTTTCCCATTGTGATGCTGCCGAATGCAGGTGTTCTGTCGCACCGTGAAATTCGGATGCTGCAAAGCTATGTCGAAAAGGGCGGCAAACTGTTGGTGACCGGTCGCAGCGGGTTGTTCGACAAAATGGGCGCTCAAGTGAATGAGTCCATGTTGAGCGAGTTGATCGGTGCGAGAACAATTGGCAAACTCGATTCCCTCGATAACTGGGTGCAGTTTGACTCGGAAGACCGTTTGCCCGGTGAGAAGAACGCAAAAGCTGCAGCAAAGGCACTCTCAGCGGACTTCCAATCTGACTGGCCTTTTCTCGTGAAGGGTCCTGCGGTGGTGTATGCGCCAACAAGCGCCGTAGCCGTGGGCGAACTGTTCAAGCCGCATCGGACAACAAGACAACTGGCAGGCAAAGAGGGAACCGATTGGCCCATGAGCCCTGATGCCAAAGTCGGTCCCGCGATCCTGATCAACCGGGTCGGCCATGGAGAGGTCATCACATTCGCATGTTCGCCGGATTATGCCACAGCCAGTGAACACCACATTGTCGAGGCCCGACGCCTTATTCGGAACGCTGTGCGCCATCTGAACCCCGAGCCGATTGTGCAGATTTCGGCCCCTGCCAACGTGGAAGCAGTTGTTACAGATGATCCGTCAAGCCGAACTTTGCGGGTCCACTTCCTGTGTTACAACGCGCCTCCGCAAACGACCCCAGCGCGGGAGAGACCTTATGTACTCCCCGCTTTGATTGAAGACCGTCCGATGTTCAAGGCGGCGATTCGCGCCAGCCGCCCGATCAAACACGCCAGCGCATTGAACAGGTCAAGCCGATTGACACGCTCAGGCAACACCGTCCAGGTCATTGTGGAGGACATCCACGATGTGGTGTTGTTGCGTTATTGATGGTTCTGGATTTGCCGGGTTTTGTACTGCCGGGCGGGACGGGCACCACTGAAAAGAAACCGGTTGCCCGGGAATCTCACCGGAGTGAGATTCTGGACGTCCCAGCCTGGCGAGGCGGTGAGATTGCCGGGCTCGACGCAGTGCGTCGGAGCGCCACCTGCGCGGGGTTATCGGTCTCGACGCAGCATCAATTCACCGAAAGCGCGCAGCAAATCAGCTCGTGATCCGAGCGGGCGCAAAGATTCAAAAGCGCGGTTTGTCAACCTTGCAGCGATTCGGCGTGATTTCTCGAGTCCGACGATTGCCGGATAAGTTGCTTTCTTGGCGGCCTGGTCTTTGCCAGCGGTCTTGCCGAGTTGCTGACTCGACTGGGTAACGTCGAGGATGTCATCTATGACCTGGAACGCGAGGCCGACGTTGGTTCCGAATTCTGTCAGCGCATCAAGTGCTGCCGGAGGGCAATTGACGCTCATTCCGCCCAGCCGGAGCGAGCAACGTATGAGTGCTGCCGTCTTTCTTTGATGAATGCGTTTCAGCTCGGCGGTGCTGATCCTTCTGCCTTCGGCTTGCAGATCGGCCACCTGGCCGCCCACCAGCTCACGCGAACCGGCAGCCCGAGCAAGTTCGAGCACCATGTCACCATGAGAATAACGCGGCTGAGCTTTGGCCTGAGCAACGATTTCGAATGCCTGGGTTAGCAGTGCGTCACCGGCAAGAATTGCGACCGCTTCTCCGAAAACCTTGTGGCAGGTTGGCCGGCCTCGCCTGAAATCGTCATTGTCCATTGCGGGGAGGTCATCGTGGATCAGCGAGTAGGTATGCACGCATTCCACTGCGCAGGCCAACGGCAACGCATTCTCGATTTGGCCGCCGCATGCTTCCGCCGCCGCTAGACAAAGCGCCGGGCGAAGCCGTTTCCCACCGGCAAACAGCGAGTATCGCATTGCCCGGTGCAATGCTGCCGGGGCGCAGTTGGGCTGCGGGAGATAACGGTCCAAAGCGTCGTTAACCAATCGGGTCCATTGGGCCAGGCACGCCTTGAGATCCCTGCTCGGATTGGATGTTTGTTGCGATGTTTGTGCCATGAGAACGGCAGGGGCCATGCTCTCTTTGCGCGGTGCGAGCATGGCCCCTGTTATTACCGCGAATCAGAACTTCTTTGTGAGGGTGAGGGTGACAGTGTTTCCTTCAGGCCGGTCTTCGGCGCCGAACTCGCGGGCGTACCGCAAGGAAACAAACAGGGCGCATTTTGGGAATGCCATCACGATTTCCGGCCCCACACCAAATACACGGTCCAGTTCCTTGCTGTGCGGAACATCTCCATCGTCCTCGGTTGTCTGTTGTTGGTAATAACCGGCAACACCGAGTTCGAGGGTTTGTGTCAGGGCTTTTGCAATGCCGAATTCGAGCGAGTAAGTGTTACCCGGGGTGATCTCGACGTCTTCATGTTCCATGTGGACCTCATAGCGGTTGAGTATCGAGACCGACCACGTTTTCTCGACGTCCGGATACCATGTCCCGCCAAGGGTGAACATGTGCGACCAGAATCCTTTGCCCGGCTTGGCTGGCGAGGAAAGGCTGGTATGGCCTGTTGGGACCCAGAATCCGTACCCGATGCCGAGGTCAGCTTTCTGCCAATGCCAGGACAATGTGACAGGTTCGACGAACAGGTCGCCGAGGCCAAAGGAACAATCTGACATTTTGCCCCCACCGACTTTCAGTGAAAAGTCCGTGTAGATCAACGGGACAAGGACGTCCATTCCATAATGTCCGCCTGCAATCTGCAGGTCGGTGATCCAAACCGGGCGAAACGCCTGCGCGTACGCGAACAGGTCGAGGTCGCCTATGGCTCTGCTTTCCGGGTCGTTCAACCGATCCGCAAAGTAGAACAGGTTGTAGTCACGAATATAGAAGCCCGGAGGTGGAAGCGTGCCGCCTTTGATTCCCTCCACGCCTATCGGATAATGCCCTCCGAACCCCTGTGCGAGCGCCGTTCCTGGCAGCAGCAACAAGCCACACAGAACGGTATTACATACTGACGAGTAGTGCTTTCTCATGGCTGATTAGTTGTTTGTTTATGCTGTTAACCTGCAAAAGCGCATCAAACACATTCAGCACGGCTACCGGCGGAACACGTCGTTGTTCGCGAGTAACGCGTCAAAACTGATCGGCTTGCCCTTTCCGGTGCTCTGCTGCTGATTCAGAATCAAACATCCTGCATCTTGCCGGACAGGTAAGTGTCGTACGCAGCCAGATCAAGCTGCCCGTGCCCCGAAAGATTGAAAAGGATAACGCGTTTCTTGCCTTCTTCGCGGCATTTGATCGCTTCATCTGTTACCGCGGCGACTGCATGAGCCGTTTCGGGGGCGATGACGAGGCCTTCGCTGCGGGCGAAAGTGATTGCGGCTTCAAAGACCTTTGTTTGAGGGTACGCCACAGCATCAATCAAGCCGAGTTTCTTGACGTGGCTTACCATGGGCGCCATGCCGTGGTACCTCAGCCCGCCTGCGTGGATGCGAGGCGGCATGAACTTGTGTCCCAAAGTGTACATCATCAAAAGCGGCGTCATTTCGGCAGTGTCACCGAAGTCATACCTGAGATCGCCCTTGGTGAGCGTGGGACACGATGTCGGTTCCACAGCCAGAATCTTGTACGGCTTTTTCTCAATGATTTTTCGGCGAATGAACGGAAACGCCAGCCCGGCGAAGTTGCTGCCCCCACCGACACATCCGATGATCACATCCGGTTCTTCGCCGGCAAGTTCCATCTGTTTGAGTGATTCCTGACCGACAATCGTCTGGTGCAGGCAAACGTGATTAAGCACACTGCCGAGCGAGTATTTTGCGTTGCCGCTGGTAACCGCGTCCTGGATTGCCTCGCTTATGGCGATTCCAAGGCTTCCCGGGCAATCTGGGTCCTCGGCGAGCACCTTGCGACCGTACTCGGTGTTTTCACTTGGGCTGGAGTACACAGTTGCGCCCCACGTCTGCATCAGCAGCTTCCGGTAGGGTTTTTGATGAAAACTCACTTTTACCATGTACACGGTGCATTCGAGCCCGAAAAGGCGGCACGCGAATGCCAGTGACGAACCCCATTGTCCCGCGCCTGTCTCGGTGCAAATCCGTTTTGTGCCTGCGACTTTGTTGTAATAGGCCTGTGCGACAGCGGTGTTTGGCTTGTGACTTCCGGCCGGGCTTGCGCCTTCGTATTTGTAGTAAATATGCGCCGGGGTCTGCAGCGCCTGTTCGAATCGCACAGCGCGGAAAAGGGGTGTGGGCCGCCAAAGTGCGTAAATCTCGCGCACCGGTTCCGGAATCTCGATCCAGCGTTCCGTGCTTGCCTCCTGCATTATGAGGTTCATCGGGAAAACAGGCGCCAGCGCATCGGGCGTCAATGGTTGTCTGGTCGCGGGATGCAGCGGAGGCGGGACCGGTTCGGGCAAATCGGCGCACAGATTGTACCAATGCGTTGGGATTTCGGTGTCTTGAAGACTAAACCGTGTTCGTATGCTCATTGTGGACTTTTATGTGGTTCGTGTTTGATGCGTGCATCATTATCGTGATTTCTTCTGATTGTCAACAGAAGGTCTTAGTCCCAAATCATCGCCTGGGCGGCTTTGGGTGAAGATTTCTGTCGATGGCTCCTACTTGGCCGGCACATTCCAATCCCGAAACTGGTCCGCCACCACCAGACCGGCTTCCGCCCACACCTCCGCCACCGGCTGGTACCCTCGGCCCCCATCATACTGACTACACGCCGATTCCTTGTGACTCTCGATAATCGTGGCAATCTGGTCAATGGTCGCGATCCGTTGCTCCTGTCCATGCTGGATTACTACATTAAGAAATCGATCATTTTTGCGAAGATTTTCAGACTGCGAGTTTGCTCAATTTGTCACCAGAGTGCGGCCTTTGGAGCCGAGTATAATATTGGATAATCTGCGCCGAAATTGCAGATCAGCGA
>Ga0078972_1006681_pt1 | contig 26896 bp, 21 predicted proteins | sample YelNatPaOPGAMG01_FD_67568 | JGI IMG/M metagenome (GOLD analysis project Ga0078972, IMG submission 67568) | Hot spring thermophilic microbial communities from Obsidian Pool, Yellowstone National Park, USA - OP-RAMG-01 (SPADES assembly) (version 2) | ecosystem: Environmental > Aquatic > Thermal...
ATTGTCTCCTTGCTAAAAGCCCTTTTCCCTCCGGTCTGACGCCCGTTTACCCATTAAAAAGTCCGAAGAACCGGTTTAGGTAACCAAACACGACCTCCGCGCCTCAGCATCTATGCGGTGAAGAGCTTGACTAGCCGGGAAAATTCACAGGTCTGCGGTGCTGGCGCGACGAAACCATTGTGATGTACACCGCAGATCGCAAGACTACATTTGCCCGTGGCAACCGGCGCGCACATGAGGTGGGCAATAACCTTGGAAGTTCGCACTAGGAAAAACTTGTGAAATGTCCGGGTTAAATGCAATAACCAACGCCTGCATACGTTCATGCGTCACGAATTCACGCTGACTGGAAGAGCCAAGTCCGAGCTTGGCAGTGGCCAGGTCATGAATTTTCGCTTGGGGTGGCCCGGGCAGGTTTAGGCATGTGCCGGATGTCCAGCGCTTCGTACAGGTAAACGACTTCCTCAGCGATGTTGGTTGCGTGGTCGGCGATGCGTTCAATGCACTTTGCCGCAGTGAGCAAATGCAGTGCGCGCGAGATTGTCTCCGAGTTTTGTTTCATGAGTTGTTCAAGCTCGTGTCTGACCTGTTTGTTTAGCAGGTCAACTTCACGGTCGCGCTGGATAACTGCACGAGCGGCGGCAGCGTCGTGATTCACGAATGAATCAAGGGCAGCTTTGAGCATCTCAAGCGCAACCCGCGCCATCTCTGGTATGGGCGCACTATGTTTGAGGGGCGGTTCCTTGCACAGGTCACGTGCGCGTTTTGCGACCTTGGCAGCTTCGTCGCCGACGCGCTCGAGATTTTGCGAAATTTTCATTGCAACGGTGACGAGGCGCAACTGACTTGCCAGTGGTGCGCGTGCCAGGATTGCAATTGCCATTTCGTCAATCTCGATCTCGAACCTGTCCAGAACGACGTCGCTGTCTTTGACTGCAAGCGCAAGCTCTTCATTACGTGTTGTGAGTGCCTCGATTGCTTGGCGCACGGCTGTTTCAGCGTGGCTGGCCATCGCCAACAGCCGCTGTTTCAGTTCATCGAGTTGTTGTTCAAAGTGTGTTTCCATGGGTGGGGAAATCGTTAGATCGTTGAAGCGTTAAATCGTTGAATCGTTAAATCGTTGAACCGTTGAATCGGGGAACAGGCCGAAGAACTGGGTTAACGGTGCAACGGTTTAACGCTTTCACGTCTGGCTCATCCAAACCTGCCTGTAACATAGTCTTCGGTGCGTTTGTCTTTTGGGCTGGTAAAGATTTTGGTTGTTGTGTCGTACTCGACCAGTTCACCCAGGTACAAAAACGCTGTGTAATCCGACATCCGCGCAGCCTGTTGCATGTTGTGTGTGACGATGACAATTGTGAAGTCTTTTTTTAGCTCGCATATCAAGTCTTCGATGCGCGCAGTGGCGATCGGGTCAAGCGCGGATGCGGGTTCGTCCATGAGAATGATTTCGGGTTTGATTGCAATTGCGCGTGCAATGCACAGGCGCTGTTGCTGGCCACCTGAAAGGCCCAGCGCACTTTGATACAACCTGTCCTTGACTTCGTCCCAGAGGGCGGCTTGACGTAACGCCTGCTCGACGGCTGCATCTAGCTCCGACCTTTTACGCACGCCTTGTAATCGAAGGCCGTAAGCGACGTTGTCATAGATGGATTTGGCGAACGGATTCGATTTTTGAAACACCATGCCCACCCGCTTCCGCAGCTCGATCACGTCAACCTCAGGGCTGTAGATATCGTGCCCACCAATCTTGATCGTGCCTTCGATTCGCACGCCTGGGATGAGATCGTTCATCCGGTTAAGACACCGCAGCAGCGTTGATTTGCCGCAACCGGATGGGCCGATGAAAGCCGTGACAACACGTTCTCTGATTGTCATTGTGATGTTCTTAAGTGCCTGCGCCCTGCCATAGTACAGAGATAGATTCTCGATTTCGATCAAAGGCGCAGTGGCGTCAGGGCTTGCGCCGGTTGATGGGACGGCAAGTGGTTTGAGCGCGGGCGCGGTCATGACAGTCCGAGCGAAATCTGCGAAGTGAACCCCGAAATTCGAAACCCGAATCGTACTACAAATTGTTTCGGGTAGCGCGGGCGTCTCGTGCGCGGTTTTCGGTCTCCGACCGAAAACACTTTGCCAGCAGTTTCTGGAACTGTTTGGCTCGACCTACAGCCAATTAAACCGTCAGGTGTGACGACAACCGGAGTGACCGGGCCGGTCGCGCGCCCATTTTCTGCTCGCATCGTTCCAGCCAAGGTGATCGCAAGATTCCAGCAGGCAAGTTGCCCCGCAGAACGCACTGGTGGCCCGCACCACCTGTTGCCAACCAAGTTTTCGGACTTTGGATTTGTACCGGATTTCCTCATCACCGACTTCGGTTTTGCCTGTTCAACCTGCCATGCGCATTTTCCTGCGCATCCGGGCGCGAATAAACACCGCAGTGAAGTTAAGCGCAAATGTCAATAGCAACAACACAAGCACGGTCGCGTACAGTACCGGGCGTGTTTGCTCGATGTTTGGTGATTGTGTTGAAAGCACAAACACGTGATAGCCGAGGTCCATGAACTGATCGGTAAGTCTTTTGGGCAGGTCAGCCATGTAATATGCCACCCCTGTGAAAAGGATCGGGGCAACTTCGCCACCTGCACGGCTAACGGCAAGAATTGCACCTGTAAGGATACCTGGCAATGCCTGCGGCAGTACCACGCGCACGATGGTTTGCAGCTTGGTTGCACCGAGTGCAAGGCTGCCTTCGCGAACGCCGGTCGGCACGGCACGCAACGCTTCTTCGGTGGCAACAATGACAACCGGCAATGTCATCACTGCCAATGTCAACGCCGCCCACAGCAACGCTGGTTTGCCCCAGACCGGCCCGGGGTTTTGCATGAGGGCATCCAGATTGCGCCCGATAAAATTAATGAAAAAACCGAGTCCAAACAGGCCGAACACAATCGAAGGCACACCTGCAAGGTTGTTGACCGCGCCGCGGATCACCCGCGTGACCAGCGACATTCCTGGTGCGTACTCAGCCAGGTAAATAGCAGTTATCACTCCAATTGGCACAACAAATATGGTCATCACAATCACCCGAATTGTTGTGCCAACAATCATCGGCAATACACCCGTTGACTCGGGATCAAAGAAGTCCTTTTTCGGTATCGTACTGATAAATCGCCATGAGACACCCGGCCAACCGTTGATCAGGATGTTGAGCAAAATCACGCCCAAAATCGCCAGAATCAACAGTGTGGCAAACCCGGTCAGGCCGGTGAAGAACACCGATGCAAAATCGAACCGAGCAGACTTGAATCTGCGGATTGACCGTGTTGGATTGTCTGGGTGGTTCATTGTTTGCCCTCGAGCCGTCGTTTCAGCCTGTGCATTACGGCGTCGCCGATCATGTTCGACACAAATGTCACCACAAACAACAACGTACCCAACATGAACAACACGCGGTAATGGTGCCCTCCAGCTACAGCTTCGGCCATTTCGGCTGCAATTGTTGTCGTTATGGCGCGTGCCGAGTCAAAGATGCTCCATGACATTACACTGGCAGAGCAGACCATCATAACAATCATCGTCTCGCCTATGGCACGGCCAAACCCGAGTACAACAGCCGCAAACACACCGGGTAACGCAGCCGGCAAGACAATCTGCCAGGCTGTCTGCCATTTCGATGCGCCAAGCGCAAGCGCAGCCTGTACGTAACTTTGCGGCACGGTACTGAGTGCGTCTTCAGCAATTGAAAACACAATCGGGATGACGGCAAACCCGAGTGCAATACCGGCTACAAACGCATTCAGCCGGGTCTCATATTGGAAAATCGCCTGTAGAACTGAGGCCATCACAAGCAATGCAAAAAAGCCGATCACAACCGATGGAATACCCGAAAGCAGTTCAATGGCAGGCTTGGCAATCTCGCGGACTGCAGGGGGTGCAAGTTGCGAGACATAGATTGCCGCGCCCACAGCCAACGGCACGGCAAACAACAGTCCGACCAATGTGATTTTCAAACTGCCAACCACAAGAGGCACGATATTGTATTTCGGTATGTAGCCGATCGGTTGCCAGATATAAACCGGTTTGTCGTAGCCTGTCCATTGATACGGCAACAGCATGTACCGCCAATGCGTAGTGTTGAGCCGTGCGTCTTTGTCGCTCCGGATTGACTCTGGAATTTCGGTTTGTGCCTCGAGCCGTACTTCCAATAACGCCACCAGCGTGTCACGGTCCATTGCAGCGAATTGCTTCCGGGTTAGCCCGAGATACCGTCGGAGTTGTTCGGGACTGTATTTGTCAATATCGGCGGGCTGGATCACATCCTGCACAAGCGCACTGTTCATTTGGCCGAGGAAAATTGGCGCCGCCTCGCGTCCTACAAATATGAAAATCAGCAGAATCACAACCACAGCCGAAAGCGAAACAAGCAGGATGGTTTTCTCAGCCAACCATTCAACCGGACGCGATGTGTGCTTCCGACAAATGCCTGTCCAACCGCACGTGTGTTTGGCTGGTCCGCTCTGATTCTGCATGGCCGCGAAATCCTACATCCAAAATCGGAAACTCGAAACAAGTTCCAACGACAAAAATAGCAAGGCGCAAAACCAGAACGGCTTCTTTCTGGCACCCCGATCAGTGTCTGCCGCTCTCGGCCCTTTAAGGATCCGCTTCATTCTGTCATTTGACCCCGTTCCAACGGTACGACCCTGACTGCCCCAACGCTTCAACGCTTTAACGCTTCAACGCTTTAACGCTTTAACGCTTTAACGCTTCAACGCTTTAACGCTTTAACGCTTCAACGCTTTAACACTTCAACGCTCTAACCGTTCAACAATATCCAACGGTCCGCGCACTCATCACTTCTCACGCAAATGTGGCGGAAGCGGGTAGTACCCGACTTGTTTGACGATTGCCTGCCCTTCATCACTGCGAATCCAGTTCAGAAACGCCGCAACTTCGCCTTTGTCAACCGCAGGGTTGACGTAAATGTACAGGTACCGCCAAATCGGGTACGTGCCGGTGAGCACGGTTTGTTCAGACGGCTCGATTGCAGGCGAATTTTCGTCTTTTTTGATTGCAAGATGCTTTGCACCCGCACCGTAAGCAGCACCGCCGTACCCGATACCGTTCTTGTCCTTTGCAACGGCCTGAAGCACTGCCGCTGTACCGGGCATTGTCTGTGCACTTGCGGCAAAATCCTTGCCTTTGAGCACATGTTCTTTGAAAAACTCGTACGTGCCAGAGCTGTTTTCACGACTGTAGATGGTGATTGGTGCATCCGGCCCGCCGACTTCTTTCCAGTTTCGAATTTTGCCTGTAAAAATCAGCTCCAACTGCTCGACTGTCAGCTCGCTGACCGGGTTGTCCGCATTCACGTACACCGACAACCCGTCCAGCGCCACCTTGTACTCGGTTGGGCGCTTGCCGAATGCCTTGATGCATGCCTCGATTTCTTTGGCGCGGATCTTGCGTGATGCATTGCACAAGTCGGTGCTCTTGTTCTGCAGTGCGGCAAAGCCGGTGCCCGAGCCGCCCCCAGTTACCTGAATGCGTGTTTCGGGATTTTTCGTCATGTAAACCTCAGCCCATTTTTGAGCCAGGATTACCATTGTGTCAGAACCTTTCATTGTGATGGTGCCGGCATGCGCCGAGGCTGCGAGCATCCCACCAACAATCAGGACTGCTGCTTTGATATTTCGGGTTTTCATGGTCTCTGTCCTCATTTTGAATAACGCTTGGTTTGCTCGTGTTTGTGTTGTTGTGTTTCCATCTCTAAAACCGCAGTGAAGCGTCAACCTGAAGCCGTGTCATACCACTTTCGGACCCGGTCGGCGCAGGCTCGATAAGCTCCGTGAAAAATACCTTGCCGCTCAGTGTAACATGATCTGTTGGTGAATACGACAGCCGCACAATGTGACCCCTGGTGTTCGTCCCGGCGCTGTAACCGCGTCCGGTCGGATTTGCGGTCGTCACAAACCCGTCCAGCAAGTTTACCGGCGCAGCCGTATTCTGGTAATAGGCGCCAAAGTCTGAATCCACAAACTCTTCCCACCACGCATTTGCGCCGAGCCATTTCCATGTGTACCCGAGTTCCCAGGTTTTCCTCTTGCCCGCCTTGCCAAAGGTAAACCCCACCGAATACGCATAGTTGTCCGCACTACGCGGCGCAGCCGGATTGATCATATACTCGCCGCTGAGCTTGACCGGGAACGGACCCGCATAATACGGGAAACTCTCGAGCATGTACGTGGCCGCTGCATCCAAGACAATCGGATTAAACCCATACCGTGGCGCTGCAGCCGCTGCACTTGCCCCCGTCCGTGAGTTACCCCGATTAACGTTGGGCACAGCGTCGTTGCGTAACGATTCACGATTTCCAACTGCCATAAAACCTACCCCGGCCGTTGTCGCCACGCGCCCGGACCAAGCCGCGTCCCATCGCGCTTGCACCCCTACAAGGTACGGGTCGCGACTCGACGCGCCCAGCTCATCCAGCACAAACGCAGCGGTGTTGAACCGGAGCGTATGTGCATCGGCAGGTTTGTACGTGAGCTGGAGTGCGGCGCCTTCAGGCGTGTAGTCCGGGTCGAAGACCATGTCCGAATACACAAACGGGTTTTCCATTTTCCCGATCGTTGCTGCAAGGCCTACGTCCGCACTGTTGATTGCCATCCACTTTCCGTAAGCCAAGTCGATGAAGACGAACTTCTTTGATGCGTTATCTGCGAGCGTTGTGTTGCCCGAGATCGGGTCTCCACCGAAATTATCTGTCCGTTCGCTCGATGTCAGGCGTAACCCGACCTCGAAGTTGTCAAGCAGGCTGGCTGTAAATCCCAGCCTTGCACGGTATCTGAACCGGTTTCGGTCAACAAATTCAGAATTTTCGCCGTAGAAACCCTCGAACCTGGCACGAATGTCGCCATTAATTTTTAAGCTTGTCACCCAATCCGGCATACCGCTTTTCACCTGATACGCCCGCGTGAAATCCTTGTCCGCCTCTTCGCGTAGCTCGTTGGCTTCCTTGACAGTTATCACCCCCTTTTCAACAAGTTTGTCAAGCAGTGCGTCAACCGATTGTCCGGCAACACCAACACAACCTAAAAAAACGCATATTAACTTTGTCCAGGCACCGACGCTTATGGCTTTTGTTCTCGCGTAAGTGTTCATTGGTTTCATTTTTTTACCCCAGATTACAAAGCCAATGTGACAAACAAACGCCAATAGCGTTACGTCTCGTTGACAATTGTTGGCCCTAACAGGCTGTTGAAAAAATGGCTGTTTTGAAAAACCGACGCTCGAAAACATTGGGATTCTTGCATGTTTTTTCCCTGCGAAAATGGCTTTTTCAACACCCTGCTAAGAACTCCCAGCGATAGGCTCAGGCGCTCGTTCAATGATCTTTGCCATAGCGCCTTCAGATGCAAGCGACGCGGGCGCTGCGCCATTATGACACACGCTTGCTACAAGCTTTTGCTCCGATGCGCCAGACTGACGCATTATAATTGGCGTTTGGCGGCGTAACATGTTGATAATCAGGCAGTTATATTTACATGCCAACTGGCATGGGGATTGTTTCTTTATTAGGTGCGGTTGTCCGGCCGGTTGGGTGATCGGACTCGGATAACCAACCGGTTCGTGTCGGTAATGCGGAACCGGCAATGGACCGGCAAACGGCAACAAATCCGCACAGACTCAGTGAGGTGATTGTGGTATGAAAGCGTTGACACGTTGGAATCCGTTCAGGGAAATGGAGGAACTGGAACGTCGGATGTCGGCCTTGCTGAACTGGCGTCCATTTGGGCGTCAGACCATGACGTTGGTCGAGGACGAAGACATCACGGTACCCGAATGGTCGCCTTTGGTTGACATCGTCGAGGACGAAAAGGAGTACCTGATCAAGGTTGAACTCCCTGAAGTCCAGAAAGACGATGTCAGGGTGACGGTGGAAGGCGGCACTTTGACCATCTCGGGCGAACGCAAAGCCGAGAAGGAACAAAAAGGCCGTCGGTTCCATCGGATCGAGCGCTACTATGGCCGGTTCGAACGCAGCTTCGCTATCCCTGACGATGCCGAGGCGGACAACGTCAAGGCTGAGTTCAAGGACGGCGTGTTGCGTGTGCACCTGCCGAAGAGCGAGAAGGCGAGGCCGAAACAGATCGAAGTGCAGGTCGCGTAATGAGGCGACCTGCTGTGATGGGGCCGGCTTACGCGCGTGCCCCTCCAGGTACGCCGCGCCTGGGCGCGGCTGGCGAATTTCCGATCATTTGAACGCGGCAGGCACGGTCTTATGCGGTTGTGCGGTTGGGTACAGGGCTGTGGAAGGGGTTGCCCAGTGGCGGTTGCAGCCGAATGCGACCGTGCCATTGGGTGGTGGGATAATTTGGGCGCAATAGGCCTGCCGCGTTCGTTTTTGTTGGGGCTTGCTTACCGAAAGGTGTGAACGATGGTACTGACGTGGATTTTGTTTATTGGTACGGTATTGATTTCCGCTGCTGCGGTTGCCCACGTGCGGTCAAGCTATGCGCGGTTTTCGCGCATGCGCGCATCCTCGGGTCTGACGGGCGCAGAAGCGGCGGCGCAAATCTTGCAGTTGGCCGGTGTGCACGATGTTGAGATTGTGCCAGGGGCTGGGGTGTTGACTGATCATTATGATCCGGTGCGCAGGCGTCTGGTGCTTTCGGAGGCGAACTATTACGGGCGGTCGGTTGCTGCATTGGGCGTGGCGGCGCATGAGGCCGGGCACGCAATTCAGCATGCGCAGGCTTATGCGCCGTTGCAGATACGGATGGCGGCGGTTGGGCTGACAAACTTTGCAAGTCAACTTGTCCTCTGGCTGCCGTTATTCGGGATTGCCACAGGGCTGCTTTCGACGTACACCGGACTTGGCCTAATGGCGATTGGGTGGGGCATAATAATGACATTCAATTTGGTTACCTTGCCGGTCGAAATTGACGCATCGCGCCGGGCAAGGCAGTTGTTGGTTGCACATGGGCTGGTTGACTACGGTCTTGAGGCACAGGCAGTTGGTAAGGTGTTAAACGCAGCGGCTTGGACATACGTAGCGGCGTTTTTAACGTCGGTTGTGTACTTTTTGTTGTATTTATTGCCATTGTTAAGCGGTGGAAGGCGGAGCCGGTTTTAGACCGGCATAATTTTTTGTGCGGCTTTATATGGCAAGGCCGATTTGATTTGGGCCGGGCGAACTGCAGAGCCGGTCTCTGCTACGAAGCGTGCCCGTTGCTCAGGCGAACGCGGCCGTAATTTCGGCGCAGGCCGCGTTTGCGACGAAACAAGCGCCGGATAAAACAACCCAAACCATGAATACACTGGATCGCTGGGACCCGTTCAAGGAACTAGAGCAATTGCACAATCGGTTGGTTAGCATCTTCGGCCGCGCGCCTGTTCGGCATCCACCGGCCAAGGAAGAATCAATCACGGTTGCCGAATGGACACCGTTGGTTGACATCGTCGAGGACGAAAACGAATACCTCATCAAGGTCGAGCTGGCTGGTCTAACCAAAGATGATGTCAAGGTCACGGTCGAAGGCGGCACACTGACCATAAGCGGCGAGCGTAAAATCGAGAAAGAAGAAAAGGGCAAACGGTTCCATCGCATCGAACGTGCGTATGGCAGTTTCATGCGCAGTTTTGCGTTGCCGGACGATGCGGATGCGACCGGTGTAAGTGCGGAGTTTAAGGACGGTGTGCTGAAGGTGCATTTGCCAAAGACAAAAGCCGCCAAACCTAAACAGATCGAGGTCAAGATAACGTGAAATACCTCGGGCGCACGCCCGGCCTGCGGCAACAGACAAGTGCAGTTGCCGCAGCCGGGCAGTGCATGGCAAAATCGCCTGGGGTAGACTTTGCTTCGGCCATGGGCAAAAAAAGATCGAGCATAAAGTGAACGCGAACCGACCAAAGTTAAAGTTACCTGGCCGGCTCGACCCGCGCCTGCGGTGGTTGGCGTGGTACGCACTGTTGATGCTGGTTGTGCTTTTGGGTTGGCAGGATTTGGTCAGGCAACTGCGTGTACGCTCGATCCCATACAGCCAGTTCAAAGCGCATCTTGCACGTGGTGAGGTGGTGGTAGCCGAGGTCAAACAGGACGAGATCGTAGGTCGGATTGTTCCGCTTGCAGCGCAGGCAACCAACCGCATAGGGGCTTTACCTGAGCTGAAAGCGCAGGCAACAAACCATGCAGAGGCGCCGATCGGCGTGCGCCGTGCGTTGGCTGAAACCAAGCCGTTCTATTTCCGGACCGTACGGGTTGATGACCCCGACCTTGTCAGGGAACTACAAGCAGCCGGAACTGAATACAGCGGTACGCGGCCAAGTGCACTTGCACAGTTCATGGTCTCGTGGGTACTACCAATCGGATTGATGCTCGGCCTTGGAATGTTGATTGCGCGTCGGATCGGGACAGCCGGCGAAGGGTTGCTCAGCATTGGCAAAAGCCGTGCCCGGCTGATTGTTGACAGGAATACGGGGGTGACTTTTGCCGATGTGGCTGGATGCGATGAAGCTAAACAAGAACTGCAAGAGGTGGTGGACTTTCTGAAGAACCCAAAACGTTATCAGGCGCTCGGCGCAAAAATTCCGAAAGGCGTGTTGCTTGTCGGGCCACCCGGCACGGGCAAAACATTGCTTGCGCGTGCAGTTGCCGGTGAGGCCGGTGTACCGTTTTTCTCGATCAGCGGTGCGGATTTTGTTGAGATGTTCGTCGGGGTAGGCGCAGCGCGCGTGCGCGACCTGTTCCAGCAGGCCAAACAACATGCCCCATGCATAATCTTCATTGACGAACTGGACGCAGTTGGCCGGCAACGCGGTGTGCATCTGGCGCCGGTTAACGACGAACGCGAACAAACACTTAATGCCCTTTTGGTTGAGATGGACGGGTTCGAAGCCAATACAGGCGTGATAATTCTTGGTGCGACAAACCGGCCCGAGGTGTTGGATCGCGCGTTGCTGCGCCCGGGGCGGTTCGACCGGCAAATAGTTGTTGATGCACCTGACCTCGATGGACGCGAGGCAATTCTCAAGGTTCATGCACGGGACAAGAAACTCGATCCTGATGTGGACCTGCGTCAGGTTGCGGCAGCTACTGCTGGCATGTCAGGGGCGGATCTTGCGAATGTGTTGAACGAAGCTGCACTGCTTGCGGCACGGCGCAAGGCCCAGGCGATCAGCCAACGCGATCTTGAGGCGGCAATCGAGAAGGTTGTTGCCGGGCCAGAGCGACGCAGCCGTCGGCTCAATGAACAGGACAAACGGCGTGTTGCATATCACGAGGTCGGGCACGCAATTGTGGCTGCGTACAGCCCGAATGCAGACCCGGTGCATAAAATCAGCATCGTACCGCGTGGCCGTGCTGCGCTCGGTTACACATTGCAGTTGCCGACCGAAGACCAGTACCTGCTGACCCGCAGCGAGCTGCTGGACAGATTGCGGAGTCTGCTTGGCGGGCGTGCAGCCGAAGAGGTTGTGTTTGGCGAAGTCAGCACAGGCGCACAGAACGATCTTGAACGCGCCACTGCGCTTGCGCGGCAGATGGTTGCGCTTTGGGGTATGAGCGACCGGATCGGTCTGAGCAGTTGTGCACAACGCCAGCCGGTATTCCTTGGCGGTCCGGAGTTTCAACTGCAACGTGATTGCTCGGAACAGACCGCACGGGAGATAGATGAAGAGGTCAAAAGACTGCTCGATCGCGCTTATGCGGAGGCGAAAGAGCTGTTGATGGTGCATCGCGATAAACTCGATCGGGTGACAACCGAGTTGCTCCGGCGTGAGACGATTGAAGGGAGGGATTTTTATCAACTGCTAGGCATGCAAATGCCACGCGCCAAAGAACCTATGCCGGCATTGCCTGTTGCAGCGGCAACTGAGGAACAACAACAAAATCGGCACGAACAATCATGAACGAATTCGAGCTTATTCAATTGCATCTGAATCGTGTGGCTGAGGAAATGCGGCGGATGAGCCTGACTGTTTTTGGGGGCAACGCACAGTGGCGCCCTGCAGTTAACGCATTCAAGTTGAGTGACAGGTTTCTGGTGTGCGTTGACCTGGCCGGGATGGAAAAACCCGCCATATCGGTGCGGGCTGAGGTGCGCCGTGTGTTGATCTCCGGCGTGCGCCCTGCGCCTGAACCGCGTGACACAGCCGAACCGCCACAGGCATTGGCAATGGAGATTGATTACGGGCCGTTCGAGCGTGCAATTGAGTTGCCGGACGAAATCGAGCCCGAACACGTTACAGCCACATATCGTGACGGTTTGCTCTGGATTGACATGCCGCTGAAGGTCAAACGACCAAAAACAATTCCTGTCTCCGAGGATGTCAAATGACACGCAGCCCGATCATAGGTTTGCCAGTTGGTACAGATGCACCGCCAGATAATGCGGTTACACACAGTGCCGGTGCAGATAAACCGGCTGGTATCGCTCAGGAACAGACCATTCCGGAGACACTGCCAATTTTGCCGATTCGTAACACAGTATTGTTCCCGGGCACGGTCAGTCCACTTACAATTGGTCGGCTAAGCTCACGCAAATTACTTGAGGAATCGCTGCCCAAGAGCAAGGTCATAGGCGTTTTTGCGCAAAAAGACCCGAAAGTTGAGGACCCAACAGCCGCTGACCTGCACAAGGTAGGTGTGGCAGCCACGGTATTGAAACTGTTCAGGCCGTCTGAAGAACAGGTGGTCATCATTGTCCAGGTGCTGCAGCGCATCGCAATTCGCAAGATGCTGCTGACCCACCCGTTCATGCGCGCCGAGGTCGAGCCTGTACAGTCGGTTTACCCCACCAGGACCGACAAGGAATTCGAAGCCACTGTGCAGGGGCTGCGTGACTCGGCACTTAAACTTGTTGAACTGACACTTGAGCAGCCCGAGCCTGTCAAAATGGTAATTCTGAACCTGGAAGACCCGGGTGCACTTGCAGATTTCCTTGCCGGCAGTCTCAACATTGAACCTGAGCAAAAACAGGAACTGCTTGAAGAACTCGATGTTGTGAAACGCGTCCGTGATGTACATCGGATTGTCACGGCGCAACTCGAGCTTGCCCGGCTACAACAAAAAATACAGAAGGACGTCACATCCTCAATCTCCGAACAACAACGCAAGGCGTACCTGCGCGAGCAATTGCGCGCAATCCAGAAAGAACTGGGTGAAACAGACGATGTTATTGGCCAACAGGTTGCCGAACTGCGCAAGCGGATCGAGCAAGCGCACCCGCCCAACACCGTGATCGAGCAGGTCGAACGCGAATTGCGCAGGTTGTCACAACTGCACCCGGCCAGCCCGGAGTACGCGGTCATCGTGAGCTACCTCGAAACAATCGCCGATCTGCCATGGAACAAGCTCACCGAGGATAACCTCGACCTTGACCGCGCGCAGAAGATTCTCGACCGCGATCATTTCGATCTCGAAAAGGTCAAACGCAGGTTAATTGAATACCTGGCCGTGCGAAAACTTAACCCGACAGGCCACGGGCCGATCTTGTGCCTAGTTGGACCGCCTGGGGTGGGCAAAACAAGCCTCGGCCAATCAGTTGCAGACGCGCTCGGACGCAAGTTCGCGCGGTTGAGTCTTGGCGGCGTGCACGACGAGGCCGAAATTCGTGGGCACCGCCGTACCTACATCGGTTCGATGCCGGGCCGGATCATACAGGAAATCAGACGCACAGGCTCGCGTAATCCGGTCATGATGCTTGATGAAATTGACAAGATCGGTGCAGATTTCCGCGGTGACCCTGCCAGTGCGCTGCTTGAGGTGCTCGACCCGAGGCAGAATAATGCATTTGTGGATCATTACCTTGACGTGCCGTTTGACCTGTCGCAGGTCATGTTCATCTGTACGGCAAACGTAATGGATACGGTCCCACCCGCGCTGCGTGACCGGCTTGAGGTGCTCGAGTTGCCCGGTTACACCGACCGCGAGAAACTCGAGATCGCGCGCCGGTACCTTGTCAAACGCCAGCTCAAAGAACATGGCCTTAAAAACGGCCAGTGCAGATTCCAAACCGCAGCACTGGAGCGGATCATTCACGATTACACACGCGAAGCCGGTGTACGTGAACTTGAACGGCAGATTGCAGCCATTTGCAGGGCTGTAGCAGCCAGGGTTGCCAAGGGCAAAAAGACCCGCACAATTGTCACGCCGGAGCTTGTCGAGCGATTGCTCGGCCCGCCAAAGTACATCCGCGAAACCAAGTTGAAAACTGGGCGGCCCGGTGTTGTAACCGGCCTGGCGTGGACACCGACCGGAGGTGACATATTGCACATCGAAGCTCTGCAATACCCCGGCAAGGGCAATATCTTGCTCACAGGCCAAATCGGTGACGTGATGAAGGAAAGCGCCCAAGCCGCGCTCAGCCTAGTGAAGAGTCGTGCCAAGGAACTTAACATCTCCCCCGATGCCTTCAAGGACACTGACATTCACATTCATGTACCTGCGGGTGCGGTGCCGAAAGACGGACCGTCTGCAGGTATAGCAATGTTCACTGCAATAGCATCGTTGTTCAGCAACCGGCCTGTGCGGCCAGACGTGGCAATGACAGGTGAAATTACATTGCGCGGGCTTGTGTTGCCGATCGGTGGATTAAAAGAAAAGGCCCTGGCAGCGCAACGCGCCGGCATCAAAACGGTGCTGATACCGAAGTTGAACGAGAAAGATTTGCCCGAGCTACCGGCTGAAGTGCGCCAGCAGGTGCGCTTCCGCACAGTCGAAACAGTTGACGATGTACTGGCAGCGGCACTGCAACCGGCCAAAAACGCGCAATGACTACAAACGTGCACAAGAGCGCCTCTGTGGCGAAAGATTCGGATCCGCTGGGCAAGTTCCGTGACATGGTGATAGCGGCTGCATTCCGGGCCGTGCCGGGTCAGCATTTCAATGAGGCACGACGTCAGTTTACCGAGCAAGACGGGGGTGTGACAGTGCTGTACGAGGTTGTTTTGCCTGAGAGTGGCTCATGGCAGGAATTCCGTGACAAAACATTTCCGTTGCTGGCCAAGTATCTGCATGCGCAGGGACTTAATCCGGAGTACCCAAAAGCGGTGGTAGTGACGGCTTTTTATCGTGACAAATGCTACTTCGTCGAAGGCACAAAATTCATGAGTGCATTCAGAGAGATCGAAGGACTTAACACACAGGCATTTCATTTCCGGGTGTTACAATGGTTGCACAGTTGATGTGCAACTGTACATGGACGGCGAAATCCAATTCCAGTACCAGATTCAGATGATTGCCAAACCATGAAAAAGACAGCTAAACGGAAAGCTGCCGGGCGAGCAGCGAAACCAGCTTATTCGCTCGTAATGCAATTTGAAGAGACCGGCCAGTTGACCGTGCCGCAATGCCTGCAATTGGGCAGCGACGGCAGGCTTTATCTGGCACACGCAGTTATGGCTGACGCAGGCCGACAAAAACCGCATTGCATAACCTTGAAAGAGTCGGTTGCCTGGTTCAGGCTTGGGCACGAATATAACCTGCCCATAAAAAAGGGTGATGCGTTCAATCAATGGTTGACCATGCTCGAACGCGCGCTGGGTTAAGGCGGCAGACCTACTGCATCTGCGCCGGCTGGTTGGGCGGTGACGCCGGGGGCGGTATCAATGCATCGAGCACGGACTTCACCCACTGGCCTTTTTCGAGGTCAAACGCAATGAAATCGCGTGTGAACTGCCAGTATGCCCAGCTCCAACCGCGCTGTTCAGCCTGCCGCGGCACAAACTCGAGCCACTGAATTCGATCTGGCTCGGGCGCACGATCGAACACGCCAAATTCACCCAGATAAATCGGACGCATATTTGTCCAGGCCCACTTTTGCGCCCGGTCAAAATCCTCGATAACAGCACGGCGATCCGTTTCTGTACCCCATCTGATGCCGACCTTGTCAGCTTTACCTGCAAAAGCCGCCCCTTGATGCGTGAAATCGTATGGGCTGTAATAATGAACTGTTACGATTATGTTGGTGTCATTTTCGGGCAGGCTTAAGTCCGCCAGTTTATCTATGTTGTTCCAGTTACCCGGCCCGATTATCACAACCCGGTTCGGATTCGTTTTGCGAACGATGGCAAGCGCCTGGCGGAGGTAATCGTTCCAAAGCTCCGGGGTCAATTTCGAATTCGGCTCATTGAGAAGTTCAAATAACACGCCGCTTGGTCGGTTCTTGAGCCGCTCGGCCAAAACTTCCCACGTCTTCAAAAATGCTGCCTTGTATGCCTCGGGTTTTTCACCCAGCAGAATGAACTCGTGAAAGTCAACAATTACGAGCAACCCATCAGCCAATGCACTGTCAATTGCCCAGTCCAATGTGTCCAGATACTCCTTTCGCAGCGTGCTTTTACCTTCTGCAAAACCTGGGTTATCACCGAATGGCGTCAGGTTGATTCGCACGTGGTCAAACCCAGCCTCACGGATCAATTTGAAGTAATCGCGTTTGAACCACCCGCGTTCCCTGTTGCGCCAGATCGGGTCAAGACTCATTATGTTTATCCCGCGGCCTAAGCGTTGGTTGATTGCAAAAGCCTGTCCGGCCTGTACACCAAACTGATTCTTCTCTACCTCCCCGCAGAAACAGACGCAGGCAAGGGCCAACCAATACACAGATATCAAAACTCGAAATAGAATGAACCGACCCTGGTTGGACCCCACCACTGCACTTCTCGCGCTTGAGCTGATTTTTTCTAGTCGCATAACGCTTGCATTTGGCTTAATCCTATGCGCCGTTCACTGCACATTTGCCGAAGCTAGCTTGCCAAGCATGCCGTATCTAAGCAACAACCGAAGTTGTAATCTCGCAATCCCATACAATCTCCAGTACTCGAATCGGCAGGAAAGTGACCTAGGTCGCACGCAGGGCATGGCACCTGCAGTGCCGTCTCTTAAGACCTACTTGACTGATGCGTCTTCGGGCAGGCCGAGTTGTTTGTAGAGGTTGCGCCTGGCAGCCTTGTCCCCTTCCAAAATTTTACGCGCATACGCTGCCACGGCCAATGCTTTGTCACGCGGCACAACAACAACACCGTCGCCATCGGCTACGATAACGTCGCCCGGCTTCACAAGCACGCCACCAACTACAACCGGCCGGTTCACAGATTCAATCTCGTTGCGCCCGGGTCGAATCCCGCGCCCGGGCCGACGAAAGTACAGCGGGATTTTCTCGGCGATGATTTCGTCTGTATCACGTGCAGATGCACTTGTGACAACACCAACACACCCCCGCAGTTTCCATGACATGATGTTGTTCGAGCCGATCGAACCGACATCGGCTTCGAGCGAGTCCTCGATCACCAGGGCCGTGCCAGGCCGGATCAGTTCGACGAACGGTTCACTTGACCGTGTGTTGTACCATGTGGCAACCCAGCGATCGTATTCTTCGACAGTGCGTTGGGCTGCAGTTGGCTCTTGCGTGGGAACATACCGCGCTGTCACCGCAATACCGACAAACCTGTGCGTGTAATTGACCGTGTCACGCCACAGCGGTCGAATCTCGGGGTCCATCAATGTCCGCCCCGCCAAGCCAACTGCGTCCAACCCGTCGCTTACATCCGCCACACGCAGCCCGTCAAATGCGCGCAGTAACACTTGGTCTTCCTCGACAGAAAAGACGCCAGTAGAGATAAAATTTGTTCCTGCACGAAGCGGGTTGTCGTTTTTGGCAGGTTCAGCCGCCCTGACGCAGCACACGCAATTCAGTGCACAAACCAAACCAATGGCTACACTGCCTAATTTGATCATTTGTTTCATGAGCCAGTTATTTGAGCTTTTCGAGTTCATTTGGCCAGCCAAAAAGTCCAACTGGTTCCACCGGAAAAAACGGGGCTGCATTTGACTTAGACGGGCCGATCTACGGGCTTCACCTGGCCAGTGGCACCGCGACTAACGAATTGCATTGTACCTGCAACTGCGGTACATGGTTTGGGTGTGAACTGCGCTCGAAACAATTCGGCGAAACCAAACATTGCACAACCGGAACCGTATGTGCTCGAGGTGCAACCCGGCACATACTGGTGGTGCAGTTGCGGCAGGTCGAAACGCGAGCCGTTCTGTGACGGTTCACACAAAGGCAGCACTTTTCGTCCGGTGAAAATCGAAATCGCAGAACGGCGAACTGTTGCCTGGTGCGGCTGTAAACACACGAAAACGCCCCCTTACTGTGACGGTACACACGCCGGTCTAGTGTAGCCGCGCCAACGGCATGGCTCCGGCCAAGCCGCGATTTCCTAGCAAACTGGAAAAACTACGTTTATTCAGGCACTGCGTAATCCTAACGAGCCTGAAGGCACGATCATGTCCCATTTCCAACAAGCCGGCCATTCAACGCAGATTTTCCGGTTGGCACCGGGCTGCAAACGTAACCCATTGCACAGGGTAAAGGTCCAAGCTCTGTTTTTCAGCACCGAATGGCAAGAACTCGATCGCAGTGCTTTTGGCAAATGTGCAACGACCTGCAAACCGGATAATCACGGAGGTACCCCTTCAATGTGATGATTTAAACTCCGGGGTTAGCACCTGTGTAGCAGCGAGATGATGAAGGGCCGTCGTCGGGCCTTGCAGCCATGTGCTGGGGCACTCCGTACTTTGGGGCTGCGGTAGCGCAGCGAGCGCCGGCGAGCACGACACTGCGTTGGCTTGGATATTTCACATATCTGCAGTGCTGGGGCGACGAAACCATTGTGACGGCTACCGGATTCTGGGACAAACCTGCTGTTTGGCCGTCTTCCAAGTTGCCAAGCTGTCCGTAGCCGGCTTGCGTTGGTGGGTCTTGAGACCCGCGATGCGGCAGACTTGGAAGTCTGCGCTATGGTTGCGCCGCACCCGGCAGAGTTGGACGCGACACCTGCCCGCGCGGAACAGCGGACCTGGTTGTGCGTTGCGCGCAGATAAGCCGGCATGCAGGCAGCAGAGTTAGAGGTCTGCCGTACGAAGAACGTGTGAGATATCCGGGTCAAGCAATCTGGCAAATCAATCGCACAGATAACACGCGACTCATAAGGCTATCGAGACCGGGAACCGGCCAGAGCCAGACAATACGCTGCATCGGGTAGTTAAGCTATCACCAATTTGTGCTGTGGTAGGCATTGCGTGGAGCTGCTGGATTTGCATGCCGGTGCAACGGCTTGCAATTCGGTACCGGCGGATATTCTGGTTGACTGTGACGTGCCCGAAGAGCAAAGATGTAGTGACGATGGTCAAAGCCAAAGGCATTGTCACGCTAGGCGTATTGGTTTGCCTGTGCACAGGTTGCGGCACAGGCACCGAATCGCCGCAAGATAAACAAACCAACCAACAAACCACTCCCGTGAGCACAACACAACGGATTCGTGCGCCTGCGGTAGCGGGCCTGTTTTATCCCAAGGATGAAAAAGTCCTTTCGGAAATGCTTGATCGGTTGTTGGCCCAAGCGCCCACGCATGCAGTCACAAATTTGCGGGCGTTGATCTGTCCTCATGCAGGTTACGAGTTCTCCGGTCCCGTAGCAGCGCATGCGTACAAGACGTTGCTGGGGCGCAGTTATGAAACCGTGATAATTCTTGCGCCGAGTCATTACGCCGCCTTCGATGGCGCGAGTGTGCCGGCTGCTGATGCGTACGAGACGCCACTGGGCAAGGTACCCGTCTCGCCAAAGGCAAAGGAGTTAGCCAACAAAAAACCGTTTGTGCTCGAGCCGAAATGTTTCGTCAACCGACCCGGTTGGGCGCGTATTGCGTCCAAGCCCGCCCCTGGCGTTGGGGAAGACACACCTGACACTTGGGAACATTCGGCTGAGGTGCAGGTGCCGTTCCTGCAAAAGGTCCTGAAGAACTTCAGTATTTTGCCGGTAGTTTATGGCGATGTTGATCCTGAACGTGTGGCAAATGTATTGGCGGATGTGATTGACGAAAAGACACTTCTCATCGCCAGCACGGACCTGAGTCATTACCTGCCGTACGAACGCGCCAGTCAGATCGACAGGCAAACAATTGAGTGGATTTGCAGCCTCGACATCAAGTCACTGGCGGCACCTGCTGCACGCGAGAGCGCATGCGGGCGCGGGCCTGTGCTAACACTCATGCACCTCGCAAAGCTCAAGGGCTGGAACCCGCAGTTGCTGGATTACCGCAACAGCGGCGATACATCAGGCGATAAATCGCAAGGTGTGGTTGGCTATGCAGCAATTGCATTCTGTGGACATGATGGGGGGCCGTCTTCGCAGATGGCTTCAGGAACCGGCGCAGTTGCAAGTTCAACCGGGACAAACCCGGCACATGCGCAAGCACAACAGCCTGAGCAGTTCAGCCCTGAGGAAAAGAAATTCCTGCTCGAGCTTGCCCGCAACACGATAATAGGCGTGACCACCGGTAGCGGCCTGCCGAAAGTTGACCCTGCAACCGTCCCTGCTGCACTCAAAGTCTCGAAAGGCTGCTTCGTCACGCTGACCAAGCATGGCCAGTTGCGCGGGTGCATCGGAAACATTTTACCGGCCGGCCCGCTCTACCAGGCTGTTATCGAAAATGCGCGCAGTGCTGCGCTGCACGATTTCAGATTCCCACCCGTAAAAGCCGATGAACTCGACGATATCCATATCGAGATCAGCGTTTTGACCGAGCCGGCACCGATGCAGTTTGATTCACCTGAAGACCTGCTTGCCAAACTCGAGCCGGGCCGGCACGGCGTGGTACTCGAGATCGGCGAACGCAAGGCGACATTCTTGCCGCAGGTGTGGCAACAGTTACCCGACAAGGTCGAGTTCTTGAATCACTTGGCGATGAAAGCCGGGGCCAACCCGTCCGACTGGCGCGGCAAAAATGTGAAAGTCTCAATCTATCACGTCGTCGCATTCGAAGAGCACAAGTAGCACCCCCGAAATGGCAACTGGTCCTGTTCCAGCCAAACATGCGGCAGGGCCGAGAACGGCTGTGCTCTCCGCAACAGCGGCGATTGGGCTTGCTTGCGTGCTAACGCAACTTGTGCTCATGCGCGAGATGCTCAGCGCATTTGCGGGTAACGAAATGGTATTTGGTGTTGTGCTTGGTCTTTGGCTGTTGTTGACGGGCTTGGGCACGATGCTGGGTCGTACTGCGCAAAAATTGTCTGACCCGGTCAGGGTACTTGTAATCGGGCAGGTGCTTGTTGCTCTGGCGCCAATGTGTCAGGTGTTTGCCCTTAGATCACTGCGCGATTTTGTTTTCGTGCGCGGAAGCGATGTGGACCTGACCGGCACAATACTCTGCGCAGCAGTTGTTCTGGCTCCGTTTTGTCTTGTGGCGGGCTACACATTGGTATTGGCCTGCTCGATTCTTGCGCGGGCGAATGACCGCGCCGGCACGGGCCGGGTTTATGTAGCCGACAGCATCGGCAGCATAGTGGGGGGTGTTATGTTCACTTTTGTGCTCGTGCACTTCCTTGATCACATTGCCTTGCTCAGTGTGTCGGCGGGGTTAAACCTGGTGTTGGCAGGCTGGATCGCGCTGAAACACCAGGGCATGTTTGAGACCGTGAAATCGCACGCCCGCAGGCGCGTCGGCGTGCTTGTGCTGCTCCCGGTAGTTGCGCTGGGTTTGACAAGTGTGTTTATCCTGGCCCAGCCGGATGCGCTCTCCACGGCGATGCAGTTCAGAGGGCAGAAGGTCCTGTTTCGCGCAAATTCGCCTTACGGCAGGTTAATCGTTACCGACTCGGGCGCACAAACCAACTTCATCGAAAACGGTGTTGTTGTGGTTTACACGCCGAACATCGAACAGGTCGAAGAAGCCGCGCACTATGCATTGTGTCAGCGACCCGATGCGCGGCGTGTCCTGCTTGTTTCGGGTGGGGCGGCTGGTATTGCCCGGGAAATTCTCAAGTACAATGTGGCTACAATTGACTGCGTCGAGCTGGACCCGTTGATTGTGCGCGTGACGCGCCGGTTCCTGCCCGAGAATGTCTTAGATGAACGGATCAACATGCTTACCACAGATGCACGCAGGTTCATTCGGCACACAACAAACCGGTACGATTTTGTTGTACTTGCACTGCCTGACCCGACAACTGCGCAGCTAAACCGGTTTTTCACAGCCGAGTTTTTTGGCGAGATCAAGCGTGTGCTTACTGAGGGAGGGGTATTTGCTTTCTCTCTTGGCCGATACGAAAACTACATTAGCCCCGAGCTTGGCAAGCTGCTTTCTTCCGCTTATCGAACGCTCAGGTTGTCGTTCGAGCATGTGCTGCTGCTGCCGGCCGGGCGCGTTTATTTTCTCGCTTCAGACAACCAGTTGGAGCCGGACATAGCCCGGCAAATTGAGAAGCTCGGCGTCAGGACAAAGCTGGTGAACCGCAATTATCTAGAGGCAATTTTTACCTCAGACAGATTTGCAGACATGCAACGCGCAGTGTTGCACCCGGCGGCCATCAATTCCGATTTCAGTCCCGTCATTTACTACTATGCGTTGCGGCATTGGCTGAGCCAGTTCGAGTCCGGCATTGGCCCGCTACAGGTGCTGTTGGTGGGGATAATGCTGGTTTACATGGTGCGTCTTCGCAGTGTAACAATGGTGCTTTTTGCCTCGGGCTTCGCAGGCTCAGCACTTGAGATTGTGCTGCTGTTTGCATTTCAGGTGCTCGCGGGCGCGGTGTATCAACAGGTTGGCATGATCGTGACTCTTTTCATGGTTGGATTGGCCGTTGGTGCCGGGGCAGCAAATCGAATGTGCACCGGGCCGGTCCAAGATGTGGGGCAGGCTGATAATTCTTCCGGCATGGCACCAGCCGGCGCAGACCCGGCACGTGTTGGCGGCTCATCGAACATTGACGGGTGTGGGTTTCGCAAGAATCAGCATACGCTGATTGTGCTTGCCCTGGCGATTTGCGGGTTGGCACTGGTCATGCCGATCGTATTCAATGGCTTGGCCTCGGTGGCACGGTTGGCTGCGGGCGATCTTCTCGTGCAATGTTACATTGGGCTGTTGATATTCTTGCTCGGGTGTCTTGTGGGCGCACAATTTCCAATCGCCAACCGGATCGAAACAGGAGGCACACTGGCAGCATCGAGATTGTTTACTGCGGATTTTATGGGGGCGTTTTTGGGTGCACTGTTGGTGAGTACACTTTTGATTCCGCTGCTCGGCGTTGCAACAAGCTGCATTGCGACTGCGGTGTTGAACCTCTTGGCTGCACTGGTAATGTGGCGCGCAAAAATGCGCTCATGAATTGGACCAACCTCTGTCGCACAAAAAAGCCGGACCAGGCCAAATGAATCCCATCCACATCCAGGTTGTGACACTGGTGCGTGAAGACGGAGACGAATTGCCGCAAAGCTTTCGTATAGGTGAAAGGCAGGTGCGCCTGGTTGAAATCTTAGATCGCTGGTATGAACGCAAAGGCGATCCGGAATGGCCCTGCGCCGATTACTACAAGGTGCTCGGTGACGATCAACGCCAGTACCTGCTCAAGCACGAGCTTGAGTCACACGATTGGTATTTGATTCGGCAGTGGTAAGACTGGGTTCAGTGTGAAAGTATGTGGCTGCCGGTCAGGGGCTAGTGCATTCGGGGTGTCATCCGTCCAGTTGCGGCGGTCAGCGGACTGCCCGACCAACCTTTTCTCTGCGTTTTTTCGGCGGAGCGCATAGTCCTTGGCGCTTGCAGGTTCTGTGTTAGTCACGTCAAACCGCAGAGGTGCAGAGGCACAGAGTAAGGTAGGGCGCGTCCCGCGTGTGCGGGACGCGCCGCCATGCGTACACCCGAAAACATCCGGCGGGCAGAGGACTGCCCGCACTACCGAATTGAGATCCGGTTTTGGCGAAGCAAAACGTCGCATGGAAACGTGAAGGGCAGCATGCAGCATACGCGGGATCAGCACCGCAAGAACGCGGTTGCAACGGCGCGCGCCCCTCTGGGGCGCAGCCAATTCCGCGTTGGAAGGCGAGGCTTCGTCCGAGGAGGCCGTGGTGCGCAGTTTGGCCTGCAACAGACCCTAGACGACGTGGAAGTCGTCCCTACAACCGAATCAAAAGCGGTGCTGGAGCACCGCGCTCCAGAAACCTCTCGTCAAATTCTTCACCGCACAGGCGCAGAGTTGATTTGAATTGTCTGAAACCCAATGTGCTGCCGGTATCTTGCCGGCAGATGAAATTGGTTTGCGGACGCCTCGACGAGGCGTCCCTGCCATGTTCAGTTGTAGACACACCGCAGATCACGCAGACCGCACAGAAGGCAGGAACCCAAAATGAATCCTGAAATTCTGCGTCATTCTGTGTTTTCTGCGGGCCAAACCAGTCCGCAGACCACGCAAGTCACACAGAAAGGACGGAGCAGTCCCTGCCATTTTCAGTTGCGCGCACATTGGCCCAGCGTGCATGGGATGTCCCTGCCAACACCTATGGTATGGACGCATGGCCTGATGCGTCCACATTTTTAACGCAAAGGCGCAAAGGCGCAGAGCAAGGTAGGGCGCGCAGTCCGCTGCGCGCCGAAATCCAAACGCCAGAAAACCTTCGGCGGGCAGAGGACTGCCCGCCTTACCAATGCAATTGTCACGGCGTGCGGGCGTCCACGCCCGCAGAAATACGCTCGGGTCAACGCTACTATCTCCAAGCTTTCACAGCACGGGTACTGTTGCACCCCAAAAAAGACCTTAAACCAGTTCCGCTCACCGGTTGGCACTGCGGCCAAGATGGCCGCGCTCCGGTCTGGCCCGGCGGGTGACCGTCCCGGTCGCAGACCACCTGCGGCCCAAGATGGCCGCGCGCCAGAGCACAAAAAAGCTTCGCGTAATGACAGCCACCACTCGGCAGCATCTTTAATGCAAAGGCGCAATGGCGCAGAGCAAGGTAGGGCGCGCAGTCCACTGCGCGCCGAAATCCAAACGCCAGAAAACCTTCGGCGGGCAGAGGACTGCCAGTCCTACCGGGGCAGTTGTCACAGCGCGCACCCCTCCGGGGCGCAGTTTGAGATGTGCCAAATGCCAGAGGGCTTTAATGGCGGGTTCACCGCTCACCGATAACGGATTTTTCCGGTTAGCTGTGGGGTGCATTTAACCGCGGAGACGCGGTCGCCTTGTGTGGCTGGCTGAACCGAGCGTGCTGCCGGCATCTTGTCGGCAGTTTTTTCCAAACATAATGTTGCCGCGATTCAACCGACTACATGGTTGTGCCTGCAAGAACGCGATGGCGCCGAAGCATCTGAGTGATCTTTTTTGCACAAAAAAGTGGAACAGCCGTCGGTGTATTGGGATTTGCCTCCTTGGATGTCGTACTGCCGAAAAGGCTGGCCTGCCCGTCCGGTTTTCTACGCCCACACACCGGCGATTTTTTGGCCGCAGAACCTGCACTTACCTTCGGCTATGTCAAGCTGTGTAACAGCAAAAATATCACGCTTTGCGACGGCTCTTTTGCAGCTCGGACACAATGTTGTCCCGGCGTCTTCGAGTCCGGGTACATTGCCGATATACACGTAATGCAGCCCTTCGGCGCGGGCGATCTCACGTGCCTTGAGCAACGTCTCGACCGGCGTGGGTGGCAGGTGTTTCAGCTTATACTGTGGGTGAAACCTCGAGAAATGCAACGGCACGTCCGGGCCGAGTTCTTTGGCGATCCAGCCGCACATCCTGCGAATAGTGTCTAGGTTGTCGGTGTAGGTCGGCACAATCAGGTTGACTATCTCCACCCATACGCCAAGTGTCCTTAGCAGTTTAAGCGTGTCCAGAATCGGCTGCAACCGGCCCGAGTTGAGCCGTTTGTACACGTCGTCATCGAACCCTTTCAGGTCAATGTGTGCGCCATCAACAAACTGGTACAAGTCACGCGCTGCAGTTTCGTTGATCGAGCCGCATGTGACCATGATGTTTCGCAGCTTGCGTTCGCGTGCGAGCTTGCAACAGTCCTGCGCGTATTCGTAAAACGCAACTGGTTCGGTGTACGTGTAGGAAATTGACGGGCACCCAAGCGACTCTGTCACCGCAACTACATCTTCAGGAAACAGACTCGCCCGCGCAAGCTCATCGGTTGTGATGAAACGTGGCAGGGGCGGTTTGAGCCGAAGGTCGTCGCCACGCGGGTCTTTGGTTTCTTCGACTGACCGTTGCGAAATTTCCCAGTTCTGGCAGTTCAAACACCTGAACACGCACCCGGCAGTGGCCAGTGAAAACGTCTTGGTGCCGGGCAAAAAATGGTACAACGGTTTTTTCTCGACCGGGTCAACATGGAACGTGCACGGGTTGCCGTAGGCCATCGTGTACAAGGTACCGTCGCGGTTGACCTTGTTGCGGCACCGACTTCGTTCACCGGGCGCTAGCATGCAATTGTTCGGACACAGTTTACATTCGACGTTTTTCCCAATCCGCTCGTAATGCCGCGCTTCTTTTACCCAGCCGCGCTTCCGCCACAGTGTCCATGAATCCTCCTTTGCAGAGCCGGGATTTCCGGATTGACCGGTGCCTTCAGCGCCTATCGTTGCGCCACACAAACGCGTCAGTGACACACCGGCGAGGCCGGCTATACCCAGCCCAATTGCGCTACGTCTGGACATGCCGCACAGTAAACCTGTGTCGGCCATTTCGCCCGACTGTTTTGGCTTGTCCGGTGTCATCTTTTGCACGCAAGTAGTTGAGTTACCTGTCTTGAACTCGGCTCAAATATATCCCCATGCAGCGGTACACGCCAACTCGAACGATGCGCTGCTGGTATCTTGCCGGCAAATAGCACGATTCTTCACAGGCCATGCTCAGCCATGAGCAGTACCGAATTCTGTAGCGGCGCTATGAGTTGCGCTTTGTAGCGCCAATTTCGCATTTGCGAGACCGTCGAAAACCTCTTGTTGAATTTTTCACCGCAGCAACGGTATTTAATTTGCGAGTACGAAGTTGGGATATTTGAGCACATGGTTCATCAACACAACCAGTTTCCGCATCACCGCAGTAAGAGCCAACTTGGAAGGT
>Ga0078972_1006683_pt1 | contig 26892 bp, 29 predicted proteins | sample YelNatPaOPGAMG01_FD_67568 | JGI IMG/M metagenome (GOLD analysis project Ga0078972, IMG submission 67568) | Hot spring thermophilic microbial communities from Obsidian Pool, Yellowstone National Park, USA - OP-RAMG-01 (SPADES assembly) (version 2) | ecosystem: Environmental > Aquatic > Thermal...
CCTTCAGCCTATGGCCTATGGCCTATTTTCATTGCGAGCCTACCTATAAGGAATATCTTTAGGCTTAAGGCTTTAGGCTTAAGGCTGAAGAAAACAAACATTCTATGAAATAAACCTTTGCTTATAACTCAAAGCTTTTATAATCCTTCAGCCTTCAGCCTATGGCCTATGGCCTATTTTCATTGCGAGCCTACCTATAAGGAATATCTTTAGGCTTAAGGCTTTAGGCTTAAGGCTGAAGAAAAACAAACATTCTATGAAATAAACCTTTGCTTATAACTCAAAGCTTTTATTATCCTTCAGCCTTCAGCCTATGGCCTATTTTCATTGCGAGCCTACCTATAAGGAATATCTTTAGGCTTAAGGCTTTAGGCTTAAGGCTGAAGTTATGATAAAATCAATTTAATGGCTAATTACAAAAATTTAATTGCATGGCAGAAAGCTCATAAGCTTGCGTTATTGATTTACAAGTTAACCGAATCATTTCCAAGACATGAGCAATTTGCGCTTACAACTCAACTAAGAAGAGCTGTTTTATCGATACCAACAAACATTGTTGAAGGCTACAACAGAAAAAGCAAAAAAGAATTTGTACATTTCATAGACATAGCGCTTGGTTCTGTCGCAGAGGTTGAATATCTTTTAGAATTCTCAGTAGATTTAGGTTATATAAATGAAGCAGATATTAAAGAATCAAAAATGTTAATAGTTGAAGTAGGCAAACTGTTATGGAGCATTCAAAAATCACAGCTTCAGCCTTAAGCCTTCAGCCTATGGCCTGTTTTTTATTATCCTTCAGCCTTCAGCCTATGGCCTATAGAAAGATACTCTTTGAGTACGCCCTTTTTTATGACCTTCCAATGTTTACGGAGTTTTTAAGCAGGCATGAGTTTGTAAAAGCGAAACAAATATGCCCTTTTCGAGATGGAAAGTTGACCTTTAACACCCATTTATACATACGGCAAAGAAAAAACTTCCTATTAAATTATACTGATTAAATTGAATCTCTCTTTATTAATTTCTGCTTTTGTGGTATATTCTGGCTGTATATTTTTATTCTTCTTTTGTTTAGATTTGTTTACTGCTAACTAATTGTTTCTATTATAGAAGGAGAGTTTTATTAATTAAGAATATTCATTTGTGCTTTTGGGTTAGCTATAATTTCAAGCACTTATAAGACTTCAGCCTTAAGCCAGTGGTCTTTTTATAAAGGTGTAATATGAATAAATCAGAAGAATTAATACCTGACAGAGTAAAAAAAGGCAGTGCACCAATAATGGAAAGGTTATATGCCTTAGATAAAGACCAGCTTTATGCTGTACTTGCAACTGAATCAGCTGGACAACCTTATACTTCTATGATTGCATACGCACTTGTTCCCAATGAGAATGGAATTGTATTTGCTACACCCCGAAAGACGCAGAAATATAAAAATATTCTAAAAAATAATCATGTTTCCCTTCTCATTGACACAAGAACGAATACAGAAAAAGATTATATGAATGCTGAATCTTTAACTATTTTAGGGGATGCTATACCTTTAAGAAAAGGTAGAAAATGGTCAGCATTAGCCAAAATACTCATACGGAAACATTCCAATCTTAATAAAATCATTAACTCTCCTGAAACGAAATTGATATTTATAAAAATAGTCCGTTGCATACATGTAACTAAATTTCAGACTGTTTCAGAATGGATTTCAAAATAAATAAGTGTCAATAAATTGAGATATTTTCAGATTATGACATTATGTTTACTTATTCATAACATATTCATTGCAATGCATTTTTAAATTTACTCAAGGTATCAAAAAATAAATTTTTTCCAAACATTTTCATTACTTATATTGCATTTTCTATTTTAAGAAAAATGGTTTTCAACTATTGAATTAATGTTTTGCTTTGATCATCTTTCTTACTCTCTCTAAGTTCATAGGGTCATCCGTTTCTTTCTTTTTGGGTGTTTCGAGAATCAGCGGTATTTTCCTGAAAGGTTCAAAGTTAATCAATTCCTGTAAGCCTTTAGCTCCGATTTTTCCAATACCAATATGCTCATGCCTGTCGATATGCGAACCCAAGCTGCCTTTTGAATCATTCAGATGGAAAAGTTTTACCCTGTCAATCCCGATGTATTTTTCAATCTCATTCGAGATATTCAGGATGCCCTTATAATCACGAAGGTCATACCCGGCTGCAAATGCATGACATGTGTCAAAGCATATTCCAGATATGAATGACTCGTTAACATGGTTCAGAATTTCTGAAAGGGAGTGAATCGTTGCAGCAATATCGCCTTTTTCACCTGCAGTATTTTCAAGCAGAAGACCTGCTTTCCATTCGCCAGACAATACAATCTCATTCAGAGTCTCGATTGCCCTCATCCTTGAAAGCTGCTCATCATATCCGGCTGCACTTCCAGTGTGAAGAATCACATAATCAGCTCCGATTGCATCAGCCCTCTGCATTTCACAGATAAGCATATCAAGAGATTTTTTTCGCAAAATCCTATCTCCTGAAGCAATATTAATAAGGTAAGAGGTGTGGATATAGAGGGGTGCAATATTCAATTGTTTCCTGCGTGTTTTAAAATATGACGCGGCTTCTTGGAGTATTCCTTTTACAGCCCATCCTCTAGGATTATGTGAAAATATTTGCATCGTATTACATCCAAGAGCGTAAGCTCTTTCCAGGCTAAGATGTAATCCACCTGAAATAGAAACATGCACACCGATTCTCCTGACTCTGGTTCTCATTTTTCACCACTGACAATAATTTTGAATAGTCTTATCCTGAAGCAATCTCGTCTCTTGTTCACCTGAAATTGCTGATAAAAAGTTTCATAGTGTAGTATAAGAGACAGGCATATATCTTTTCCCATAGTATTACCTGAAAATACCTATCCAGATAAGAGTTATAAGAAGTGAAACAACCGTAACCGGGATTCCTGTTTTTGCGTGTTCCTTGAAACTTATGACTACTCCGAACTTCTTTGCTCCTTCAATTGTGATCAGATTGGCAATACTGCCAATAGTTATGAGGTTTCCTGCAAAAGTGCTTGATAGGGCAAGCACATACCACTGAAGATGATCAGCAGGGCTGAGGAATTTTGTCAGAAGCATGGTCGCCGGTACATTACTGAAAAGGTTACTGAATATGGCAGAAACAATAGTCAGGGTAAAGAGGTTGTGAATATCTATACCGTTGGAGTTTAAAAGTTTGATAAAAACAGAAGGGAGTTGTATGAGTTCTACACCTTTTATCACAATAAAAAGCGCACAGAATAATGTTATCAGATGCCAATCTACAGAACCGAGTATTGATCTGGTCTCAATCTTCCTGCTACAAAGGAGGAGGCCGGCTATGGTTATAGCAGTGAGTTCTCTCGGAATCTCAGTAAAAAAGAGGACCACGAGGACAGCCACAGCCCATATCCCTTTTGTGCTCTGATGCCTGTCGAACGCAGGCCACTGCTGTTCTCCAACAGAAACAGGCATAAATAAATAGAAATTTCTACGATACGAAATTCTTATGATAATATAAGCTGCTGCAAGAGACAGTACAGAAGGCGGTGCACACCAGAAAAAGAAATGGGCGAATTTAAGCCCGCCAAGCTGGCCTATAAGCATATTTTGAGGATTTCCTATTATCGTTGCTGCCGAGCCTATATTGCTGGATACGGCGAGTCCGATGAGAAATGGTACAGGATTAAGACCTGCCTCAAGGAGGGAAAATGTAAGCACAGGAGTAAATGCCAGGCATATTATATCGTTTGCAAGGCATGCTGAAAGCAAAGCGCTCACTGACATCATAACCAGGAGAAACCGGTCAGGGACATTTACAAACCGCACAATTTTCGCTGATACCCATGTGTAAAAACCACCCAGCCTCAACTGAGATGAAATGACCATAAGACCATAAAGCAGTAAAATGGTGGAAACATCAATTGACCCTATTGCCTGTTCAGGAGTCAATTCGCCTATGACAATCATTGCGATTGCGCCCAGCAACGCAACACCTGTTCTGTCAAGAGCCAGTCCCGGTATCCCGCCGAGAGCAATCCCCGCATATGTGGCAATGAATATGATTAAAACAGCGGTTTCCAAGAAGTATTACAGTCCTTTCTTCCATAGCCACAAACCTGAGCTGATGTAGCATAGGAAAAAATCAAACACATTTTCATCTGTAATTCATTCCAGTTCGCACTGATAAAAATCACTGATTTTTTTAAAATGAAGGTATGGATATGAAGGATTAATTTTAAGCAACTCAAAGTTCTTTTTTGCTATCTTCTGAATAGGTTCAGAAAGGTTCTCGTATATAGCCTCGATTTCTTCTATTTTTGACATGTATAATCCACCATCTTTTCATAAAGCCTTTAAACTGAGTCAATATCGTAAGCTTGTTTAAGATATTCTGCTTTTTAATAAGGATCTTTTTTTCATTCAAACATATTGATTATTTTAGCACCAAGTCAATTCAAAAGGCGATTGTAAAATTTCACTAATATTTCAGACTTAAATCCATGTTCTTTTGATTCATAAACGTTAAAATAATAGCCTTCTTTCCTGTAATTAAACCTTTGTTAAATGTGCCAATCCCAAGTGCTACAAATTTTTATTAAATTTCTCTCAAATAATTATCTAAGTTCAGTGCCGCGGCTCTGCTGCATCTTTCGGAGTGCTTTGTTGAGTGATAGAGTCTGCCCATTTCTTTTTAGCTAAATTCCCAAATGGCATCATAAGAAATGGTAAAAAAATGGGTAATAGCCAGAATATATCCCACCATCTCAGCCCTGCAGCTCCAATGCCACCATATGACCATATGGCCCAAACTATAGATAAAAAGAACATTCCATATGGAGGTAGAATGAGCTTCCAATATGGTGTTGATGGAAATCTCCACGGTGCAAAGAAAACAATAGAGATAATGGCAATGCCGTTCAAAGCTATTCCTGATAGCCCCTGAACAATTCTTTCATGGGAAAGAAAAACAATAGATAGTATAAATACCCAAATGAATCCCCCTATCCAACCTGCGGTCCAGCCTATTTTTTCTCCTATTCTTTCTTTCATTTTCACCTCTCTTTAAAAAAGGTATATACGATACTGCGATAATCGGCCGCTTTTATTATTGATTTTTTTGCTGTTGTTTTCATGATGTTAATATACTATCATTAAGGCAAAACGTAAAGACTTAGAAGTATTGGTAATATTACTATTTTAAAATGTCACACTTTATTACTATCTTGAAATGTTAAACATGTATTGTATTTAATCCAGAACAGGCGAATAAGACATTATCAATATTTAATTAGTAAATATATAATAGATTTCAAAAATCTATAGTTGCTTTTTAAAAGAATTATATGTTTTAATCCGTATAAACCAGCAGATTTGTGATTTTAAGTATTAATGAGCAACTCAAATAATAATCAGATCAGAGTTACTTTCTGGCAGGCAGTACAAATTCTTGCACCATATACATGGCACAAGCTTAAGGAACAGATCATTACTGTCGTGCCAGTCTGTCTATATCTCATTTTGTTCCAGATAATAATTTTGCAGTATGGCCTTTCAAAAAGCATATTGATAGCTTGTGGGACTTCAATGGTTGTCTTCGGACTACTTTTTTTTATTGAAGGAGTAAGAATCGGCTTAGCCCCTGTTGGGGAGATAATAGGGGATAATCTTCCAAAGCAATGCTCATTGTTTATATTACTGGCTTTTGCTTTTGCTTTAGGAATTGTTGGTGCGTTTGGTGAACCTGTTATTGGATCTCTACAGATTGCAGGCTCAGGGGTTGACCCTCAAAAATCTCCCTTGCTATACTCACTACTTGTTAAGCATCCAATTTATTTAAGCGGGATAGTTTCCTTAGGAGTAGGAGTTGCTGTAGTTATTGGTACTCTGCGCTTCCTTTTTGGATGGAGTCTTAAGCCGATTATTCTTCCTATTGTCGGTCTATGTATAATTACTACCTTACTCGCTACACGTAACAATCTTCTTGCCAGCGCAATCGGGTTAGCCTGGGATACAGGCGCTGTTATTGTTGGTCCTGTGCTGTGTCCATTAGTATTATCCCTTGGACTTGGTGTATCTCGAGCAACAGGCAAAGCTGAGACGAGCATGGCGGGGTTTGGAATGGTCGGTCTGATCTCTGTTATGCCTATATTTTTTGTGATAATATTTACTTATATTCTTAAAGCTTCAGGAACCATGCTTGATGTGGCTGAAGCAGGACGTTATTTAAACAGAGGAGAAGAATTTTCTATTATTAAAATCATGATTGATTCAATGATCATGTCTATAAGAGCAATAGCTCCTGTTTCTGTTTTCTTATGGATTTTCATAAAATATAAGCTAAAGGAAACAGGGATTCCAATTTCTCAATATCTTGTTGGAATAGCTTTTTCAGTTGTAGGATTATTTCTCTTTAATTCTGGATTGAGTTTGGGTCTGGCAGAACTTGGGAATCAGGTAGGGAATCGTCTTCCAATTGCATTTCACCCCCCTGGAATGTCTTTGTATCCATCCGATATTGGAAAAGTAATTGTAGTTTTTTTTGCCGTTATTCTTGGTTACGGAGCGACATTGGCTGAACCTGCATTCAATATTCTTGGTAAGCAGGTTGAAGACGTAACTCAGGGAGCGTTTAAAAAATGGTTATTCAGCCAGGCAGTAGCTATCGGCGTTGGTATCGGGGCAGGATTAGGAATAGTCTCCACTGTATATCATATCAATTTGCTCATGCTTCTTTTACCACCTTATATACTGCTATTTCTGCTGACTATAATCAGCGATGAGGAATTTGTCAATATAGCATGGGATGGAGGTTCAGTGACAACCGGACCCGTAACAGTACCTCTTAAGATTACTATAGGGATTGCCCTAAGCCATGCTACCGGTTTCGCTGAGGGATTCGGAATAATAGCTCTTGCTTCAGCGTATCCGGTTCTAAATATTTTATTATTGGGACTTTATGTCAGACATGCACATAGGTCTAATTAGCAACTAAAAATGGAGGCTGAACATGAGTAATACTGATAAACAAAATAACACTCATTTGCATCTTATAACCTGTATTGTGCAGCGAGGTAAGGGAGATAAAGTAGCAAAAGCTGCTATTGATGCAGGAGCTGGAGGAGCTACTTTGTTTTTTGCACGTGGCACCGGAACAAGACAGAGATTAGGGCTACTCGGGCTGGCTATTGTTCCAGAAAAAGAGATTATTTTAATAGTATGCAAGGAAGATATAAGTTCAAACATATTTGATGCTGTGAAGAAAGCCGGAGAAATGGATATTCCTGGTATGGGTATAGCTTATATTACTCCTATTTTAGATATTGCAGGTGTCTTTAATTAAGTAAAGCATAAGAACATAGGGTAATGTAAAGTTTAAAAAATAGCTGTTTTGTCAGGTTTTCTATTTTTTCTTTTACTTGTTTGGCGGTATTAATAGATCTGATTCAATTTTTTAAGCCCTTAAAGATAGGCATAAATCTCCTCTTTAGCGTTTGAAATTTCGGTATTGCCCTGCGTAAAGCAACCGTCCAATGCCGGTACCGACACATTAAAGCCGCCTTCTTCAGAGGGTTCAAGTATTATATTGAATTTCATAGCATAACCCTCGTTCCTCTTTAACTTAAATATTATATTATTTTCCCTAAATACTCATATGGTTCAATTTCTTCTATCGCTGTCTGTGGTTTCTTGTCTGACTTAATTTCTTTTCACGCCAATATAATAATGTTGTTATATGTTAACCATGAGCCGTGAGCTGTTTGCCTTTAGTCTATTAGTGTTGTGTTAACCCAATACTTCTATAATTGATTCTTTTATAAACTTTAAAAGTTGTCCCAAATTTCGTTCACTAATAGATAGCGGCGGCATAATAACTATTACATTGCCTAAAGGACGTATAAATACTCCTTTATCCCTTGCGCTAAAAGCAATTTTCCAGCCTATTTTTTCTTCCCATGCAAAAGGTTCTTTAGTTTTTTTATTTCTGACAAATTCTATCCCTGCCATCATACCACAATTCCTGACATTGCCTGTATGTTTAAATTCACTGATTTCTTCAAGCCATAATTCAAGAATCCCTGTATTTTTCATTACATTTTCAAGAATATTTTCTTTTTCAAAAATATTAAGCGCTGCTATAGCAATAGCACAGGCAATTGGATTCCCGGTGTATGAATGTCCGTGAAAAAACGTTTTAAGGTCCTTGAATTCACCAAGAAAAGCATTATAAATTTCCTCTGTGGCAAGAGTTACAGCAAGAGGCAGATATCCACCTGTTATGCCTTTTGAAAGGCACATTATATCAGGCCATGCCTGTTCATGCTCGCATGCGAACAATTTTCCTGTTCTTCCAAATCCTGTAGCAACTTCATCAGCTATCATCAGCACATTATATTTTTTACATATATCATGGACAGTTTTCAGGTATCCGGGGGGCGACACTATCATTCCACCAGCTGCCTGAACCATTGGTTCTATAATAAAAGCAGCTATATGAGAAGCATTCTCTCTAAATATCTCTTCAAGCTTTCCCGCGCATGACAGATTACATAAAGGATATTCCAAATTAAGCTCACACCTGTAACAATAAGGTGAAGGAGCTTTATATGTTTTGAAAAGCAAAGGTTCAAAGGTTTTATGAAAGATATCAATTCCTCCGACACTGACTGCTCCAATTGTATCACCATGATACGCATTTTTAAGAGAAACAAAAGCTGTTTTTTCTTTTATTCCTTTATGCTGCCAGTACTGAAAAGCCATTTTTAAGGCTACCTCAACCGAAGTAGAGCCATTATCTGAATAAAATACTTTTGATAGTATTTTATTATCAGGCAAATTATTTATTGTTTGTTCTTTACTGTATAACTTTTGTATTAAATTTATTAGTTTTTCCGCAAATTCTATTGCAGGAACATTGCTCAGTCCGAGCAAAGTGCTATGAGATATTTTATCAACCTGTGCCTTTATTGCCTCATCAAGTTCTTTTTTTCTGTGTCCAAAGATATTCACCCATAAAGATGATACACCGTCAAGATACCATTTACCATAAATATCCTTAATGAAACAATCCCTGCCTTCTGTAATAATTACAGGCACATCTTCAACCCATTCTTTCATTTGAGTAAATGGATGCCATATATATTGTTTATCTAATTGTTCTAATTTTTTATTCTCCTCTAAAAGTGACATATATTATTTCCTTTCTAATATTTGTTTAAATTTATTATCGCAATCCTTTCAATTCCTGAATAATCTCTTTTTATTGAAAATATACTATAGTCTTTTTCTTCAGCAATTTTCGTTATTTGTTCAGCCTGACCTTCTCCCATCTCAAAAATAATAAATCCATCTGGTTTTAAGTAATTTTTGGCATTCTGTAATATTTTTCTGTAATAATCAAGGCCATCCTTCCCTCCATCAAGCGCCTCAATAGGTTCCCATTTGCTTATTTCTAACTGAAGATTGTTTATTTCAGAAGTTTTGATATATGGAGGATTAGAGACTATGACATCAAAAAATATTGAATCAATTAAAGGGTCAAAAAGATTGCCTTTAATAAAAATTATATTATTAACCCCGTTTATTTCAGCATTCTCTCGAGCGCATTGAATGGCTTCACTGGATATATCTGTTGCATAAATACTAATTTCTGGAAAATTTTTTGCGATTGCAATGGCTATACACCCTGTCCCCGTACATAAATCAAGTACTTTAATTTCATCATTGTTGATATTTTTTATTATTTTAATGGATTCTTCAACAAGCAATTCTGTTTCGGGTCTTGGTATAAGAACACCCTGCACAGTCTTTATTTTAAATCCGTAAAATTCTGTGAATCCAATAATATATTGTAATGGTTCTCTTTGTATTCTCCTTAAGACAATACTGTCTATCTTTTTCTCAACATGAGGTAAAATTTCAGGGTTATCTTTGTATATAATAATTCTATCCTTATTCAGACAGAAAGAAACTATTAATTCAGATTCTTTTAAAGCATCTGTCACACCAGCATTTTCAAGCAGTTTCTTTATATTCCTAACTTTAACAAGAGCTTGCATAATTTTTTGTGAATCAATTTTAAAGCCAGACTTTTGTAAACACTCCATGCAATTTCTTTGGAGGAAATTTGTAGAATTGTATAAAAGTGGGTGTTATTTTTTTTATAAATGCAAAAAGCTTCCATATAATATTATTTGTAACAATATCTTCAAGTCCATAAAATACAACCCTTTCCTCAATCCCGGCTTCTTTTAATATTTCCTCAACATCAATTATTTCCATATATCCCATCTGGATTTCAAAAAATCTTAATCCTTCTGAAAGATTTTCACGAAAATAGCCTGTTACTCCATAAGGGTCATCTCTTTTTATTATGGAAACAAAAATATTATCTTCATAGATTATTCCGTGAAAAAAAATGGTTTGAGTAATATAAAACGGTATCACATTAACGTCTTTAAGAAGGAATAATGAAGTTCCTTTAAGTTTGGTTGTAGTATTATAAACTCTTTTAAATTTATGTAAAAATTCTTCAAGTGACATAAAATCTATCATTCTATATAACTTTTTTTGCCCTTTTATATAAAGCATTATCATTGTAAAAGGTATTATTGAAATCAAGATAGACCAATAACCACCGTGAGGTATTTTATATAAATTTGCAAGGAAATAAATAATATCAAAAGCTGTTATAAACAAAGCTATAATAGCTAATAATCTTTTTTTCTTGAGATAAAATATCCATACCATTAAAATTCCTGTCAAAACCATTGTGCCTGTAACTGCAAGACCATAAGCTGTAGCAAGTCTGCTTGATTTTCCAAATTCAAGCATTATAATAATTACAGCGATTAATAAGAACCAGTTAACAGATGGAATATATATTTGGGACTTTTTTTCTTCAGAAGTATAATCAACCTTAAACATAGGCATTAATCTCGTTGTGATTCCTTGATATACAATAGAAAATGTCCCGCTTATCATAGCCTGTGAAGCAATGATAGTAGCTATTATGCTAAGAAGAAGAAAGGGTATGTATAAATTCTGTGCATGGAAAAAAATCATCTCAAATAGAATATTTTTTGCTTCAGGATGTTTTAATAAATAAGCTCCCTGTCCAAAATAGTTAAGAACTAAAGCTATAAATACACCTATCCATGCCATTCTTATTGGATTGGATCCAAGATGTCCCATATCAGCATATAAGGCTTCTCCTCCGGTTGCACAGAGTATAACTTCTCCAAGAACAATAAAGCCGATTAAACCATTTTTTATTAAAAAATTAAATGCATAATAGGGATTAATTGATAAAAGGATTTGAGGAGCATATAAAATTGAGACTATACCTGAAAAAGCAAGAGATATAAACCATATAAACATAATGGGCCCAAAAGCACCTGCAACTTTTTCAGTACCTTTTTTTTGAAAATAAAAAAGAATAATAGCTATAATTACTGAAATAAAAACAAATTCAGATTGGTATATTCGTTCAAAACTCGGAATTAAATCTAAACCTTCAACTGCACTCATTATACTTATAGCAGGTGTGATAACCCCGTCTCCTATTAAAAGAGAAACACCTATTATTGCAATCATAGAAACAATACCAGCGCTTCTCTTTGATTTAACAAGCGGCAGCAGTATTTCTTTTAAAACAATTTTACCTCCTTCACCTCTTATACTTAGACTCATTGCAAGCCAGGCAAATTGAATTGTCACAAGCAAAGTAATTGTCCATATAATAAGTGAAAGAATTCCGATTATGTTTTCGTATGTTTTTTCAAGAAAAAGAAAAACAACAGTCATTGTATATATTGGACTCGTCCCAATATCACCAAAAACAAGACCCAGTGCTTTTAAAATACCTTTTATAAAAACTGCTTTTGAATTTTTCTGAATCATTTTATTTCGCTGTAACTATAAGCACAAAACCTGCAAACATTAACAAAGCTCCTGATAATCTTTCTTTTATATGTTTTTCTTTAAACAAAAAATATCCATAAATAACGCCTATTAAGAGACTCGTCCTCTTCAAAGAAATCATATATGCAACCTTGGCAATGCTTATTGCAATCATATGTGAAATAACCATAAATGACTGGCAAATACCAGGAAAAATAAGAGCCTTGTAATTTTTTTGTAAAACAAATTCTTTTATTTCTTTTCTTTTAATTACCAGCACTAAAAAAGAAAAAACAGCTGTAAATAAAATAAAATAAACAGAGCCAAAAAATAAAGCAGATGAATGCTGGATAGCTAATTTACCTAAAGCTGAAGTAATGCTATAGATTATTGCTGTAATAATTATAAAGACACATCCTTTTTCTTTAAAAATTGCTTTAAAAGGCATTAATATTCCTTTTTTAACCTCGTGCAAATTAAGAACATAGCTTCCAGCTGCTATGAATATTATGCCAATACCGCCTTGTATAGAAACTACCTCACCAAGAATAAAAAATGAAACAAAAATCAAAAATACAGGAGTGAGCGATAAAAAAGGTAATGTAAGACTCATTGGAGATAACTTTAGCGCTTTTATATAAAAAACAAATGCAAATATTTCAAGAGGCAACGAAAGTGAAATTGCAGTGAAAAATATACTATCAACAGTTGGGAAAGGTATAAAAATCAGAACTATAACAAGAAGAGGTAAAGAAAATAACAGCCTGAACATTGCAACAAGATAATCATCGCTATTATGTAGGGCTTTTTTAGTAAATGCATCTGCAGTCGCAAGACTAAATGCTGAAATAAGAGACAAAATTATCCACATTTGATTCATAAAGGCATAAGTGTTTTTAATATATATTCAGGAAATATTTATTGAATTCCCATATATTGGAGGTAATTCATAAACTCATTTTCAAAGTTATCACTTAAAATTTGTTTGCCTATTACAGCCTTAATATCTTCAAAACTCCAGAATTTTACTTCCTCAATTTCTTCTTTATTGAAAGATATTTTACCGTCACATATGCAGCGAAAAGTTGTTACCAGTTCTGTTTCATAATGATTGCTGTGGATATAAGTGTAAAGATATTCTATTTTAGAACTGGTTATGCCGAGTTCTTCCTGCATTTCTCTTTTAGATGAAGTAATTAAATCCTCACCAACACCAACATGTCCACCGACTGAGGTATCCCATTTCCCAGGGGCAACATCTTTATTCATTGAGCGCTTTTGAAGAAGTAAATTTCCTTTTTCATCAAAAACCAGAACATGCACTACTTTGTGTATCAAAGATGGATTTCCATGCACCATTGATCGTGGTGCATGTCCAATAACTTCACCTTTATGATTGACAACTTCAAGATATTCTTCGTTTTCCATAAATTTTGAAATGTAAAAATGGAAGGTTTATATATGAAAATACGGGCTCCAATTTTATGGAGCCCGTATGTTAGAGGTTAAATTTTATTTACGTTCTCTGCTTTAGGTCCTTTTGGTCCATCAACCACATCAAAACTAACTGCTTGCCCTTCAGCAAGAGTTTTGAATCCATTTCCCTGAATGGCAGAATAATGAACAAAAACATCTCCACCATCCTCCTTTGTTATGAATCCAAATCCTTTGGACTCATTGAACCATTTTACGGTTCCCTTTACCATAACAACTACACCTCCTTAAAAAATAAAAAAATTAATGTTACGGAGTAATGCTATAGAAGCTTCTAAGCTATGATTCCTGAAGCAGCATACAACAAAACTTCCGAAACTTCGTTGTTAGTATCGCATAAGAACATTATAAAGGTCAAGAATAAATTAAATGTGAATCGCAAATTATTTAAGATAATTTTAATTTAAAAAAAATTTAATCAAGCATCTGACGTATTTTTTTCAATAAAATTATTGGAGAAACAGGTTTAAGAATAAAATCAAGATTTTCATCGGAAATGCTTTTTTTCATAATAATCTCAGGTTTATAACCGCTTATAAAAATCGCTTTAATACCTTGTCTTATCTTGAGTATCTCATCATAAGCTTCTTTCCCACTTTTTTTTGGCATTATAAGGTCTATAATCAGCAAATGAATATTATCTTTATTATCCATAAATTTTTTCACCATTTCTTCTCCATCAACAGCTTCAATAACCTTATATCCATATTCTTCAAGTATTGAACCAATGCTTGAACGCACATCAGAATCATCTTCAGCAAGTAAGATTGTTTCTTTACCTTTTTTTATCGATAAATAATCTTCTGTTTTAAGTCTCTCTGGTTTTTTATCAGATAAAGGAAGATAAATTTTAATTCCAGTTCCTTTGCCTTTTTCGCTATCAACTTCAATAAATCCTCCATGATGTTTAACAATTCCGTAAACCATTGCAAGTCCGAGTCCTGAACTTTTTCCGGTTTCTTTTGTGGTAAAGAAAGGTTCAAATATTCTGTCTTGATACTCTTTTTCTATTCCAACACCTGTGTCAGTTACAGAAATAACACCCATGTATTGATCCTTATATTCCCCGTATTTTTTTAATAAATCTTTATGGGGTTTTGCTATATCACTTGATATAGTCAATGTGCCTCCATCTGGCATAGCATCCCTTGCATTTATAACAAGATTTAATAATGCTTGCTCTAAAAGAGCATAATCAGCCTGCACAAAAATCTCTTCTTTTTTACCTTTCTTTATTTTTAATTCAATATTCTCTCCCAATATTTTTCTAAGAATGCTCTCAATATTTTGAAGCAAACCATTTATACTTACTACTCTCAAGCTTAATGCCTGTTTTTTACCCAATGTTAAGAGATTTCTTATAATATTAGCGGCTTTTTCGGATGAATTAAGTATATTATCAACATAACTAATCAGATTAACATTATTTTTCATTTTTAATTTGAGGAAATGAGAGTATGCGATAATAGCTGTAAGTATATTATTGAAATCATGAGCTACGCCTGCTGCAAGTTGTCCTATGGCATCCATTTTTTGAGCCTGAATTAAATTCTTTTCAATCTCGGCTTTTTCAGCTTCTATTTTTTTCTTTTCCGTAATATCCGTTGAGATATGTATTATTTTTTCTATACCTACATCTTTATTGAGAACCGGAGTGCATGAAACAAGAAATATTCTGCCAAACATTTCTATTTCCATCTCGCTAATTTCCAGGGTCTTTGTTTCTTTTAATTTTCTAACAGGACACTCTTCAGGTGGAAATTCATTCCCGTGCATTATTTCATAACATTTTTTGCCTATTAAACCTTCCTGAGAAATTCCTGTAATATCACAAGTAGCTTTATTTACTGAAATTATTGTCTGTTCAGCATCCAGTAAAAAAATTGGATTCATTACAGCGTTAAAAATGTTCTCCCACTCTTTATGAAGTTGAGCCTCTTTCTTCTTGAAATTATCCAGTTTATTTTCAAGTTCGATTATCTTATTCTTAAGATTATTAATTATGTCCTGTTTTTTTTCCATTTTTGCATACTCTTGCAATTATAATGCTTACGAATTTATTACTTTACAACCATCAAAACACTCGTTTTGATAAACTTGAAGGTTGACATAATAAACTGATTTGATTAATCTAATTAAATCATATCAAGCTGGGAAAATTTGTCAACTTATGAAAGATAAAATAATCAAATCTTTTGAAGAAAGCATACAGATTAAAAAGAAATTTATAGACGACAAAAATATTGATAAGATATTTGAAGTCTCTAAAGTTATAGCCAATGCTTTTAATGAAGGTTCAAAACTTATTCTCTTTGGAAATGGCGGAAGTTCAACAGATGCATCTCATATAGCCGCGGAATTTATCAACAGGTTTAAAAGAGAACGCCCCGGGCTTCCTGCAATAGCGCTTAACACAGATATGGCTGTTATTACAGCAATAGCTAATGATTACGATTATTCAGAAGTATTTGCAAAACAATTAAAAGCCCTTGCGCAGGAAGGAGATATTGTTTTTGCTATCAGCACAAGCGGTAATTCGCCAAATGTACTTAAAGCCATGGAAGTAGCTAAAAAGAAAAAGCTGATTACTATTGCACTTACTGGCATAAAGGGTGAAAGATTTGCTTCAAAAGCAACGTATTCTTTTATAGTTCCTTCAGATAATACACCACGAATTCAGGAAACTCATATAACAATTGGTCATGTAATATGTCAGATGGTGGAAGAGATTCTTTTTGAAATACCCCGCAAAAAATAATTTTTCTTTATGATCATTCTTGGAATTGATCCCGGACTTGCAACAACAGGTTTTGGAGCGATAAAAATAGAAAAATACAAACCTTTGCTGATAAAATGTGGAGTAATTAAAACCAATGCAGGTGATCATATCTCAAAAAGGCTTTTTCAGATACATATTGACTTATTAAAAGTTATAAAAATAATAAAACCTGAAATTATTGCAATTGAAAATGCTTATTCTTTATTAAGATACCCTCGTGCTGGTATTATATTAGGAGGTGTTCTGGGAATTATATATCTTACAGTTTTCCAGAATAATCTAAAGATGATCGAAATTACACCAAGGGAAATAAAAAATTCTCTCGCAGGATATGGTGCAGCTGATAAATATCAGTTGCGTGATGCTGTTAAAAATATTCTCGGAATGAAAACAATTAAATCTCTTCATTCGTCTGACGCACTGGCAACTGCTCTAACGGCTTATTATAGAAATTCTAACAGGAAAAGAGTATGATTGCTTATCTTAAAGGTAAAATCAAAATTAATTATGTTCATGATGATAGAATCACTTTAATAGTCAACAACATAGGTTATGATGTGCTTATTCCATCTTATGCTATGAAGGAAATAAAAGGCAGGTTAACTGAAAACGATGAACTCGAATTATATATTTCCTATAATCAGACAGAAAGACAGCCCAAACCTGTTCTTGTAGGATTCCCTAATTCCCTTGACAAAGAATTCTTCGAGCTTTTCATCTCTGTTGAAGATATAGGTCCTTCAGCTGCTGTAAAAGCTCTGAATAAACCTGTAAGAGAAATTGCAAGATTTATTGAAGACAAAGACATAAAAGCATTAAGACAACTGAAAGGAATAGGCGAAAGAAAGGCTGAAAAAATAGTAGCCACTTTGAAAGGGAAAGTGGCAAAATACGCGTTAATTAAAGAAGTTCCATCCTGCCCGGAAATACCTGAAGATTTTATAAAAGAAGTTGAGGATGTTCTTGTCAAGCAACTCGGACATAAATACCCTGAAGCCCGCAAAATGATAGAAGACGCTATCAAAAGAAATCCTGCTATTAAATCTTCAGAAGAACTTTTTGAAGAAGTTTACAGAGGACAAATAAGATGATACAGGAAGAAGCTAATATTTCGGATATCTTAAAAAAACAAATTCCTGATGACGAGGATATAAAATATAGCCTGAGACCCTCACGTCTTTCAGAATATATCGGACAGAAAAAAGTGACTGAAACACTCAAGATAGCAATAGAAGCTGCTTTGAAAAGAAAAGAATCCCTTGATCATATACTTTTCAATGGACCTCCTGGACTTGGTAAAACAACTCTTGCACATATAATTGCAAATGAGATGGGTACACGGATAATTACATCCTCAGGACCTGCTCTTGAGAAGGGAGGCGACCTGATGGGAATACTTACTCATCTAGAAAAGGGAGATATTTTATTCATAGATGAAATTCATAGAATTCCAAAGATTGTAGAAGAATTCCTGTACCCTGCAATGGAAGATTTCGCTGTTGATTTTATCTTTGATAAAGGTGCACATGCAAGAACTCACCGTTACAGGCTTGAACCATTCACACTTATTGGAGCAACAACAAGAGCAGGTCTTTTATCTTCTCCACTTAGAGAGAGATTTGGTATAACAAGAGACTTAGATTTTTATAATGAAAAAGAGCTTACTCAAATAGTGAAGCGTTCCGCTTCAATACTTGAAGTTAGTATTGACGATGAAGGAGCATTCGAAATAGCTCGCAGGTCAAGAGGAACACCAAGAGTGGCAAACAGACTATTGAAAAGGGTCAGAGATTATGCTCAGGTGCGCGCTGATGGAAAAATAACAAAAAATGTTGCACTTGATGCACTGTTGCTTGAAGGAATCGATGAACAGGGCATTGGTGAAACTGACCGTAAGGTTCTAAAAACAATAATTTTAAACTATAAAGGCGGGCCTGTTGGTATAGAAGCTATTGCCTCTACTCTTCAAATAGAAGCTGATGTTCTTATTGATGTTGTTGAACCATATCTTCTTAAAACAGGCTTTATTATAAGAACTCCGCAAGGCAGAAAGGCGACTGAAATCGCTTACTCACATCTTGGAATATCATTTAATAAAAGTCCGGGGCTTTTTACAGAACATGACAAAAAAAGAAAATAAATTGACTAATTTTAATAGTTATTGTTAAGCTTTTTTAAAATACTGACTTCCATACAAGGAGGTTGCGATGAAAATAATTATAGGTTTTAAAATAATATTTTTAACAATTATTTTCTTAACAAATGTTTCTTTTGCAAATATGGATTCTGAATTTGAAAAAGCTTTAAGTTATTACAACAAAGGAAAATTCAAAGAGGCAGCAGAAATTTTACAGGAATATGTTAAACACAAACCAGATTCAGATGCTTATTATAGAATAGGTTATGCTTTATATAAACTTAAAAAATTCGACGAAGCAGATGAATATTTCAGACAGGCATATCTAATAAATCCTGATTTTTCTCCGCAGCAATCTGGTGTTTCAAAAAATATTAAAACTAAAAAACATAAAACACGAGAAGACAAATAAGGAAATACCTGCCATAAAATATGAAGCTACTGATGCATATATGCTGTTCAAACTGCTGCCTGTTTCCGATTAGAACCCTGACTTCTAAGGGTATAGATATTGTTGGATTATGGTTTAATCCTAATATACACCCTTATACAGAATATAAAAGCAGATTAGATTCTTTGAATAAATTACAAAATCTCTGGAATCTTAAGATTGAATATATAGATAATTACGGACTAAAAGAATTTATCAGGTCTATTGTTAACAAGGAAGACAATAGATGCCAATATTGCTACTATATCAGGCTTGAAGAAACAGCAAAGACAGCTAAGAAAATGGGACTTGATGGATTCACAACATCCCTACTTGTAAGTCCTTATCAGAAATTTGATGTTATAATAAAAACAGCCAAAGATATTGGTAAAAAGCATGGTATAACATTTTATGATGAAGATTTCAGGCCGGGCTTTTATGAAGGCATGAAAATCTCTAAGGAATTAGGTTTATACAGACAGAAATATTGTGGATGTATTTATTCAGAAATGGAAAGGTATCTTAAAAAATAAATGCCGGATAATATTCAATATTTTGGGAAAATTCTTATATTTTTGGGCTTAATATGCATTATCGCAGGCGTTATTTTTATGCTTGCAGGTAAACTGTCATGGTTCGGCAGGCTTCCTGGTGATATATACATTCAGAAAAAAAATTTTAGTTTTTATTTTCCATTGGCTACCAGTTTATTAATAAGCCTGATTTTAACTCTTATTTTCTGGTTACTTAGAAAAAGGTGATAATTATATGAAAAAATCGATTTCTTTTATTTTAGTATTGATGTTTATATTATTTTTCGATAATGCAATTGCTTCAGAAAAAATTAAAGTTCTCATTGTCAATGAATACTATCCAAATATCCCTTCAAATAACGAAAAAATTGAAAAACTTGGCAACATGAAGGGAACACTGCTTGTTATGGGTACAAAATATACAGGAGATATTGAAGTCTGGAAAGGTGATAACGGACTTTATATAATTAATGAATTGCCTCTTGAAGAGTATATTAAAGATGTTGTTGCTGCTGAAGTAAGTTCTGATTGGGACATAGAAGCATTGAAAGCACAGGCTGTTGTTTCGAGAACTTACGCACTATACCAGAAAAAAATTAGCGGAGGCTCGCTCTATCACATAGCATCTTCTGTTCTTCATCAGGTTTATAAAGGAAACAATCCTGACGCTCGCGTGGCATTTGCAGTTGAAGAAACAAAAGGTGAAATTCTTACTTACAATAATATTCCTATCGCAGCATTCTATCATTCAACATGTGGAGGAAAAACAGAAAATCCTGAAGAAGTATTCGGGAAAAGCTATCCTTATCTTAAGTCAGTTGAGACAAAATGCGACTTATCACCATATTCAGAATGGGAGAGGAGCATGGATATTAAAGAAATCGAAAAGGCTCTTAATATTCCTTTGATTAAAAATATATCTATAGCATCATATACATCAACCAATAGAGTGAAAGAGTTAAATATAATTACAGACTCAGGTGTTTTAAAAATTCCTGCTACAGAATTCAGAAAAGCCATCGGATGGAGCCGCCTTCCGAGTACTAATTTTTCTATCAGCAAAGACAATAACACATTTTTTTTTGAAGGCAAAGGTTACGGACACGGAGTTGGAATGTGCCAGTGGTGTGCTCTCAAAATGGCACGGGAAGGCAAAAATTATAAAGAAATTCTTTCATATTTCTATCCAGGCACTATAATAAAATTATATGAATACCGCTGATTTTGATTACAATCTTCCGGAAAAACTCATTGCTATTAGACCTTTGAAAAACAGAAGCAACTCAAGGTTACTCGTCGTTCACAATGATGGAAAGATAGAGCACAGAATTTTCACAGATATTATCAATTACCTTTCTGAAGGAGATTTATTGATCTTAAATAATTCAAAAGTTTTTCCTGCAAAACTCATGGGTAAACGGGACAATGGAAAACCCATTGAAATTTTGCTTGTTAAAGAAATAAAAGAGTCTTTCTGGGAAGTTTTAACAAAAGGCAAATACACAGGAAAAGTTTATTTTGAAGATAATTTTCAAGCAGAAATCAAAGATGGCTGCATTGCACGATTCGAATTTAAGGGAAATTTTTTTGATTTAATATGGGAACATGGTTACATGCCTTTACCACCTTATATTAAACGCAAACCTGATAAATCTGACATCCAGACTTATCAAACTATTTATGCGAAATACGAAGGCTCAATAGCAGCACCAACAGCCGGTCTTCATTTTACCCGGCAACTTCTTTCAATGATTCAATCAAAAGGTGTTAAAATAAGAGAGGTAACTCTACACGTAGGGATAGGCACATTCAAACCAATAAGAACAGAAAAAATTGAAGATCATATTATGGATAAAGAATACTTTGAACTCGACAGTCATCTTATTGACGATATAATAAATGCAAAAGAATCAGGGAATAAAATATTTGCTGTAGGTACTACAACTACAAGGGTACTGGAAGGGTTTATTAGCAATCGTTGTAACACTTTCTGCATGAACGGTAAAATAAAAGGCGATACAGATATTTTTATTTATCCGGGATATAAATTTAAAGCTATTGATTCACTAATAACAAATTTTCATTTGCCAAAATCAACTCCATTAATGCTTGCATCAGCCAAATGTGGAAGCGATTTACTTTTTAAAGCCTATTCCGAAGCGATTAATCAAAAGTATAGATTTCTTTCATATGGCGATGCTATGCTTATTTTATGAGACAGGAAATCAAAGAAAAGCCATCTACAATTTATATAGGGAAAGGTATTATTATTTCAGCCCTTATTATCACGGCGTCTCTCGGATTCACGCTCGGCTTTTTTACAGGAAAATCCTTTAGACCGAATAATTCCGAACTATCAGAAATTTCTAAAAATACTACACCAGAAAATTTTCTGGAAACAGCGCAACCCTCTTCCACAAATCAACAGGAAAATAATACAACACAGGTTACCGAACCATTGAATTCAAATTCGACAACAACCAACCAGCAAATACAATCTTCTCAAACTATACAATCAGATAAAGGACAAATTCAGACAAAAACACAACCTCTTACACAGGAACAACAAAACAATCAAAATGAAAAATCAAAAACCAGCCATTCAACTAATACTGAATCATCAAATAAAAATGGCAAATCAAAAAAATATACAGTACAGGTTGAGGCATTTAAAAATCAGGATGCTGCAGAAGAACTTAAAGATAAATTGAGCAAGAAAGGTTATAAGGTTGTTGTAGTTCTATCTGATAAAAGGAAAAACAATAAGCTTTATAAGGTACTGGTTGGAGAATTTTCAACAAGAAAAGAAGCTGAAATAATGTCTATAAAAATTAGAAAATTCGAAAAATTACAGCATGCTTTTGTAACTTTTAAAAATTAAAAGGAGGCATTACGTTAACTTTAGAAATTGAGCTTGATAGCGAAAAAGAGGTTAATCTGCTATATGGCAGACTCGACAAAAATCTTAAAATAATAGAAGAAACACTCGGTATTATTGCATCCCAGAGAGGTAATAAGATATTTTTGCAGGGCGAACCCGATGCTGTTGAAAAAGCCGAAAAGATTATTAATGATTTACGCAAAATAAGCCATGAAGGATATTTTTTAAATCCTGAAGACATTCGATTTGCTATTAAATCTGTATCTTCGGAATCTGGATCAGTCTCTGTTAAAGACCTATTTCTAAATAATATACCAGTATCTTCGAAAAAACGTTTTATTATCCCTAAAACCGATACCCAAAAACAGTATATTGAAGCAATAAAAAATTATGATATTGTAATTGGCATAGGTCCTGCGGGTACGGGTAAGACATATCTCGCTATGGCTATGGCAATAAACGCTTTTTTAAAGAAACAGGTTAGTAGAATTGTACTCGCAAGACCTGCTGTTGAAGCTGGAGAAAAATTGGGATTTCTGCCAGGCGATCTTTATGAAAAAGTAAATCCATACCTCAGACCATTATACGATGCTTTATTTGATATGATGGAAGCTGAAAAAGCAGGAAAACTTGTTGATAGAGGAATCATTGAAATAGCTCCGCTTGCCTTTATGAGAGGCAGGACACTAAATGATTCATTCATTATTCTCGATGAAGCACAAAATACAACATCCGAACAAATGAAAATGTACCTGACAAGACTCGGATTTAATTCAAAAACTGTGATAACAGGAGATGTAACACAGATAGACTTACCTCATGGAAAAGTTTCAGGGCTTACTGAGGCAGCCAAAATACTTAGCGGTATAGAAGGCATCAAATTTGTTTATTTTTCCGAGAAAGATGTCGTACGTCATAAACTCGTTCAGGAGATTGTGAAGGCATATGAACGATATGAAAAACGGACAACAGAAGAATAAATCTTTAAAAATAATAAAATTTTTTCAATATTTAACAGAAGGTAAACATATTTCTGATACCAAAGAACTCTCTTCTGCAAATAAAAAAGAAAATTTAACCAGAATTTATTTTTTAATTATTTGCAGCGTAATAGCATCATTATCAATTCAGACTGTTTTTAAAACAGGCCATTTTATTGGAGGTTTTTTAATCTCCTGTCTGCTACTAACAATTTTTTATCGCGATATTATGCGTTACAAGCCTGCTTATATTAAAAAAAGAAATATGCTTCTTTTACTCGGGCTACTTATTATCGGAACTCTTCTAACAGGAAGACTTTTCGGGTATCTTCTTATAAACCTTTCAAAAGGATTGGAATACAAAATTCTCGAAATTTCTTTATTCGGTTTGCCTATTCCGGCAGGTGCAATGCTGGTTTCTTTAATTTTTGATTTTCATACAGCGATAATTTTTTCATTTATTCTAAGTCTTTTAACAGGTCTCTGGCTTCAGGATGCATTTTTTACCGTTTATATCTTTGTTGGGAGTATCACCGCTGCTTTTGGCGCTTTACAATGTAAAAAAAGATCATCAATTCTAAGAGCAGGAGGATATATTATTGCTGCGAATATAATAACAGTAGTAACACTTCTTCTTTTCAAAGGAGAGTTATTCACTACAAAATTCGCTCCTTCAATTCTTTTTGCCGCACTCGGTGGTATTAGCGTTGCAGCTATAGTATCACTCCTTCTACCTCTCATAGAATACTCATTCAAAGTTACAACAGATATAAGTCTTCTCGAATTGCTCGACCTTAATCAACCTATTATGAAAAGTTTAATGATAAATGCCCCTGGCACATATCATCACAGCGTAATTGTTGGAAATCTTGTTGAAGCAGCAGCAGAAGCAGTTGGAGCAAATCCTTTACTCGCGAGAGTAAGCGCATATTACCATGACATAGGTAAAATAAAAATGCCTGATTATTTCGTTGAAAATCAGGGTGGAACGGTAAGCAAACATGATAAGATAACGCCTCACATGAGCAGCATGATTATTATTAACCACGTCAAAGAAGGTATTGATATAGCCAAACAATACAAATTACCAGAACCAATTATAGATATAATAGAACAGCATCATGGCACTATGCTTGTCAATTACTTTTACCAGAAAGCAAAGGAAACCATCCATGATGAAAAAATAAATGAAGAAGATTACAGATATCATGGTCCTAAACCCCAGACAAGAGTTGCAGCTCTTGTAATGATGGCTGATGCGGTTGAGGCATCTTCAAGAGTGCTTACAGACCCTACACCAGCCCGTATCGCTTCACTTGTGGATAGAATTATTAATCATATTTTCCTTGAGGGACAGCTTGATGAATGCGAACTTACACTGAAAGATATACATGAAATCAAAAAACGCTTTACTTATATTTTGACCGGGATATTCCATAAAAGAATTGACTATCCTGGATTTGACTTTTCAAATGAAGGTCTATATAAAGAACCAGCAAAGACAACAAAAGATAAACCTTCAGAAGATACAAAAACTTCTAAGGAAAATCCTGCAACTACTGTCTCTTCCGCAGGCTGAGTTAAGCATTCTTTTTGTTAATGACAGAAGAATGAGATTACTTAATTATCAGTATCGCGGAATTGACAGAACTACCGATGTTCTTTCTTTCCCGCAGGAAGAAAGTATTTCTTTAAAAAATTTAAATTTAATGAAAAATGTAATTCTTGGCGATATTGTAATAAGTGTTCCTAAAGCAAAAAAACAAGCCAAAGAAAACGGTTTAACATTTTATGAGGAGATTAAAAGATTGCTTATACATGGAGTCCTTCATCTTATCGGATATGACCATGAAAATAATAATAAAGATTTTAGAGAAATGCAAAAAATAACAAATAAACTTATCAATCAAACAGAAGACATTTAAAAATGAATATATTAAAATATAAAATGGATTTAAAATATAAAAATGTTTTTTATGTAATTCTGATAAACCTATTATTTCTTGTTATTTTATTATTTTCAGCCTGTGGAAAAACAGGATTTATATCTAAAACTGAAAAATCTGAATATTGTGGAAGTTGCCATGTAATGCAAGAAGAATATGTCGCATGGATGCATTCAGGTTCTCACAAGCAAAAAGTCTGCGTTGAGTGCCATCTTCCTAATGACAATCGGGCACTGCATTACTTTTGGAAAACTATTGATGGACTTAAGGATTTATTAATATTTCATTCAGGCAAAATTCCCGAAAGAATAAAATTATCCGCACATGGTATTAAAGTGGTTCAATCTAATTGCATACGCTGTCATGAAAATATGGTAATGATGATTTATAAGAATAGAAAATGCTGGGAATGCCACAGAAGAATAATGCATATACACACAGGTATAATAGGAACAATTTAAAATTTCATATAATAAAAAACATTAAATAGGGGGTTGAAATGAAAAGAAACTTTAATTTATTTTTGTACATATTATTTATCGTAATTTCATCTATTTTACTTTTATATTCTTGTACGCCTCCTAAAACTGAACCCGTTAGACCTGTTAAAATTGCTGATGGTGAAATTGACCCTATGAATTGGGCAAAAGCATATCCTTTACATTATGAATTATGGAAAAAAACAGAAGAACCTACAGAATCTGGTAAAAGCAAATATAAAAGAGGCTTTGACGCAGATAAAATAGTTTACGATAAATTATCAGAATTTCCGTTTCTTGCACTTTTATTCAATGGATGGGGATTTGGCATAGAATACAACGAACCAAGAGGTCACGCATATATGGTAATTGACCAGCTGGATATTGACGCTGGCAGGATTAAAGCCGGTGGAGTTTGTTTAACATGCAAAACTCCTTACGCTCCTAAATTGGAAAAAGAAATGGGTCTTGATTATTATAAAACGCCTTTTAAAGAAGTTCATAGCAAAATACCGCCTGAATTCCAGAAGCTCGGGGTAGCTTGTATAGATTGTCATAATAATAAAGACATGTCACTAAATATCTCAAGAGGATTTACTCTTATAAATGCATTGAAAGATTTGGGAGTTGATACAAGTAAATTATCTCATCAGGAAATGCGCAGTATTGTATGTGCTCAATGCCATGTTACATATAACATTGTAAAAGATAAAGATATGAAGTCGATTGGCATATTTTTCCCTTGGCAAGGAAGCTCATTGGGTGCTATTTCAATTGAAAATATCATTAAAAAGATCACAAGCGACCCATCCTATCTTGAATGGAAACAAAATGTTACCGGTTACAAGATGCCATTCATACGCCACCCGGAATATGAGTTATTTACATATAAAAGCATACACTGGAAAGCGGGAGCATCATGCGCAGACTGTCACATGCCTTATACAAGAATAGGCTCATATAAAGTTTCAAATCATAGAATCACAAGTCCACTTAAAACAGATATGAGAGCATGCATGCAGTGCCATTCAGAAACAGCAGAGTGGTTAAGGGCTCAGGTTGAAGAAATTCAGGATAGAACTGTGTCACTTATTATACGTTCGGGATATGCTACAGCAACAGTTGCAAAACTAATAGAAAAAGTACATAATGCAGAAGTTTCCGGCAAAACAATTGACAAAACTTTATACGAAAAAGCAAGAGAATATTATATGCAATCATTTTTACGTTTAAACTTCATAGCTGCAGAGAATTCAGTTGGATTTCATAATCCTTCAGAAGCATTGAGAGTTCTTGGAGATGCACTTGCATTT
>Ga0078972_1006684_pt1 | contig 26889 bp, 29 predicted proteins | sample YelNatPaOPGAMG01_FD_67568 | JGI IMG/M metagenome (GOLD analysis project Ga0078972, IMG submission 67568) | Hot spring thermophilic microbial communities from Obsidian Pool, Yellowstone National Park, USA - OP-RAMG-01 (SPADES assembly) (version 2) | ecosystem: Environmental > Aquatic > Thermal...
ATAGAAATAAGTGGGAAGCTGACCTCGGCAAGGCATAGGACCGAGAAGTATACTGCTGGGATTATGCCGAAGTCCGGAGACCCGGCTCTGAAGTATGTCAAGGTCGGGAAGGCCTCTATTCTCCTGAAGCCAGGCGTATATGGGATAAAGGTGAAAATCTATCCGCCCGACGCCCCGATGCCCGAGGAGATAAAGGTAGTTGCTCCAGAGTCGGGGAGGGTGGAGGTGATCGAGGTTGGTGAGGGAAGTGAGGGAACTGAGGGAGAAGAGTAGCGAGGACCTGATAAGCGAGCTCGACAGGCTCCGGGCGGAGCTCGTGTTAATCAGAAGCAAGACTGTCGCGGGCGGGGGATTGGAGAAGACCGCCCAGATAAGAAACATGAGGAGAAGAATTGCGAGGATACTCACGATACTTAGGGAGAGGGGGATAAAGCTTTAACCGCCACCTCTGGAAGAAGATTGCCCAGTCACCTACTTGAGCCTCTCTAGGATTATTGCTGGGCAGACTCTTCTAACACCCTCCCTCGATTCAAGGCCTTTAATGAAGCTTGAGAATTCCCGTGAATTCTTAAACCAGCATTCTATTATGAGCATGTGGTCGCCGCTTGTCAAGTATAATTTCACTGCCTCCTCCCTACTTCTCAGCTCCTCCATGATCTTGAGCAGGTGCTCAGGCTCCACGTCCAGCCCTATTATCGCCAGCACCTCATAGCCTAGCCTCTTAGGATCCACGTCTATGGTGTATCTCCTGATTACGCCTAGATCCTCGAGGCGCTTAATCCTCTTCCTCACCGCGGCTTCTGAGACGCCAAGCTTCTTGGCTATTTCCACGTAGGATGTCCGTGAGTTTTCTATGAGGAGCTTGATGAGGTTATGGTTCGATATTCGAACCATAAGATTTATACTTTTGACCATAATATATACGTAATGTAGATTGAGGTGGTGCATATGGAGCAAGTTCGTATTCCGTTATTGGGAGAAAAGATTCCGGGATTCGAGGCCAAGACTACGCATGGTGTGATAAGGTTTCCAGACGACTATAAGGGGAAATGGGTTGTGTTGTTCTCGCATCCAGCCGACTTCACGCCCGTCTGTACAACCGAGTTCGTAGCATTCCAGAAGAGGTATGAAGAGTTCAAGAAGCTGAACTGCGAGCTCATTGGTCTCAGCATAGACCAAGTTTTCAGCCACATAAAGTGGGTGGAATGGATCAAGGAAAAGCTTGGCGTCGAGATACGGTTCCCGATAATCGCCGATGATCAGGGGAAGATAGCATGCATGCTGGGCATGATACATCCCGGGAAGGGGACGAACACCGTTAGAGCAGTCTTCATAATAGATCCAGAGGGCATTGTCAGGGCGATACTCTACTACCCGCAGGAGATCGGCAGAAACATGGATGAGATCCTGAGGATTGTTAAAGCCCTTCAAGTCTCGGACGAGAAAAAGGTGGCGTTGCCAGCAAACTGGCCGAATAATGAGCTGATCGGGGATAAGGTGATAATACCGCCGCCGACCGATGAGAAGGCCGCCAAAGAGAGACTAGAGAGAGCGAGAGCAAAGGAGATCGAATGCTACGACTGGTGGTTCTGCTACAAGAAGCTTTAAATCTGATGAAGCATAAATGGTGAGCACCATGTCATCCAAGGAGCTCCTCGACCTGCTGAACAAGGCGATAGCTAGAGAACTCCAGGTTTCAATTCAGTACATGTGGCAGCATGTCCAGTGGAAGGGCGTTAAGGCATTCGCCGTTACTGATGAGCTAAAGAAGATCGCGATAACAGAGATGAAACATGCCGAGATGATCGCGGAGAGGCTATACTATCTTGGCGGAACCCCAACAACCCAGCCGGACCCGATAAAGGTCGGAGAAAAACTTAGGGATATGATCGAACAGGATGCTCGTGACGAGGAATACGCGATAAGACTGTACAAGCAGATTATCCAGAAAGCACGAGAGCTGGGAGACATAACGACAGCAACGCTATTCGAGAAGATCCTCGCCGACGAGGAGGAGCACCACGACTTCTTTACAAGCCTCCTAGAGGAGATCTAGTGGTGAGACAACGTGACCCAGAGACTCCAAGTATACAAATGTAATATCTGTGGCAACATTGTCATGGTAATACACCCGAGTGTTGGCACCCTTGTATGCTGCGGCCAGCCGATGCAGCTGCTGGAGGAAAAGACTGAGGACGTCGGAATGGAGAAGCACGTCCCCGTGATAGAGAGAACCATGGCCGGGATAAAGGTGAAGGTCGGCTCAATACCACATCCCATGGAAGAGAAACATTACATCGAGTGGATCGAGCTAACCGCTGATGACAGGGTCTACATAAAGTTCCTGAAGCCGGGCGACGCCCCGGAGGCGGAGTTCCCGGTCAAGGCCGAGAAGCTATCAGCCAGAGAATACTGCAATGTTCACGGACTCTGGAGGTCCAAATAACCCCCTCATTTTTCTCTCGAAATTTTTATTACATAGTAATTGTAATTGATCTTTTTAGTAATATGAACCCTAGAATATTGTCCCAGGAAATTGTGCACGGCTTTTATCTACTGAGGGTTGATGATGAGCGGGTGAATTACTTCGAGGCTATCTGGAGCATTCCCGAGAGGGTGACCTATAATGCGTATCTCCTCGTCGGGGATGGTGAGGCTGTATTATTTGATGGGTGGAAGGCTCTCTACGCTGATGATCTTATAGAGGCTATTAGGGGGATTGTAAGCCCTCGGGATCTGACGCATGTGGTTGTTCATCATGTTGAGCCAGATCACTCAGGCTCGCTGTCCAAGGTCTTGGAGGCGAACGGGTTTAGGGCCGAGGTGGTGGCTCATCCTATGGCCAAGCCTATGATCGAGTCCTTCTATAAGATGTCCCCGAGATTCAGGCTAGTGAGGGATGGCGAGGAGATCTCAATAGCCGGTGAGAGGATCAAGATCCTCCACACTCCATGGCTGCACTGGCCCGAGACTATGATGAGTTATCTAGTGGGCCGAAAGATACTGGTGCCGTGCGATGCCTTCGGCGGTTATTCAATCCCGAGAACAGTATTCGATGACGATGATGCGGTTGTCCAAGAGTATCTGCCGAGTGTCAGGAAGTATGTCGCGACGGTAATAGGGTTCTACAGGCAGCATATAATCAGGAATATTGAGAAGCTCCAGGGGCTTCAGCTGGATATCGGTATTGTAGCTCCGGCTCATGGGCTTGTCTGGAGGAAGAGCCCACGGCTGATTATAGATTATTACAGGAGCTTGGCTGAGGGGCATTCTGATGATAACAAGATCTTGGCTGTCTCCGGCTCTATGTATGGCTTAATGGAGAAGGCCGCGAGGATCGCAGTGGAGGAGGTTGAGAAGCTCGGTGGAAGAACTGCATCCTATTGGTTCAATGATTTAGGGCAGCCGTCATTCTCCGAGATTATAGGGGATGCAATTGATTCGAGGGCAATCATACTCGCTACGCCCACATATGAGGCAGGAGTTTACCCATTAATTGACTATCTTGTGGATTTGATCGTCAAGAAGATTCCACCGAAGCCCGTGCTAATCTTGGGCTCCTATGGATGGGCTGGCGCTGTTACTAAGAGGCTCTCGGAGAAATTGGCGGCCGCCGGCTTCAAGATTGTTGAGACGATAGAGTTCAAGGGTTCTCCAAGTGAGGAGGATGCTCATAGGATCAGGGATGGTGTTAGAGAGCTCCTCGAGCAATCCTGAAAAGCTTTGATGCCGACTCAAGAATATCCTAGGATACTGACTTTACGGGGCGTCGAGGAATGCGTGATACTGGAAAGGCTGAATAGATTCACCGTTAGGGTTGAGATTGGGGGCTGGGAGAGGCTCGTATTCCTCCAGAACACTGGTAGACTTCTAGAATACATGGTTCGCGGGAGGAGAGGCTTCTGCATCCCGGTTAAGAGGCCTAGGAAGCTCTCGAGAAGGCTTTTCGCAATCTTAGAGGATGATCTCGCCGCCATCGTGGACACATACCTCCAGGCGAGAGCTTTCGAGGAAGCTGTCGGCCAAGACCTCATACCCTGGCTCAGAGGCTGCCGGATATCGAGAAGGGATATCCCCCTCGCCGGGACTAGAATAGACTACCTCATGTCATGTGGGCTAGGCGACATGTTCCTAGAGCTTAAAAGCGCCGTTCTAAGAGTTGGCCATCATGCTTCCTACCCCGACTGCCCATCAAGTAGGGCTGTGAGACAGGTAAGGGGGATGCTTGAGCTCATCGAACGCGGCGGCCGGGCGATCATCACATTCATCGCAGCCCTCCCCCATGTTAGGGGCTTTAAGCTGAACCATGAGGTGGATCCAGCATTATGTGAGCTTATCGCGAGGGCTCATGAGGCTGGGCTTGAGGTTAAAGCTGTCCAAATGACGTATGAGCCAGCGGGCTCCTCAATAATCCTCCTGAGCAGTGATCTTCCGATCGAGATTTAAGTTGCTTGAATCTCAGTTCCCCCGTGATGAGGCATAAATCGCTTACACCAAGGAATATCGCGAGACACGAGCTTCTGGGGTTAAGGGCCAAGGCCAAGCCATTGAAGGGAGGATTTGTTCATGTCGGCGAAATTGTAGGTGAGACGAGGAACATGCTTAAGATATTGAGAGATGATGGCAGAATCGTGAGCCTGCCGAAGAACGCCTATAGGTTCATTTTCGAGCTTCCATCGGGCGAGAAGATACTTGTGGATGGGAGGGTTCTCGTTGGCAGGCCAGAGGAGAGACTGAAGAGGAGGCTGAGGAGATGGTAGGAGGGCTGGAAACATTATTAGGAGGCTTCTCCGAGTCGGTGCCAGCGCTGGCGGCTCGAGGAGGAAGGTGAGCATGAGCATGTCTGCGAAGAACATCGGGATACCAGTCAAGCCTCCGGAGAAGGAGTGCGATGATCCGAAATGCCCATTCCACGGCCACTTGAAGGTTAGGGGAACCGTTCTCACGGGGGTAGTCTACAAGAGGAGGATGGCTAGGACGATTATTGTTAGGCGGGAGTATCTCCACTATGTAAGGAAGTATAAGAGGTATGAGCGGCGGAGGAGCAATATACCCGCCCACCTCCCGCCATGCATCGATGTCAAGGAGGGGGATAAGGTGAGGATCGCGGAGTGCAGGCCTCTAAGCAAGACCGTTCACTTCGTGGTTATTGAGAAGCTTGAGGAGAAGTGATCCTTAAAAAGCCCCAGAAATCCTAGGGGAGGTGTGCGGTATGTCTAAGAGGAGTAGGGCGGTCGCGGCTGTAGGAATTCTCGAAAGAAGGCCTGACCTGCCTAGGACGATTAATGTGGGCTCTCTCATTCCATGCGCCGATAACTCGGGAGCCCAGCTCCTCAAAATAATACAAGTACATGGCATTAAGACTAGGAGGGGAAGGCATCCATGCGCCGCTGTCGGGGACCTAGTCTCGGTCACTGTGAAGAAGGGGCCGATAGACCTTAGGAAAAAGCCGATGCACGCGGTGATAATAAGACAGAGAAAGCCGTATCGTAGACCTGATGGGACATGGATAATGTTCGAGGATACAGCGGCGGTCCTAGTAACGCCCGAGGGAGATCTCAAGGCAACGGAGATCAAGGGGCCCGTGGCTAGGGAGGCTGCCGAGCGCTGGCCTAGAATAGCTAACGCCGCGAGCATAATCATCTAAACAGCTGGAGGTCCGATAACTAATTTCTCAGCCTCGTGGAGGATAAGGGGCTGCTCAGGGCGGGCTTCAGCGCCTTAAAGGGGCACTCTGCAACACATTTCATACAGGCCGTGCAGCTCATATGATCAACCTCTCTATCCTTATGTATCTCCAAGCCTAATGGACAGTTCCTCGCACAGATTCTGCATCTCGTGCATCTACTGCTCACCTTTATCCTCAGTATCTTGAGGGGGCTTAGGAGTGCTTGGAGAGCGCCTAGTGGGCATACACCGCCACACCAATTATGTATTCTGAGCACTAGCGTTATCACCGCGAATATCGTTATACCCCAAAGTATGCTCCATAGGTCGAGTGATCCAGTTAGGGTGGAAGCGATGATCCTGCTCACGATTCCGACTGGGCATATGAGGCAGAATATTGGGAAGCCTAGGATCCATGATACGATAAGCATCGAGGCTAAGCTTATCGAGAATGCGAGGATTATTCCGCGGCCATTACCTTTATCGTGTTTCAGGAAGCGGAGGCCTAGCCCTATGGGGCATATCCAGCCGCAGAAAATCCTTCCATGCAGCGCGATTAAAGCCAAGGTGATCGCTAGGCCTATGAGGATCACGTGTGTGGCGGCCTCAACAATACTTGGGCGCTGGAGAAAACCCAGCGGGCAGATGAAGGGCATGTTGCCGAGGGATAGTAGGCAGTATCCACCCAAAGCCACGCCGGATAAATTCAGGGCCACGTAGGTGGCTATGACTGCCGCGACCGTTAGCAGGTTTATCTTGAGAAGCCTGCTCGACCCCAATGATGCCTCCTCTCCCCCTCAGGCATGAGAATTAATGCCTTTGGGTCGGCTGGGCATGCGTAAACGCATCGCCCACACCCCACACATCTATTACTATGGAAGACCGGGATCCCATTTCTCGGGGTTATCGCGCCGGGCACCGGGCATACTTCAGCGCAGACCAAGCACTCGCCCCCAAGAACCGCAATGCAGCGACCAGGGCTCCAGCTAACAGATCCCAGCTTTATCTCCTCGGGCTCAATCCATCTCAAGGCCCCCGTGGCGCAGGACTTGACGCATGGAAGCCTGCCCTCACATATCCCATACCGGGCCTCGCAGGGAGCTCTCAGAGGATTGACCTTGGGCGTGCCCATCATGGACACTCCATCCAAGATACCACATGGCTCGAGTGTGCCTCTCCCCTCACTGGAGCATGCATCCACGCATATTCCACAGCGTGTGCAGAGCTCTAGGAAGAGCTTCTCGTCTACGGCGCCCGGGGGGCGCACCACCCTCCTGCTCGGTAGCATCGAGAGAAAGCTGCCGGCCAGCGGGATGAAGAGAAGTCCTAATACCATCCTGAATAACTCCCTTCGCGTGGTCAACTCACTCTCTCCTCGACCACGCGTATTCTTGATGGGTCGTTTATGCCTATGCCGAGCTCGGCCGCGAGCTTGATATGAGGCACATTCAATGCTGTCTCGAGTGGGTTCTCATTTCCCTCGAGCCTAAAGAGGTATTCGGCTGCTATGAGGTCCAGCGCTACCGGGTCCCTGCTCGCTAGAATTGCTTCCCCCGGGACCATCCTACCCATCCCCGGCCCGCTGACGGTCATGACCTCTGTCGCGTCAACTATCGCCAGATCCGGCCTGAACACGGTGTTCAGGTCAGCTATACATTGTTGCAGCCCCAACACGTGGAACATGCCCTTCTGATCACTCGGTAGAATCCCCATCATATTCTTCATGGAGATCGTGACAATTGCCTGAGAGTGCCTCTTAAGCCTTGGGACACTTATAATCACATCGGCATCACATGCTAGCTTGAAGACGCTAACCTCGCCAAGGAGTTTTCCTGAGGTCTTAACCTTTACAATCTCACTGCTCTTATCTAAGTCTACTAGGCGGATACCAAGTGCTATCTCGCAATACACTGATAATAAGCTTTGCCAGGACTTTAGACGCGCATCGCGAAGAAATCTATCACCACGTGGTTTCTTGTCCTAGAGTAGCTTTTGACCCGCCTCCACCCTATGGGCTCGACCCTGTATCCCATCCGCCTTGCCCTCTCCAATACGTCCTCGATGAACTCCCTCTCGCTACCCCTCCTCGCGAGATCATGAAAGTGTACTATTCCTCCCTCGGGCTTAAGGGCGCTTAGGGCTGGGCCGAGAGCCTCTATCGTACCCCAGAAGTAGCCCATGATGACACGGTCCGCGGCGCCATGCAGCTCCTTCTCAGCAACCCTCCTACAATCCCCGAGAATAGGTTGAGCTTTATCCTCAACCCCATTCAGCCTAATGTTCTCTGTGAGGTAGGCGTATGCCTCTGGATTTATCTCTATCGCATAGACCTTCTTCGGGTTTGCGAGGACAGTTATCGGGATCGTGAACTGCCCCACTCCAGCGAACATGTCAACTACGATCTCACCATCCGAAACGAGGCCTGCGAGCCTAAGCCTCTCGAAGCTGTTGCCGAGGCAGAACATGAGCCTCGTGATATCCAGCCTGAAGACGCAGCCATATTCTCGGTGAGTTATCTCTCGGATAGGCTCCCCGGCTATGAGCTCGAGAATGGGGCGTCTCTCAACGCCCTCAACGCCCCGTACAAGATACACCGCCTGCACGTTGTAGAACCTGAGAATAAGGGCTCCTATCTCGCGCTTAAGACCCTCAACCTCCTCCCTCAGCCTGACAAGAGCCACGCGGCCTATCAGTTTCGCATGAGATGGGAGATACTCCGCTGGAACATCTCGAATATTCTGAGCAAGGTAGTCCTTCAGCCTCAAGCCAAGAATAATCACCATGTCCCACCTTTCAAAATATTTATGAGGGGTATTGCCCCCCTTTAGCCGGGAGGTGTGGCTGTGCCTCCGAAGAAGCCGAGCATAAGCCAGCTTGAGAAGAAGACTGCGCGTGCGCGGGAGGGTGGGGTGGCAGCCGGCCCCGAGGCAAGGGAGAAGGTTGTCGCTAGCATTATCCCGCCGCCCATCGATGACGTCGTAGAATTTCTTAGGGAGCAGCCGTATGTTACACCGAATCTTCTTTGGCGTAACGAAGACTTGGATATGGACTGGGCGATTGATCTGCTTAACCTTCTCCTTGAGGGGTGCTGGGAGGTTTGAGAATCCCCTAGAGACATAGATGATGTCATCAACGAGCGTCATGAACTCATATCCACTTGGTATGCCGAAGAACCTAACCCCATACTCCTTCTCGCCGAAGACGAGTAAGGCTGGAATCTTATCTACTTTTAGCCTCTCCGCAAGCTCTTTATCGGACTGGAAGTCATAGACCTCGGCGCTTATCCTGTTATCGAGCTCCGCGATTTCCTCCGCAAGGCTCCTAACCTCGGCACAATACTCGCACTCGAACTCCTGAGTGAAGACGATGAGTCTAACCCTGCCCGAGAGCTCCTTCTCGAACTTAGACCTGAGATACTTCCTCTCCCTATCGCCGAGAATGGCCATGGAATATGTGGCATACATGTATAATGTAAGTTTTCCGCCTCGCAAGCCTCGATTACTTATAAGTCTGCTAGCATAACTACATATTGGTTATGGAGGGGGCTGGAAAGCCCGAGGAGAAACAGATTGTGAGGACGGGGGTCGTCCTCGCAGGAGCCTATGCAAATAGAGTAAGGAGAGTTCTTTTCGCTCAACTCTCCCAGAAAGTAAAGTCTGGGGAGATAGATAAGGAGGAGGTCGCGAGGGCAGCAGGCGAGCTCAACTCCGTGCTCTATGAAGCACTTGTCAAGTATCTCGCCCTATCGAAGGGCGATCTAGTCAGGATAGAGGCCCCATACACTATGTCTGGGGGGAGGATAATCTGGGACTACCCAAATCTAAGGGTTAGGGCTTTCAGGGAGATTGGGGAAAGCGTTGTTAAGAAGGCGATCGAGGATGCTCTCAAGCTCCGGGAGGCACAAGAGGCCGTGGGAGAGACACCCAGTAACAATGCTATGGAATCCTCGTGACAGTTATTCTTCTTATGAGGTCAGCGACATCCTCGGCCTTATCTGATGCGGTCTCAATATTCTCCACAGCCTCCTTTACCATCAAGACATCGCTGAGCCTTCCAGAGGAGTCCCCCCACTTCAGCACATCATGAATCAGGTCATGCCTGAACTCGTCTATCTCCTCCTCCTTCCGCTCAACCAGGTCGGCGAGCTTTAGCGTATCCCTCGACCCATCTATCAGCGCGTTGAAAGCTTCTCCCAACTTCTCGACTATCTCGACTACGAGATCCGCCAGTCCCACCAGCTTACCCCTAACAGCCTCGGGGACGTTCCTCGAATCAGTATATAGAAGCCTTCGAGAAGCTGACTTCAGGTTCGCTGCGATATCATCAACGGTCAATACTAGGCTGATTATATCCTCACGGTCGATCGGATGGAATGGCCCCTTCGAAACCTCCGAGATTATCCTCTCCTTCTCCTCATCCGCCTCTCTCTCGAGCCTGAATATCATTTGATACTTGCTGGAATATTCCTCCGGCCTACAGCCAGAGTACAGCACGATATACTCTTTGAAGACTTTTGTAAGTTCCATGATCTTATCGAAGTGGAGCTTAGAGAGCCTCAGCATCTCCCGCTCCCGCTTTCTCCCGAGCCAGATCATTGGATGACCCTTAAACGCCAAAAATCATTACCTCCGAAGACCCTTACATGAGCTACTCATCCTGATCATAATTAAGTTTTTGGTTCAAGTATAGGACCTGTTATCGGTGCTATGAGCGTGTAGAGTATATAGCTCGCAGCGGCTGTGATGGTGACCGTTCCAATCCAGGCCATGAAAAGCTTTAGAACAGTCCTTTTATTCACGCCAGCTGACCTATACATGGCGAGGCCAACCCCTATCACAGAGCCCACCCCGGCGATCGATGTTGAGATCGGTATACCATAACCGATGAGCATGTATGGTATAGTTGTGAACATATGTACCACAAAGGCGTTCGCGAGCTCTGCGGCGAATCCTGAGACCGGGTCAAGTCTAGTTATTCTAAAGGCCACGGTCCCTATGACCCTGGCCCCTAGAAGGAAGCCTCCGATAGCCACGCCAATGCTCCCAAACGCCGCGAGGATGAACATTATGTTCTGCTCCGGCAACCCCCCGAAGATTATCTGGCTTATTGTCACGTAGACACCCGTGGCATTCGCTATATCATTTGTACCAAATGCATAAGCCGAGTAACAGAGGGCTGCTATGAGGAGAATGGGCATTATCCTTGAGGACAGCGAGTTTTTCCCTCTTATCATGCGCGCTAGGAGCTTGTAGACGGAATATGCCATGAACATTGCGAATATGGGTGATGTTATCCAGCTCACGATTATGTTTGTCATGATGCTCCAGTTGACGCGGCCGATGCCATAGGCCGCGATCCCATAGCCTAGAACGGAGCCTATTATCGAGTGGGTGACGGAGATCTCGAGGCCATAGAAGTTGCAGAACATTATCCATGCGAATGCTACTGAGACTGTTATCAGGACGCCGAGCAGGTCTATGGCCGGCACTATGCCCCTACCGATAGTCTTCATTACCATGTATCCTTGCGTCAGCGCGCCGACGCTCGTGAAGATCGCGAAGAGGATGAGTGCATTCCTGATCGAGATAACCCTAGCGCCGACAGAGGTATCACATGGTGTTGCGGCATCATTTCCACCCAGAGCTACCGCCATCAAGAAGGAAAGAAAGTAGCCTATCCCTAGCGCGATTGTGGTGGTATCCAAAGCCCATTACAGGTTCGTGTTATCGCCATAAATATCATCCCTCCATAATCTATGGTCTTATACATAGACTATTGAGATATGTCAAGCCCGGCGCGCCTTGCATGAACTATTTGTTCTTAATGTATCAGAATTGCTTTGGCCAGGAAAATCTCGACAAAATACTTGACATAGTCCCCATTCCTGAATGGTATTATGAGGGCCTGCTTCAAGGTCTCATACATTTTCAGGCTGCCCAAACGAATAAGGGCAGGCTTAATCTCAAGAGGATATTATTGGCGCTAGATTGGTGTGACGGGTATTCTGCGGCTTAGGATCCTCTTGACGCCGATAACCCCCCGAGCCCCGAAAGAGGGGTGGGGTAATGGGCCGGAGACCCGGCCCCGGGCCAAAAACCCTCAAAAAAGAGGGAATGTAGCCCAAACCTCCCCTACCCTGAGTGAGGAGGGGGGTCAGAGGTAATGCTCTGAGAGCTTGATGACCGTCTCCCTCATCAGGCTTATCAGGTCCTCCGGCTTCTCCCTGAGTATCTTGCCTATCTGATCCCATCTTCTTCCTTGAAGGGTCTTTGCTATCAGGAGCTTCTCGGCCTTCTCCGAGAGACCAACCCTTTTGTTCTCCGTTGATAGGAAATGGGCCTCGACGAGACACTTGATCGCGTCGGATGCGCCCTCATAATTCACATACTCTTTCAAGTAGGATTCGAGCCTCATCTTCTGAGAGCCCCTGAAATATGGTCTGGGCCTATAGCTGCCGGCAGTTTTTGATAATAGTATCCAAGCGGTCTCGAGATCCATGTCGAAGTATGGGTCCGAGAGGCCGTTTATCAGCCTGAGCCTGAACTCTCTCCCAAGCTCCTCGACGAATCTCTCAGCTTTCGGGGTTAATGGCTTCACAACTATCACGCTGAACTCTCCAGAAACCTTGTTCCTGAGCGGCCCTATCGCCACAGGATAGAAGTCGTTCTTGAACCAAAAACGTAGTAGCTGCGGGCTCGCGCCGAATCCTGCTCCAACCCAGTCAAAGTCCTTCCGCCTGAACTCCTCGCAGAGCTTCTGGAGAACATGGGAGCCGAAGCCCCTTCCCCATAGTGATGGGTGGACTGCTATCCTCACGACCCTTAAGCCCCTAAGCCTCCCAAAGCTCTTCATGTATGGATAGTATCTGCTTATCACCGATGGTATCATGTGGCCCTTTGGCAGGGTCTCAATTTCTCGTAGCAGCTCATCTGATAGATCGCCCTCGAGACATAGATGGAGGGCTGCGAGCACCTTGCCGCTCGGCGAGAGCAGCGCCCGGATCATATGATGCGGCGAATTCGCTAGCATGGCGACATCATTCGGCCTATTCCTGTAATGTGTTAGGACATAGAGGCCTATAAGCTGCCTCAGGATATGCTCATCCTCCGTGAACAGCCTATCCTTGTCAAGCTCCATGTATTCACATTCCTCTGGCCTTAGTTCTAGCTCATCCGGGTCTAGGGTCGCCGGCTCAGAGTCGAGGAGAAGTATGTCATAGAGCCATGACTCAACCGGATCCCCATCGCTATATCTTATCGGCTCCTTCATCTCCAGCTCCATGAAGTCTTGGCGGAACTCCTTCCTGAGCCTTGTGAGGAGCCTTACCATGAACCCCCTGCCAGCGCCCTCATAGCCATGTATTGTCGAGGAGTAGATCGCCCTCCAGAACCTCTTCTTGAAGCCGAGGAGTATCGGGACAGGTATCCCAGCCGCTTCATCTATTAGTGCTATCCCAGCCTTTGCATTCAATGCCGATAGAGGTCTTTTATAGAACATCCTCGTAAACTTGCACTCTAGCTCTATTGGCAGGCCTTGTCGCTCCCTAAGATCATACTCCACACCAACCCTATCCAGCCCCTTGCAAGCAAACTCGAATACCATCTGAACGTTCTCGGGCTCCGGCGAAGTCACAAGTATATCCTTGAACTTCCTCTTCCTCCTGCTTAGTATAAGGCATCCGGCTATGAGGCCCAGTGCCGCCGACTTGCCCCTCCCACGATTAGCTTTTAAGATGAGAGCCCACCTCCTCTTAGGCAGGAGCTTCTCAACAGCTTTCAACACCAGAATCTGATCATTCGTTATGCAGAGTTCATAGATCTCTCTCGGGAAGATCGTGCCGAATGGCTCCGTGATTATCCTAGGCTGGGGTGGTGGCATGTCGCCGAAGGCCACTTCGCCGTCAGGATCTATGTAGATGACGCCCGGTCTCCCGATCGTCTTCGAGAACATCCTCCTCTCAAATCTCCTCACTAGATCATTTATCTCAAATGGCGGCGTTACGCACTTCAGGTGGAAGTCCGTCACCCATGAATCAATCTCTTGGGCTGATGGCCCGACCATCATCACAATCCCGCCGCCCCTTACAACCTCGATGAGTATCCCGAGGTCATTCGGCCTCATCTGTCGATTAACATCCATTATGACAGCATCCCACGTCGTTCCAAGGATCTTCTCAACGTCATCATAATTTACCTCACTGAACCTTATCCCTTGCATCTCGTTGATAATCATTCTCGTCGTCAAATCTTCCCTCTCCCTATATGCGAAAAGGATCCGGGGATTATCCTTGAGACCAATGAACTGGTTCAGGATTGACTTGAAGATGCCACGCTGGACGCACTCATTCGCCAAGTATACTAAGACTCGATGATTTGACCTAGCAGCCCCCTCGAGCCTTCGTGTAATCTCCGCGAGCAGCTCTATTTCCCTCATGACCACAATAGGAAACATCCTCGGCGCATTTTAATCTAAACTAAACTCGTAATAACGGGGGAATTCTCAGGTGCAGGTCTGTTATCGTCGAAATAGCAGAGGCTTATCCTCTTAGGAGGCGTAGTGGAATCTTAAGCAGGCTAACGGTCTTACGGATCCTGATGTTTCTTAATGTTTCCTCGATGATTCTCAGCTCATCATCAGTTAATTTGAAATCTGCCGCCCCCGCGTTTTCCTCGGCCTGAGCTGGCCGTTTAGCCCCGGGGATCGCTATCACCTCCGGCCTTCTTATCAGCCAGTTGAGTGCTACTTGAGCAGGAGTCTTCCCTCTCCTGCCAGCAATTTCTTTGAGGAGTTGAATTAGGGGTAGCAGCCTTTTAAGGTTCTCCTCGTCGAAGAGTATGTTTATCCTCCTAACATAGTCTCTCGGCCTGTTTGCTGGGCCATATTTTCCAGTCAGCAGCCCCTGTGCGAGCGGGCTGTAAGCAATTATCGTGATCTTGTTCTTCTCAGCGTAGGGGATAAGCTCCCTCTCCGCCTCCCTCTCAATCATGTTATACTTCACCTGATTAGAAACTATCTCTTCGCGTTTGAGCACTTCTTGCGCTCTAATGAATTGTTTTAACGAGAAGTTGCAAAGCCCTATGTGCCTTATCTTCCCCTCCTTCACAAGCCTCTCCATAGCCCTCATCGTCTGGTTTATGGATATGAATGGGTTAGGCCAGTGGATCTGATAGAGATCGATCACATCCACGCCAAGTCTGCTTAGGCTTCTTTCACATGCTTTTAGGACGTTGTCATAAGTTAAATGAGTGGGCCAGACCTTTGTGGCTATGATCACCTTCTCCTTAATTTCCTTAATCGCCCTCCCAACTATTTTCTCCGACTCTCCGCCGCCGTAAATCTCCGCAGTGTCTATGAAGTTCACTCCATGATCTATGGCTGTCCTGATCGCCTGTATCACCTCCTCCTCACCGTATTCAGCTCCCCACCCCCATGACCTACTGCCTATCTGCCAGCAGCCAACTCCGATCTGAGAGACCTTAAGTCCCGTCCTGCCAAGCTCGACATATAGCATTGTTATTTCTCTAGGGAATACCCAGTTTAATAGTTTTTGGGCCCGTCCCGACGAGGAGTCCATGATGTAATATGTGTTATGTATTGTGTGACGACTTTGGAAAATACTTAAAGCTGGCGGCTCTTCTAATCATTTGAGGGTTATTGTTTGGTTAAGAGGCTGGCGATTCTTGATGCAAATAGGTGTGTTGGGTGCCAGCTTTGCATGCTCGCCTGCTCTAGGAGGCTGGGCTTCGCCGGGTATGAGAAGTCGGCGATCAGGGTTCGTAGTGCCGGCGGCGTTGAGAGGGGCTTCACCGTAGTTGTCTGTAGGGCGTGCTTGGATCCTCCATGTGCCAGAGTATGTCCTGAGGATGCGCTGATCCCGAGACCTGGCGGAGGAATCATCCTGAGACCCGAGCGATGTAATGGCTGCGGCCACTGTGTCGAGGCGTGCGATATAGGCGCAATATGGATGGATGAGGAGACCGGGAAGCCCATAGTCTGCGTCTACTGCGGGTATTGTGCCCAGTTCTGCCCCCATAAAGTAATAACGCTTCAGGAGGTGGAGGCTGTATGAGCGACTGGGTGAAGACGCTCTCAAGAGTGCTTTACGTGGACTTGGCTAGGAAAAGGTATTGGGTTGAGGATCGCGAGGATCTCTTCGGTAAGTGGCTTGGCGGAATAGGTGTAGCGTCCCAGCTCTATAAGGAGGAGGTCCCGAGGGCTGCCGACCCACTTGGCCCGGAGAACACGATAATATTCGCTGTCGGCCCATTGACTGGTGTATTTCCGATGGCATCGAAGACTATAGCGGTCTTCAAGTCTCCCTTAAATGGCTATTTCGCAGAGTCCCATGCGGGTGGAAGGTCAGCATCGGCGATAAGGTTCGCGGGATATGGCGCGATCGTGATAAGAGGTGTGAGCGAGAGGCCGATATGCCTCGTGATAGAGCCTGATCGAGTGAGGTTTAGAGATGCGAGCGCTCTCTGGGGCGTTAGAAGCGCCGAGACCGTCGGGAGAATACTCAGGGAAATTACACCGGGAGCTGGGGTGAGGAGCATTCTTAGGATAGGTGGGGCTGGAGAGAAGCTAGTGAGATACGCGATGGTCATGGTTGAAACTTTCCGCCACTTCGGGAGGATGGGCCTCGGCGCGGTCTTCGGCTCCAAGAAGCTTAAGGCTATAGTCATAGCCCCGGGAAAGGTCTACAGGTTCCCGGACATGAAGCGCTACCGGGACATCTACCAGAAGATCTATGATCTCGCTAAGGGCCCAAAGACCAAGAAGTATCACGACCTCGGGACCGCGGAGAACGTGCTCGTCCTCGACGCGATAGGAGCTCTACCCACGAAGAACTTCAGCTCGGGTAGGTTTGATTGGGCTGGGGAGATTAGCGGTGAGGCCTTGGTCGAGAACGTGCTCGCGCGCAGAGTCGCCTGCTCAGCATGTCCCGTTGCCTGCATACACCTCGCAGCCATAAGAGAGGAATATGAGGATGAGAAGTTCATGTATAAGACCGAGTTCATATCATATGATTATGAGCCCATTTATGCCCTCGGCACAAACCTCGGAGTCAAGGATAGATTCGGCCTCCTCAAGCTCTTTAAAGCTGTGGAGGACTGGGGTCTTGATGCAATCTCCACAGGAGTTATCTTGGCATGGGCGACGGAGGCCCTTGAACGCGGCCTAATCACGAAATCCGAGACACTTGTGGATCTCAGGTGGGGTGATTGGAGGAGCTACGTAGCAGCTATAGAGAATATCGTAAGACAACCCAACGAATTCTATAAAGTCCTCGCAATGGGTGTCGAGGAGGCAGCTAAAAGATATGGTGGAGAGGACTTCGCCATGTCCTTCAACAAGGTTGAGCCGGCCGGATACCTGACCGGCCCACTATTCTTCATCTCCCTCGCGATAGGTTTCAGACACTCACACCTAGACTCCGGCGCATATTCCCTAGACCAGAGAATATTCTCCTCAGGTGAGGAGCTACCAAGTCCACGAGAAGCAGTTCAGAAGATCATCGAAGAGGAGGCTTGGAGGCAGGTCCTCACATCACTCGTATTATGCCTCTTCGCTAGGGGGGTCTATGACGAGAACCTCACTTCAGAGGCACTGGGAAGCCTCGGCTACAGCTACTCCTCAGCGGATCTTAGGAAGCTTGGGAGGGAGATATACTTCGAGAAGCAGAGGCTAAAGTGGGAGGAGGGTTTCAGAGCAAGTAATCTAAGAATACCAAAAAGGATAACTGAAACGCCGACACCGCTTGGAAAGATCTCAAAAGAATACTTTGAGGAAGCGCTTAAAGAATTCGATAACATCGTCAAAAAAGCATAATCACGTGAAGTAATCATCACTTATGGCAGAACCTTATCAGGGTTCAATATGTTATTTGGGTCGAAGATTCTCTTAATCGCTCTCATGAGCTCGATCGATTTTCTATCGAGCACCATCTCAACATACTTTCTCCTAACGTATCCTATACCATGCTCCCCGGTTATCGTCCCTCCGAGCTCGAGGGCCCTAGCATAAATTATGCTTCTAAGCTCATCGTATCTCTCCTTAGTCCATCCATTCCACTTCATCAGGTGCACATGCAGGTTCCCGTCCCCCGCATGTCCATAAACGGGCATGTAAACGCCGTGCTTTCTCTCAAGCTCGTTCACGGTTTCTATCAGATCTATTAATCTAGCTGGAGGGACGGTTGCATCTAGTATATCAACCATATTCGGCTTGAGGGTAGAGTAGATCTCGCTCCTGATCTTCAGGATCTCATCCTGCTCCTTCCTTGTCTCCGCTACCACAGGCTCGAGGGCACCTGACTTCTCGCAGAGGTTGAGAAGTCTCTCTAGGGTGCCGAGAAGCGCGTCCTCAGAGGTTTCGGACAGTATGACTATCAATTGGTATTCCGCCGAGGTGCATGGCCATTTAAGCCCAAGGCTTTTCGCGACCATCTCGACGAGGTTCCTCTCAACATATTCTATGGCTAAGGGCACTATCCCCTCCCTGAATATCCTTGGAACCATTCCCAGAGCTTGCTCCCTCTCCTCAAATGGGATGATTATCGTGGCGGAGGCAACATCCTTAGGCTGGAGCCTTATCCAAGCCTTGGTTATCACTCCAAGCGTCCCCTCACTGCCGATAATCAGATGCATCAGGTCATAGCCGACATTATTCTTCAGAACCTTTCCACCTAGCCTAACAATCTCGCCTGTTGGCAGGACAACTTCAATCCCCTTAACACAGTTCCTCATTATGCCGGTTTTAATCGCCCTAGCGCCACCAGCGTTACACGCTATTAATCCGCCAATCTGAGCACCCTCATCTCCTGGATGAAGCGGAAAGGATAAGCCCGCCCTATCAGCGGCCTCAATAAGATCCTTGAGCGTTGCCCCAGCCTCGGCCTCAGCCATCAAATTATCAACATCAACGATGATCTTATTCATCCGCTCAAGCGACAGGATTATCCCGCTAATGGTTGGGATACATGCTCCAGCGAGGCCCGTCCCCCCACCCCTAGGAAAAACCGGAACCAGATATTTGTTCGCGAGCTGGAGTATCTTTGATATCTCTTCAGCGCTCCCAGGCTTAACCACGACAACGTCATCGCATGCCTCGGGCCTAATAGGTATGGGGGTCTCATCATACAAGTATCCCTCGATAGCCTCCCTAGCAGATACAACCCACTCATCCCCAACGATTGATTTAAGCTCCTCTATTGCCTCCCGCCTCACCTCTCCCACTCACCCTATCAGTTTAGGCAAAGGTAGGCAAGATGATATAAATCTGGCGTTTAACCGTTTCGTCATCTACTTTCAAGCATGATTTTGACTAACCCAAGTTAGGGTGTTGCCTCCGATTACTCTCGTTTGAAAAACTCGGAAAGACTCTGATATAGCCGGAGATACCGCTCATAGCCTTCCTCATATATTGCCCGTTCCTTTTCAGGCTCGACTACTTTTAAGCCATAATCTAGGTTTTCCCTCGCCTCTTCGAAGGTTCTGAATAGCCCTATACCCTTGAAGGCCACGACTGCCGCACCTAAGGCCGTTGTCTCAGCAAAGCTGCTCGTGATTATCTTTCTCCCGGTGACGCTCGCCCGAATCCTGTTCCATAGCTCGTTTCTCGATCCACCCCCAACCACACGTATAGCCGAGAATCTTATGTTGAACGACCTCTCCAGAAGCTCTAATGCGAGCCTCAGTTGATATGAGAGTCCCTCTAGAGCGGCCCTATACAGATGCGCTCTAGTAACCGATAATGTTAACCCTACGATTGTGCCTGGAACACCGTATTTACCGGTGGGGCCGGAGCCGGGGAAAAAGCTTGGAAGGAAGAATACACCCTCCGATCCTGGAGGAATTTGTAACGCCTCCTCAACCATCAACTCATACTTTTTCTCGGATTCAGGGTATGCTACCCTGCTAAGCCATTCTAAGACGCCTGATGCTATCATCAGGAACTGCGGGTTCCATTTGTTCTTTTCAACGTCAAGTTCAACGACTACGCCATGCTCATAAGCATCTCTACTCGCGAAGTACTCTTCCGATCTGAATGAGAGTATTTCCCATGTCCCGCTCGAGAGTATGGCCTCATCCCTCTGGGCGCCAGCCGCGAAGATCGCGAATTGCGTGTCATGGCCGCCGACTATTACAGGGAGGCCCTTCTTCAGGCCCGTCTCCCTACTCGCCTGCTCGGTTACATAGCCAGCATAGTCTCCTGGCTCTCTCCACTCCGGAAATATTGCCCGATCAACCCCAGCTATTGATAGCATCTCATCCGACCAGTCCCTCTTAGCCAGATCCATCGCCATGGTTGTCGAGGCATCTGTTGGCTCGATATGAAACTCCCCCGTGAGCTTGTATGATATGTAATGGGGGATCATGAGGAATGCTTTAGCCCTCTTTATCGCATCCGGAGCATTCTTCCTGATCCAGATCCACTTAAAAATCGTATTAAATGATATGAACTGGTATCCCGTTATCCTGAAGACATCCCACGGGTCAATCAGCTCCCGGACATAATCCATAACCTCCCTAGTTCTGGGGCACTGCCATGATATCGCGGGGTAGGTTGGGTTGCCCCGTTCATCAACGAACACGCCATCAGCCCCCCAAGTAGTGACTATCACGCCAGCAACCCTATACTTGTCTCCGAGATCGAATAGCACCCCGCGCGTAAGCATGCACAGCTTCTTCCATATCTCGTCAAGGTCCCAAATACGCCATTCTGGGTGGCCGCCTGGCTGGGGCTTAGTGGAATTCGACCCCCTCCTATGAGCAATAACCTCCCCATGGGAATCCATAGCCAGCACTCGAAGATTCGTAGAACCACAATCATAAACTAAAACAAGATCCTGCTTCTGGCTCATCATACCCGTCAAAGCATCCTCATGCTCGATTATATTTAAAATATCTCATTAGAACATCTGAGAAAGCCTGTTGCTAGAGAGCCTCATGAGAGTATAAGTTTTTTAATCTGCTGAATAGATTTTTAGGTGATCGGATCTATGAGCGAGTTTGAACTCTTCTCAGAAGATGAGCTTAAGGAGGAGATTATCAGGATCTCGAAGACGCTTTATGAGAGATCTCTGATCACGGCCCTAGGCGGCAATATTAGCGCAAGGATTCCCGGGGCGAGAGAATTCTGGATAACTCCAAGCCAGGTCTTCAAGGGTGCTCTCAAGCCCGATGACCTTGTCAAGCTTAATCTTGATGGCGATCTTGTTGAGGGGTTTCTCAAGCCGTCTATCGAGTGGCCCATGCATGCGGCAGTCTACAAAGTTAGACCCGATGTCAACGCAGTGGTGCATGCCCATAACCCTATGGTCCTAGGATTAACCCTCGCTGGCAAGAGAATTAAAACGACCATAACGGATGAAGCGGTTCTATTGCTTAGGAGAATTGAGGAAATCGAGTTTAAGTTCCCGGGAACCACTCAGTTGGCCGAGGCCGTTGCTCAGGCCGCATCAAGAGGCGCGCGCGCAATAATCCTGAAGAATCATGGAGTCCTCGCTCTCGGAACAAATTTACTAGAAGCGGAGGCGATAGTGGAGCTCCTCGAGGCGATAGCCACCATAGAGTTCGTTTGCTATACCTTAGGGAGGGAGCCTCCGGAGGTTCCGCCAGAAGAGATAGAGGTTGCCAAGAAGTATTGGGGGATCTAAGGATGAAGTGCTATTGTGGGAAAATAGCGTATATTAACCTTAGCGATGGCAAGGTGGAGGCTAAAGAGATTCCGGAAGAATATCTTGTGAACTTCCTTGGTGGAAGCGGGCTGGCCGCCAGGCTGATATTCGATTTGGTGGATCCTACAGCGGATCCGCTCTCACCGGAGAATGCCCTTGTCTTCATGACTGGGCCTCTAACCGGGACAATAATGCCGACTGGAGCTCGCATGACTGTGGCGGCGAAGTCTCCGTTAACACGGGGCTGGGGCGAGGCTCATGCTGGAGGCTTCTGGGGCACCGAGCTGAAGAGAGCTGGATATGATGGGATAGTTGTGACCGGGAGGTCGGAGAAACCAGTATACATCTATATCCATGACGGGGAGGTAGAGATTAGGGATGCCAGTAAGCTTTGGGGCCTAGATACTTATGAAGCTGATATCGAGTTGAAGAAGCTTATTGGCGAGAATGTTAGATGCGCAATCATAGGCCCAGCTGGCGAGAACCTCGTCAGCATCGCGGGGGTATTCTTCGATGTTAGGCCGGATGGTCCGAGGGTTGCTGGAAGATGTGGTATGGGCGCCGTCATGGGTTCTAAAAACCTGAAGGCAATAGCTGTGAAAGGCTCGGGCAAAGTCGAGGTGGAGAATCTACCCAGCCTAAGAGAATACCTTAAGAGGATACTTCCATCAATAATGTCTTTCCCAACCACGCAGCTCTATTCGACATATGGCACGACCGCCGAAGTTGGGCCAATGTATACCTATGGAGATCTTCCGATAAAAAACTTCAGTATGGGAACATGGGATGAGGTACGCAATCTAGAGGGCGAGGAAGTAGCAAAGAGGATAGTTAAAGGACATAGAGCCTGCTTCAATTGCCCAATAGGGTGCTGGAGATATGTTGACTGTGAGGTTGATGGAGAGAAAGTTGTTGGGAGGGCCATTGAATATGAGAGCATAGGGGCTTTAGGATCCCTTCTCCTGATAAGCGACCCCGCGAAGGTGGCGAAGCTGCATCAGCTCTGTAATAAGCTCGGCGTAGATGCGATCTCAACCGGCGTTGTCGTAGCATGGTTTATAGAGGCATATGAAAAAGGACTGATAAGTAATGAAAGATTAGGTGGAATCAGGCCCAAATGGGGAGATCATAAGCTCGTTGAAGAATTGATTATGAAGATCGCGAAAAGAGAAGGTATTGGGGAGTTATTAGCGAGGGGTGTGAGAGAAGCATCTAAGGAGGTTAAGGGATCGGAATCATTTGCAATGCACTCTAAGGGTCTCGAGATACCCATGCATGATCCTAGGGCGTTTAAGGGAATGGGGCTTCAGTATGCGACATCCAATAGGGGCGCGGACCACCTATATGGTCTTGTCTTCAGGATAGAGCAGGGTGAGAGGGTAACGGATTTAGGGATACATGAGAGAGTCTGGAGATTTGACGTGGATGGGAAGGGTAGGATTGTGGCGATAATGCAGGACTGGCATGATGTCATTGAGTCTCTAGGGATATGTAAGTTTCTCATGATAACCCCTGGACACGTCGCCTCAGTCTACTCGCTAGCCACGGGGAGAAAGGCCACTGCAAAAGACCTGCATCAAAGAGGAACGGCGATCTTCAACCTGAAGAGGCTATTCAACTTGGCATGCGGTATGAGTGGCGAGGACGATAAGCTCCCTGAGAGATTGCTCAAAGAACCCCTATCTGATGGTGGAGCTGCAGGCCAAGTCGTTGAGCTGGATAGAATGTTGAAAGAATACTATGAGTATCGGGGATGGAATCCGGATGGTTACCCGAAAAGGGAGACTCTTGAGAGGCTCGGGCTCATGAAATGCTTGGAGGAAAGCAAATTCGAGGCATATAAGAGGCTCTTGGAGAGAATAAAGTAACCGCTTGATTGACTGCAACCGTTATTTAAGCCATTTTTATTTATGCAGTTTTTCCAGTCCTCTCTTTTAGATAGTTAATGAGTTTTGGCATGAAGTCGTAGAGGTCGGCAACCACGCCATAATCCGCATGCCTGAAAATTGGCGCTGATGGGTCGGTGTTTATCGCTATTATTATATTTGAGTCCCTCATTCCAGCTAGATGCTGTGGCGAGCCAGATATCCCACACGCGATATATAGCTTTGGCTTGACAACGTTTCCGCTAAAGCCGACCTGGTGATCCTTTGATATCCAACCCTCCTCGACTAATGGCCTGCTCGCCCCGACAACACCACCAATCAGGTTTGCTAGTTCCTCCAGCATCTTTAGATCCTCTTTCTTCTTCAAGCCCCTTCCGCCAGCAACCACTATCTCTGCATCAGCAAGACTTATCCCTCTCTCCGACACTTTTCCCAAGCATTTTATCCCATCACAGTCTATCTCCTCGAGCCTGCGGACTATTATCTCCCCTCTCCTATTTACATCTCGGGGAAGCTTCTTCATCACCCTATATCTTATGGTGGCCATAACTGGTTTGCTAACAGTCTCTATATGCGCGAGGATGTTCCCAGTGAATGCGGGCCTTATTTGAATGAGCTTTCCATTCTCGCTGACTTGGAGATCTATACAGTCCGCTGTTAGGCCTGTATCAAGGGCTGCGGCCACCCTTGGAGCTAGGCTCCGGCCCCAAGGAGTCGCGCCGAGGAGGAAGATCTCCGGCTTAGTCTCCCTAACAAGTTCCACGAGCACATTCTTGTATGCTACAACGTTTAGATCCCGGAGCCTCTCATCATCATAGATGTAGACCCTGTCAGCGCCATGATATATTAGCTCGGAGGCCTTATCCGAGATTCTGCATCCGAGGGCCACGCTCCAGACCTCCAGCCCGAGCTTTTCGGCCAGCTCCCTAGCCTTTCCAAGGAGCTCGAATGATATTGGATGTATCTCGGGGCCATTGGCCTCGGCGTATATGAGTATCCCAGTCATCCACCAGCCACCTCCCTCAAGATTATCTCGCCGATCTTCTCAACCGCATCATCGCCCTTTAGTATCAACCCCTTCCTATGCTCCGTGCTTGGTATCACAACCTTAACAACCTTAGTCTTAGATCCTTGGAAACCAAGCTGATTAACTGGGATTATCTCTGAGAGATGGTCGGCGGTCCAGATCTCAACATTCAATCTCTTGGCCCTTAGGAGATCCTTTAATGTCGGGAGCCTTGGCGAGTTGAGTTCCCTAGTTACAGTTAACAGGGCTGGCAGTTTCAGCTCGTAAAGATATTTGTCGCCCATATCAGAGACAACTTTAACGCTATCTCGTGTTACCTCTCTGATCTCGCAGACGTAGGCCGCATGGGGTACTCCTAGGAGCTCGGCAACCTCCGGGCCAACCTGCCCAGTATCGCCATCAACAGTCTTCTCACCGCAGAGCACTAGGTCGAATTTTCCCAGCTTTTTAATGGCGGCGGCAAGTGCCTTCGCGGTCGCTATCGTGTCGGCTCCGGCCAGCCTAGCATCCGTCAATAGTATTGCTCTATCGGCTCCCCTGGCCAAGGCATCCTTAAGCGAGGACTCAGCCTGCCTCGGCCCCATGCTAATAACGGTGACTAACCCCCCAAACCTTTCCTTAATCTGTAGTCCGGCCTCCAGAGCGTGTAGATCAAACGGATTTGTCTCGCCGGGCGCTGAGCTCCTATCAATCCTCCCCGTCTCAACATCGAACCTAACCTTCTCAATGTCAGGAACCTGCTTTATCAGGACTATTATGTTAAAGCCCTGATTGCTCATAGTGGAACCACCATGAAACGCGTAAATTATCCCTTAGACCCCTCTTCCGCCTTCACGCATACGCCGGCTCTATATTATGTTAACTTTGATCCAATCAACAAAGCCAGGTTCATCATAAAGCCGGCTTCAGTCGAAGTAGAACTCATCATTTCCTTTCCTAAGACCAAGATTGGCTCAGTCTATATATCAGCATCAAGGGGGATCCTCATCGCCGGGGAAAATCTCCAAGAGCTCGGTATGTGGGCAGTTCATCATCCAAAAATGGGAATATCGAGACTTTTCCTTAACCTTTCCCACGGAGAATGTGGGACAGGAAGGTGAACGTGGAAGAGGTGTACCTTGCCCCGGGTGGGATTTGAACCCACGACAACCCGGTCTTCAGCCGGGCGCTCTCCCGCTGAGCTACCGGGGCAGCGGGCTGCTTTCAGAATATTTTACCGGCTTCTTAAAAATTTTCTCCAGTAATCTTATGCAAACGCGTAATCTCCAAGTATACCTTCTCAATTCCCCCGCCCAGAAAGGGTATAAATGAAGCTTTGACACTCGTTCAATATGCCCCGAGTGAGTGGGAGTTTTGCGGCGAGGCGGGTAGCGTTTCTCGCCGTGTTGCTTTCGCTTTGCATTATTCTCGCCGAGTTTTCGCTGATATCCGCTGAAGGCCAAGAGGCGCGTAGGAAGCTCGTTGTCCGGGCGGTTTTCCAGACGCCTGTTAGCGAGCCATGGGATGGAGCTATACACCAAGCAATTCTCGCCGTCGCTGAGGAGTATAGGGCGAAGGGTATAGAGGTTGATTACCAGTTTGTGGATAGGAAGCAAGATCCCAAGGAGTTCGAGCTCGCGCTTAGGGACGCGGCGAAGGTTGCTGATATAGTCTTCCTCGATGCATTTCTTAAGGAGGATATCGCGAGGAGGGTTGCGAAAGATTATCCGAATGTAGCCTTCGCCGCCGGCAGCGAGTACTCCCCAACCCCACCGAATTTCGCGGTCTTTGATAACTGGCTTCATCAGCCAGCATTCCTCGCAGGGATCATTGCTGGAAAGATCACGAAGACCAATAAGATAGGTGTTGTCGCCGCGATGCCGATAAACGAGGTGAATAGGATCGTCAACGCATTCATCTATGGCACCAAGATGGTTAACCCGAATGTTGAGGTAAAGGTGGTTTATCTACTTGGCAATATTCCGCCAGGCGAGTCTCCATGGTATCATCCAGCGACCGCAAAGAGGCTGGCGAAGACCTTGATAGATAGTGGGGTTGATGTGATCTTCGCTGAGAGAGCTGGGGCTGAAGAGGCTGCCAGGGAGGCTTATGCCGCGGGCAGGGAGGTATGGGTCATAGGCAACATGGCGGATCAATATGAGAGGGCGCCCGAAGTCACAATAACAAGTCTCATATGGGATATGAGGCCGACGGTCCGAGTGGTCTTCGATAGGGTCCTATCGGGATCATATACTGCCGATAACCTCGGAACATACTCGTGGATGAGCTTTAATGGATCTTATCTCGCCCCATTCCATCACTTCGGTAAGCCGAGCCCGCCGCTAAATGAAGATATCCTAGCGCTGGTCAGGGAGTGGGAGGATAAGATTAGAACAGGGATGACCTGGGTTCCAATAATCGAGCTGCCGCCGGAGCAGGTTTGGCCGGAGCTTAGGCAGGCTGGAGGCGTGACGCCCCAGCAGCCAGCACAGATTTTCGAGATAACGACGTATGTGCTGGCGGCGGTGGTCGTAATCGAGGCTATAGTGATAGCCTTGCTGGCGCGGAGAACCATGAGGCCGAAGAAGTAGGGCTGGTGAGATCGCTTTGATCCCCGCGATCAGGCTGATAAATGTGAGGAAGACCTTCAT
>Ga0078972_1006686_pt1 | contig 26887 bp, 13 predicted proteins | sample YelNatPaOPGAMG01_FD_67568 | JGI IMG/M metagenome (GOLD analysis project Ga0078972, IMG submission 67568) | Hot spring thermophilic microbial communities from Obsidian Pool, Yellowstone National Park, USA - OP-RAMG-01 (SPADES assembly) (version 2) | ecosystem: Environmental > Aquatic > Thermal...
GATTATAAGCTCACCAGGAAATTATCAGCTTAGCGCAAACGCACTTGGAGCGCCATATAATGCCTCAGAGGTGTACGATATAAGTTGGGCATGCATAAAGATAGCAACATCCAACGTTACTTTTAACTGTGCTGGTTATAATATAACGAATAACGGAACAGCAGATGCTGCTGCTATTGTTATTAATGGATCCAGCGCTATCAATTATACCAATGTCACGATAAGGAACTGTCCAGGTATCTCTGGGTATGAAATAGGCGTGTATATCCACAATTCTAGTCGAGACGTTGTTTGGAATGTTACGGCTTACAACAACTCCCTAAACGGCTTCCGTATTTACCATAGCTTCTACAATAATCTGACAAACAATACAGCATATAATAATTCTCAATCAGGCTTCTATTTATCAACTTCAAGCAATTACAATACTCTCATTAATAATACAGCATACTACAACGGTCGTGGATTTGACATTGATTCAAGTTCAAATAATACTATTTCCAATAACTCAGCGTATAACAACTCTAATGCTGGCTTCCACATTCAAGCCGGTTCGTATGAAAATAATTTAACGAATAACTCTGCGTATAGAAACCTATATGGCTTTAAATTAGAGATAGCAAGCAATAATCGTTTAGTTGATAATATTGCCTTTGATAACTTTAACCAAACAGGCTTCTTTGGTTCAGGTAGCGGATTCTTTATAACCACAAGTTCAGAAAACAATAACTTTACTCATAACTCAGCATACAATAATTCTTATGGCGGTTTCGTGGTAGACCAGACCTCAAGCAACATTTTCAGAGATAATACTGCATATAACAATTCTTATTATGGTTTCTTCCTCCATTCCGGCTCCTTCAATAATCTAACAAGCAACACAGCCTACAAAAATAAATATGGTATATACCTCGATCCATCCTATAACAACAGCATCATCGAAAACAATGTCTACAATAACTCGCAGGACGGTCTTTATCTTGAGAACTCGCACAACAATACGATAAGGAATAACACAGCATTCAACAACTCCCGTGCTGGCTTCTACTTCGTTAATTCAACAGATAACAATCTGAGCATTAACAATCTTACAAACAACACGCTCATGGGACTTTATCTCAACAGCAATAGTAATTCGAATACGCTTATCCAGAATTATATCTGCTTCAATGACAGGATGGACATAAACAACTCAAATACCAATAGCAACGGAGTAGTTGACACATGCGATTACTGGTATAACTGGAGCGAGAATGGACACTGGGGATGCACATTTGCATGCACCTCGTTATGGCACAGATTCTTTGGCAACACCTCTGGAACATTGTATCTTACAGATAATGCAAGCGGGAATACAACATACATGTTCAAATGGGAGAATGCAACAGGGTTGAATGTTTACATAACAGATGTAGATGCAATCATAGATTGGGATAAATTGCAGGCAATAGGAAGAAATAGTGCAGGCAATCCCTCCTCTAACGATTTCATTGAGCTTGATGACGCGTTCCACAGCGGTTCATACGCAGATAACATAACAATTACCTATTCGACAGATGGCAGCACGCCAAGACAGACTAAGAGCTATACTGTATATGGCAAAACAATCAATTATGTTCCAGTAGCGAATTCCTCAGCAGACCCGACAGTCTTCCAGACAGGCATTCTCTGGGATACATCTGATGGCGGGACGGAGTACAGCACCGCATACAACCAATCAACCGTTTGGATTGTTGAAGTGAACACATCCGCAGGAGCGGATAAGTACTGGTACTATCACTATCTTGCGATGATTCCATACACCCTGGCAGATTACGAAGGCTCAACAAGCGCTGTTGCTTTCTATGTAGAAGTTCAATAAAAAGGGAGATTACTGACACTCTGGTGGGGTGAAGCACGGACAGATACTTCCATAATCTGATGGTACTTCAACCGTAAAGGTTACCGAAAAGGGCAGGTTTTCTCTTTCATTTGTTCTTGGATTTTTATCATAGGAAACAAAAATTCCGTTTAATTCAACCTGTGTATCCTCTCTTGGGCATAAGTTCGGGAAGACTGTAGGCGGAGTTCTTCTTATACTGATTAAGATCGTTAAGCTATCGTCGCTCATTGCATCAATTTGTTCTTTCGAGACGGTAACTTCTCCCGTATAACTGCCGCTATACCCAGAGCTTGGAGGAGTTAAATTAAGCGTTAATGATTCTATGGAAAAACCATCAAATATCTTGCCGCAATCATCAACAACTCGTGGTGTAATTATTATCGGTATCTCGATAATTTTCTCAGTTGTTTCGGTGGGGTCTGTACATGACCTGAGGCATGCCATTACTTTGTTCGTTCTTGGGTCCAAGGGAATACTAAAGTCAAAGGTAGGTAGTATGGAATCTTCAGAACCTAGAGAGTAGACTCTTAATGTTTTGGAAACCAACCCGTTCAATCCCCCTCGAACAACCGGATTGCGAAGCTCTTCTCCTGTTTTTGAAGTAACTTTTATTGATATTACGCCCTCTGAATCGTTAATCAAACTCTTGATCTGCTTCATGGCATAGCCGCCTGTTTCCAAAATAATAGGCGAGGTTGACTCTATATTGTCAACCATTATTTTTGCTGATGGCACATCTGCAAATTCTAATACTCCCCTCGATGGCTTTACCCCAACTATAATATTTTTAACAACTGGTTTTGTTTCTTCGTTGTAAATGGACACGGGGGCTTCATCAACCGGTAATGGATCACAAAGTTCAGCTCCAGAAAGTGGTGCTAATTGCGTATTGGCGTTCTTTAAATCAAGGCGGTATTGTGGCTCTACTGTTATTGCTCCATTCTGCACGCCAAGGGCAGCTACACCATTAGAATCATTCGGGCATCTACCAAGTATAAGAAGATTCCCGCTTATTCCCGCTCCTACGGTTAGTTCAACATCTCCAGTAACCCATGTGTCTGGATTAGAAAAAGCTTGAGAAGGAGTCGAATTCGAATTCGCGAGAAGAGGCTCAACCTCTCCTCCAAGAGGAGTTGTTGGCTCGGGGCATGATTGTGTTATTTCTTCCTCTTCTTCCGTACTATCTACAGTTTCGTTCTCAAGAGCGTCTACATCTTCTTCACTATTCCCATCGTTCTCCTCTACCGTTTCTATTTTTGCATCATCATTTTGATTAATACCTCCTCCACATCCATTCACAGCAATAGCAGTCCCGGCAGCAAAACAGAGGATACCAGCGCCTTTCTTTGTGGCATCCCAGAGCTTTGAACAGAGCTCTCTTAGCCTGCTTTTTCTTTCATTCTCTTTTACTACTTCATTCCCTTCTTCATCTTTTAGTTCTCTATCAAAGCACCGAAGTTTCATGTTATTATTATACGTCCATAACATTTTTAAATCTAACACATTATTCAACTATTAAAAACACTAGTATTTATGAATCGGTTTGTTGCATCGCTATTTTTGGGCGATTTAAAAACATTTAAATACCCTTCTGTACACTATAATACACATGAAACTCAGAGCAAACGATGTTGAATTTAATAATAAGAGGGACGAGTGCTGCGCTAGTGAAGACGATTCTGTATCAAGAAAAAAAAGTTTTGCAAAATTTTTCGATAAGATAACTGAAACAATCAAGGAAAAGGGGGCTTTATTTGCTGTCAAAGTTGGTGTAGGCCTTACAATCTATGGATGTAGCAATGCGCTTCCTGTTAAATCAGACACCGAGGACACACAAACTGAGATAGAAGTAGTTGATGAGGAGCAAGAGGTAGACCAATTGGATGAGAATGAGGCAATACCAGAGATAACTGAAGATATTGCAGATTCTGAAGACGTTACTACTGATGGAGAAGAGCCCACATGCATCGAACCCGGGGCGCCGCTTGAAGGTGCTGTCGAAGGATTAATAACGAACACCGCTCGGGGAAATGTTACGTTGATAAGTTCTGTTTCCGATGTTTTTGCTGATGCTGAGATTACAGTTGGAGGGGTTATTAGCTCACCTTCTGTCCTTACGCTTGGCCAATGCCCGAACGATACGAATACAATCGCTGCATTTGCAGCAGAAGGAAGTAGTTTGATTGTTACGCCGCAGTATAGACTTGATGTAGGGAAGAATACTTGGTCGGCAAATCTTCCACCAGCTGAGAAACCATTATGTCCGCCGCTCGTATCTGATGCAAATCCAGTTTCACTTTTCAATGCAAGTTCTAATGTAGCAGTTAAAAACGCGCGTGTCGGATCTGTGAATTCAAGAGGAGAATTTAGTTTCTCTGGACCTCTTCAGCCAATCATCCTCCTTGACGGTACTGAGGTTACTTCCCCGGTTATTCTTAATGGGAATGGTTACACGGCCAAGATAATTACCGTGTCTATCTATGACCCCAGTCTTAACATGATTTCAACTGTTTATTCAAATGATGGGGGAGTTATCTTTAGTGGCGCACTTCAAGGCAGTCTCCAAACTATAAATTCGAAGGCTTTTGCTGCATATTTAGTAGGAGGATCGGATTCTATTCTCCCCCGTGTTGAATGGCACGCTCCCCGCAGTGTAACAGTATGTCTTAGATCCTGTAGCGATTACAACGAGGTACTAGAGACATCGGTAGATATCAACGCGACAGTTACCGCGCCCGTTACAAATGATTGTGGTAAGATATTTGCTGGATTTAATGTAGAGTCTATAAATACAGCGTTCATCCTTGCAGAACCACCCCATCTTGCAGTAAAATATTCGATAAGCGCGGTAGCAGTGAACAGTATTGATTCTATGTCAGACGATTCACCAGTCATACGCGTTACAGTGAGGCGTGATCCTTCTATAGGTGAGCACGACTTTGGTGAGGTTGTGGATCTCTACACCCAATTAAGCGGAGAGATTGTTTCGAAATACAATAATCCAAACAGCGGGGCAGTTGATAGAGTTGCATTTTCGATGAATATTTACTTTATCGATCCAGATGCTAGGATAGATTACCCATCAAGATGTGGCTGTGCTCCGGCTGGAATTCCTTAGAATAGAACAATGGCAACAGGATATTACTACTCTCTTGGTACTGCATAACCGCATTTAGTTGGATAATTAAGTGCGTGAGGGTCTATTACTCTAAACGTAACTCTAAATGCTATATTGTCTGGAAGATTTACTGTTGGGTTATTATCTTTAGAAGTTAAATATCCATCTATTATTCCATCTATACTTACCACCGTACCTGGGTCTGGTACTATGTGTTCTCTTCTTAATGTAATGCTTATTTTGCCTTCTTTGCCTTTTAGCGCGTCTACCGTGCTGCCAGAAACCGAAACAACAGAATAATTGCGGTTAATAAAAGTCGGGTCTACGTAAGTTATCGTTGCTGTAAGAGGGACGATGTCAAATGAAGCAAATATATTTCCGCATTCATCATTTAAGATTCCTGTAAGATCATATAACAATTCTCCTGTAACCTCTTTAGGTTCGTTGTTTTCCGTACGGAGGCACATCTCCGGCTGATTTTTTGCCTCCGCTGCAAGCCCTGGAATCATCAGGTTATCCTGATTAATCTGATAAACCCTTAGTGTCTTTGAATTTCCGCTTATTAGGTTACTAAGGGTATGCACGATTAGCTTCTCGCCTTCATTCGAGTAGATGGTAACCGTGGCTTCCAGTGGTGAATTTTCTATTCCAATCGTTATTGTTTTAAGTGTATAATTCGCATCGTCGAATGTTATCGGTAAGATCGCGGGTGCACCATTTACAAATATCCCAGGCGAAAGTGCACGAGTAAATTTGATTTCCCCTCCAGCGTCTATGGTACCAACACTTATTTTTTTAACTGTTGTATTTGTATTCTCATTATAAATAGAAACTGGGATATTGTTCTCAGCAGGTACGGGGCATAATTCGTCCTCAATTGGTGGAAATTCTCCTCTAAAAAAAGTTTTGCCTAAATCTATTCTATGCTGCGGCTCTATAATCAAAGTTGAACCTTGTGCGCCAAAGGCTACGATAGCATCTGGCTTATCCTGGCATTCTCCTAGTATAAGAATTCCCGCTCCGTCTACTCTTCCCCCTATAGTCATCTCCATGTCTCCTTCTATTTCAGAATTGAAGCCGTTTAGGATTGTTGTACTAACTTTTTTATTTGTAATAGGACCTACTACCTCTCCCTCAAGCTCCGAACTTTGGCCTAAGCATGCCTGAATTACTTCTCCATCATTGTTCGCATCTTCTATTATTTCGTTATTTGCATCGCTATTTTCTCCATCGTTCTCCTCTACCGTTTCTATTTTTGCATCATCATTTTGATTAATACCTCCTCCACATCCATTCACAGCAATAGCAGTCCCGGCAGCAAAACAGAGGATACCTGCGCCTTTCTTTGTGGCATCCCAGAGCTTTGAGCAGAGCTCTCTTAGCCTACTTTTTCCTTCTCCAGCCTCTCCCTTTTCCTCCTTTTTCTCAAAATCATTTTCGTTTTGATACCTAAGTTTCATGAAAACACCTTACGATTAAATATTTAGTAGGCAAAATATTTAAATATGTTTCCATTATTAGCCATGGATGAACACTCGGATGTATTATAATGCTGCACAAAGGACAAATTTGCAAAAATTTGGCCTGTTCGGAAATTCGATAGAATTTACGATACAATAAAAAACATTTTTTAAATATTTCCTACCACAATAATTACTATGAAACTCGCATATAATGATTTCAAACCTGATGGACAGAGTGAAGAAACGAAGCAAGCAGAAGGAACTGAAAAGGGCAGTAAAGTTAAAGAATTCTGTACCAAGTTTTGGGATACTACTAAAAGCTTCATTTCAGTGATGGCTACTGCTGGAGTAATTACCTCTTTTGGCTGCTATAGATCAACTTCTGTTACAGGAGATGTACAAGTAGAAAATGAAACAGAAACAATAGATAATAAGGATAGCAGCATCGATGAATTCGATGAAGAAAGAAATGACATAGACGCCTCAGACGTTCACGAAGCGAATGATGTAGAAGTAGAGGATGCGCAAGTAGTAGAAGAAGATGCGCAAGTAGTAGAGGATGTTCAGACAGACCAAATTGATGATGAAAATAATGAGAAGGACGGATATGAAGACCCAGAAATTGACGAACCTGAATTAGAAGAGGACGGACCTCTTCCAGAATGCTTTAACGTTCCTACCCCACTTGATAAAAATGTAGATTCACTTATGGCGAATACGGTATCAGAATCGCTAGTATTCGCAGGACCAGAATCTACTTCGATAAACACAGACCTAGTGCGAACAATTTCTATGGTTGGCTATCCAGGGCTAATATTGGGTGTTTGCCCAAGCAAACCAAACGCCGTTGCATTTATCGCAGCTCCTGGTAGCGTCCACACCTTTGAACGAGACGTATCATTTGAGGCAGGAGGAAGCATATGGCGCGCTACTATTCCCTATCTACCCGGAATCCTATGTTCACCATTAACTGATGATTCAGCAACGTTAATAAGTCGTAATGCAGAGAAGCAACAGGTTCCTAAGAATGCAACGATGAATGGCAGGCAGACGCATGCCGGCTTCCAACTTCAGGAGATCGCACCATCAATTGTCGCTTATAAAATAAATGGTATTGTTGGAAGCAATAATACCCTCACAGTTAGCGGTGCAAACTTTAGCCCAGCAAATACCGCTTCGGTTGTCACAAGCGGGGCTCTAAATATAGATGTAGAAGTACGAGCAGGAGATTCTTCTGCCGTACATGTCTACACCACAACGCTTAGCGCTGGAGAATCAAAGGAAGCGCGAATATATCCGAAGACTAGCGGAGATACTCAAATGTACAATGTTGCCTGGGACACTTCTGCCAAAACATGGTGCGCAAGATGTATCGGTAATGAGCTATATGACGTTGTGATTCCGGGAAATCTCCTCTGCAAAATTGCAGATGACTGCGGTTGTGTTGGAGATGGTTTTGATATCAATATCATCTCTGCATCATTAAACAAGATACTTGTTCCTCCACATCTCTACGGATATTACAATGAAGCAAATCCACCAGTAAGGATCGGTCAGGGGGTTAATCCTCTTTCAAATCCTTCAACTGATCATCCTTTTGTGAGCGTAAAACTTGAGAAGAACAGGACAGGAGGGCTGTTCGATACTGGCGAACGCGTCGAGCTGTGGCTAGATGTTACTCTTGAGCTTGTCAGTAAAAATCCAAACCCAGACGGGGCTCATGAAAGAATAACAGTATCGTTTACCGTTTCGGTTGTAGATCCGGATGTACGCAATTACAGCTCTCTTTGCAGTTGCACGCCTGTACTGTAGCGATATAAACAAAAGTAAACACAAGTTATTATCAGTTTAATATTCGTTATGGTTCCGTCTAGCTTCAGATATTTTCATCTAGTTTCGGGGTGTACCCGCATTTTTCTGGATATTCCTGGGCGTTCGGATCGTATATGCCTACAGAAACGTTGAAATCAATTGCATCAAATGCTTTTCTTTTTGGATTTCGCTCTCTTGAAACTAATGTTCCATATATAGTAATCGTGCCAATGAACTCTGCTCCATAATCTAAACTAATATTGTTTTTTCTGATCGTTAACGTGATAGTAAGTATCCCATCTTCCATCGCAGCCAGACCTGTTCCAGCGGGGTTTGATATAGAGTACGACGAGGGAAGCGGTGGCGGCTGAATCCAATGTATGCCCGAGCTTAGGTTAATAATATCAAATGATGCAAATATCTTACCACAAGCATCTTCTACTAAGCTCGCGACAGTTCCATTGATATCTAGTGGTAACTCCTTTGGACTTCCATCTTCAGAACGAAGACACATTTTTACTTCACCATTCGGTCCATCACCAGCAGGAATTATCCAATTTACAGGTGGTATTATCTTATTGTCATTACCTAATTGGAATATCCTCAATATTTTTGAAGTTCCGGTTATACCATTTCCATGTACTCGCAGTGCCCTTAGCACTTCACCACTGTTCGAATAGATTAATGCATCCATGTTGAGAGCCTGTTGTTCAACAGTAATTGATAGCCATTTTACTGCATAATCAGAACCATCTAACACTATAGGAGATGCAGATTCCACATCATTCACTAATAGTTTTGTTTGAAGTGATTCAGGAGCAAAGCTAAACCCAGCCCTTGTCCTCACACTGCCAACAGTAGCATTCTTAATAGCTTGGTTTACTTGAGTTCCAAACTTTGACACAGGAACGTTGTCATTTTCAAGTGGTGGGCATAGTTCACCAGAAACTACGGGGAGGTTTGCATTGTATGTCCCTTTTCCCATATCAAGTTTATATTGGGAAACAACCTCTACCGCACTTCCTTGTGCACCAAGACCAGCAATAACATCTGGCTCATTTGGGCATTGGCCAAGTATTAGTAGATTTGTTTTATCTATCACAGCTCCAACAGTTAGTTCAGCATCTCCAGATACTACAGAACTATCTCCGCTAAGTATGATATCTCCATTGTTTGTACCTGCAATCAACGGATCAACTTCTCCTTCCAATGGAGTCCCAGGACCAAGGCAGTTTTGTGTGGGTTCATTCTCTTCTGCATCCCCATCAATATTTTCTAGTTCTACATCTTCATTTTCTATATCTTCTCTCGAATCATTCTCGTTATCAATGTCGTCCTCTTGCCCATCTTTTTGTACTGGTTCTTCAATAACATCATCCTTACTCGTTACTCCACCCCCACATCCATTCACAGCAATAGCAGTCCCGGCAGCAAAACAGAGGATACCCGCGCCTTTCTTTGTGGTGTCCCAGAGCTTTGAACAGAGCTCTCTTAGCCTGCTTTTTCCTTCTCCAGCCTCTCCCTTTTCCTCATTTTTCTCAAAATCATTTTCGTTTTGATACCTAAGTTTCATGAAAACACCTTACGATTAAATATTTAGTAGGCAAAATATTTAAATATGTTTCCATTATTAGCCATACGTGGACACTAAATCTTGCCCGAATATACTAACTAAACAAATTCTCAAGGTGGAGCAATGGCGGAGCGGAGGGTGTCTATTTAAAAATTTTTCTTTGCATAAAATACCACATGAAATTGACATATAACGAAAAAACAGATGAGAAAAACAATAAAAGAGCCTTCGAATGCGAGGAAGAATTTGAGAAAAGAAAGAAATTCTTTGCAGGTAAATTTTGGGATAGCACAAAGTCTTTGCTAACGAAGACCGTTGCTACAATAGGAATTGCATTTGTTGTAGGGGTAGCTAATCATGGCTGCAATAACGAAACGCAAAGCACAAAAGACACACAAGAAGAGGTGGTGAAAGACGATAGCATAAACGAACTGGATGACGGAGAGATACAGGACGAGGTCGAGGTCGATGAACCAGAAATTCCATCATTTTGCAAAACAGTTCAGGAAGAACCTTTGAATTTTGATCTTCCGCGAACATCGGAAAATACATCGTTTTCTATTTCTTATCTTGATGATGATTTAAACTTAAGCGGTGATGGCGGCATTTACTCGTTTGTCTACCCAGAAGAATCCATTATGTTAGGGACGTGCGATAATGGAGGAATTGCATTCCTTTTTCTGCCTAACAGAGACTATACAATAAAGCTTGGTGCACTAGCCGAGATTAAAAATATTAATGGCTCTCTTCCTTCTATGGACGGGACTAAATGTAATCCTCTTCCTAGCGATACAGCACCCTTAAGATCGGTAAAGGACGGGGAAAACGAGATCAAAAAAGGAATTACAAAAAATATAAATTATGGAGATGTTCCTTCGCAAGCAACAGCCGAACTTGGTAGTGTAGCCTCTATTATTCTAAACGTAGATGGATCGCAACATAGCGGCGCTTCTCTTGCATTCCGTTACTATAACCCAGAAGACGCTGATTCCCATATTATTTATGCCACAGTTGAAGAGGGAGAGCTCCTTCTCCAACTAACATCTTACTCAGAAGTTAATGGCATACTACAAGAAAAAGATTATACAGCAAGCATAACTCACCCGGCGGCTTCATCGAAAACAGTTTATGCTATTATAGCAAATCGCGATGATCTAGCACATTCCATAAGTAATGAGTGGGTAGATCCTCTACCAGATCCTGACTATAATGCTATTCTATTCTGCGGAAGATGCAGTCGATATACGACAATTGATGTTACTTCCAAACTAAATGTTGAACAGATTAAGAGGACTACAGCAGATGGTAACAGTTGTCCAGACAGCGTAGGGTTTGATATAACATGCGAAGAACCAACCCATGGGCCGGGTGCTTTATATTATATTCAGACTGGGTCTTTCTCTTTGTCTGCCACACACGTAGAAACAGAGTCGCCAATGGACATTCAAGTGAACTTTACAGTAGTAAGGGATAATGTGAACAGGGATTATGGTGAGATTAATTTTATTCATATAGACATTCCTTGTACTTTAACATACACTGTACCAAAGATAGATAGAACATTCACTAAAGAGATAACAATCTCTTCCGTATTAGTAGACCCAGAAGCGTATAATAATTGGGATACTAGTTTTCCAAATGAATACGCACCAGGAGGAAAATGCTACGACCCAGTAAATTGTTCAAATCCAGATGTGCAGCCGTTGTAAAAACTATCCTTTCGCAACCCCTAACGGTTTCAGCCTTGCAACAATATCACTTATCCCAGCATCGGCAACGCTCTGTACGACATCATCTATGTTCTTGTAGGCGTCTGGAGCCTCCTCAGCTATCACCTTTGGTTCTGTTGCACGGACGTATATCTTATTTCTCTCCCAAAGGCTTTTTGCCAACTCCTTCCCGTTATGTGTTCTTATAGCCTCTCCACGGCTCATCGTCCTCCCGCTGCCATGGCAGGTGGTTCCCCAAGCGACAGTAAGCCCTTTTGGATTTCCAACTAAAACATAGCTTGCAGTTCCCATGCTTCCAGGGATAAGAACAGGCTGTCCGATATTCCGATATGCCCTCGGAAGTTCGGGTCTTCCTGCTGGAAACGCTCTCGTTGCTCCTTTTCTGTGAACAACCAATCTCCTCTTCCTTCCGTCAACTTCATGCTCCTCTATCTTCGCTATATTGTGAGCGACATCATACACGGTATGGATTTCGTCTCCGGTTCCTTTACCAAAAACCTGGTCATACGTCTCGCGAACCCAATGCGCGATTATATGCCTGTTCGTAAATGCATAATTTACAGCGCATCTCATTCCAGCGAGATAATTTTGCGCTTCTGCGCTCTTCATTGGCGCATAGGCTAACTCCTTATCGGGAAGCCATAGTCCCTGCCTTCTCGCAAGTTCGAGTAATGGAGGAATGCTGTCAGAACATATCTGATGCCCATAACCCCGCGAGCCGCAGTGAATCATCGTTGTTATCATTCCCTCGTGAAGCCCGAATTCCTTTGCGACCTTTTCGTTGTAAACCTTCTCGACAACCTGAACCTCGAGGAAATGATTGCCAGCGCCCAAGGTTCCGAATTGCTGTTTTCCCCTCTTCTTTGCGGTAGGGGATACCTTGCTCGGGTCAGCGCCATCGATTCTTCCGTACTCCTCACAATGCTCCTTATCTTCCTTTGTTCCATATCCTCTTTCAAGCGCCCAATCAACTCCGCCTTTTACAGCCTCGTCAAGCTCTGCATGCTCAACCCTTATCCTCCCCTCGCTTCCAACACCGCTCGGCACGTTCTTAAATAGGGCGTCGCACAGCTCTCTTATCTTCGGTCTGACATCTTTCTCATGAAGCGGGGTAGTTAGCAGGCGAACGCCGCAGTTTGAAACCACGAAATTATTTGCGATAAAGTTGTGCGTTCGTGGAATGGTAAAATCATAAACGTGATTGTGATAATTTATCTCTCTGATTTCACAGATAGCGTCTGTATAAAATCCATCCTCGCTCATTACCAATAATTCGCCTATCTTCAAATCCCGAAGGATCCTCATTCCGTTTGGTGTTAAAAATGGGTGATCCTCTGTTGCGCGTATCTTACTTCCGCACTCGGTTATTATCTCCAATACTTTATTTCTAGGCGTAAAACTCATGAAAAAAGATGGAGAAGTAGGAACAAGCTCTTTCCCTCTTTTGGACATCACTCTATATCGCTTTTCAGGAAATTCGCTTATTCTTTTATATCCCTCTTCAGTTAAAACCTTGGCGTCCTCGCTGATGCAGTTGATATCATAACCTACGCCGCCAGGGCTTACAACTCCCTCTTCGGCATCGAAAGCAGCGACCCCTCCGATTGGGAATCCATACCCTTCATGACCATCAGGCATAAGAAGGGCGTGCTTTATTATCCCAGGGAGGCCGGCAACGTTCTTAAGCTGTTCGAGCGTTTTGTCCTTTTTCATCCCATCTATAAGCCTATCGTTTGCGAAGATGTAAGCAGGGACTCTCATCTCCCCTTCCTTTTCCATTAGCCAGATTGCCTTATCTACCTTTTTCAATTCCATCTTATCCACCTGTTAGAGATATTATTTCTTAAACATCTTTCTTATTCTAATAAGCGCTTCTGCAAGGATATCTACATCCTCTTTTTTATTATAGATGTATAATCCAGCCCTGTTCGTTCCGTTCGGCACTCCCATGCGTATATGAATGGGCATAGCGCAATGATGGCCAGTTCGTATTGCTATCCCTTCTTCATTCAGAAGAAGTGCAACGTCGTGGGGATGCATCCCCTTCATCTCAAATGAAAGAACGCTTGTCCTTTCCTTCGGATTAAGCGGTCCGAGAATTCGTGTTTCTTCTATTTCTCCAATCCTCCTCAAAAGGTGCATTGCAAGGTCTTCTTCGTGATGTCTTATACTCTCCATTCCTATTCTATTTAAGTAGTCTATTGCTGCACCAAGTCCGACTGCTTCCTCTACAGGCGGAGTTCCTGCCTCGAATTTATATGGTAATTCGTTCCATGTCGCATTGTTTATGTCTACCTTTTTTATCATCTCGCTTCCGTAAAGAAACGGGTCCATCTCCTCGAGAATTTCGCTTCTTCCATAGAGGACCCCTATACCAAATGGCCCGAGCATCTTATGCCCAGAGAATGCAAGAAAATCGCAACCTATAGCTCTAACATCTGTCGGCATACCAGGAACGGATTGCGCTCCATCCACAACGCTCACCGCGCCCTCCTCCCTTGCTATTTTGCATAACCTTCTTATATCATTTATCGTCCCCAACATGTTCGACGTCGCAGTAACCGCAAAAATCTTGGCCCCCTTTATCTTATCCAATTCGCTTTCCTTTAGTTTACCTTCATCGTCTACATCTATAACCTCGAATCTCGCCTTATTTTTTTTAGCGAGATATTGCCAGGGAACAAAGTTGCTGTGATGCTCCATTATTGTAGTTACTATCTTATCGCCAGGCCTTATGAATTTCTCTCCCCATCCCCTCATAACTATATTAAGCGATTCCGTTGTATTCTTAGTGAATATAACCTCTCTATCCTCTCTAGCGTTTATGAATCTCGCCGTTTTCTTTCTTGCATTTTCATATTCTGCAGTAGCTTCCTCAGCGAGGGTGTGGATGCTCCTCGCCACATTCGCGTTCTTCCTCTCGCTGAATATCCTCATGGCGTCGAGAACCTGTTTCGGCCTCTGAGAGGTTGCAGTAGAATCTAGATAAACAAGTGGTTTGCCATTGATTTTTCTTTCGAATATGGGAAAATCCTTTCTTATATTATCTACATCTAACATAAGTAAAGTAAAAAGGCATAACACTTTTTAATCTGTGGCATTCGAAATTTCTATTATGGGTTTTGTGTTGGAATTCTTAAGATTAACGCGCTTCGAGCATGCCGTTATGCTTGCGATAGCTGTTCTGATAGGAGAAATCGTATCTCTTGGCTTTTTGCCTCCAATTTCGATTATAATAATACTTTCCGTTCTTGTTCCGATATTTAGCGAGATGGCTTCTTTTTCTTTAAACGACTATCTGGATATAGAGACAGATAAGATAAACAACAAAGATCGTCCTCTCGTACGCGGAACCATCTCGCCGCGTTTCGCACTTTATTTTTCTTTTTTTTCATTCGCCCTTTCTACAGTTTTAGCATTTTTTATTAACACGGCTGTATTTGCGATTGCTGTTTTGTTTAATTTTCTTGCAATTCTTTACAATTGGAAGCTTAAAGACCTTCCTCTCATTGGGAATATCTATATCGGTCTAAGCATGGCGATACCTTTTATATTCGGCAACCTCGTTGTCCACCCTTCGATTCTGCCGATTCCTTGTATTCTTGGATCCCTCGCATTCATCGCAGGAACTGCAAGGGAGATAATAAAGTCGGTGCAGGACCTCGAAGGCGATGTAAAAGCAAGACGCTCCATGACATTGCCCGCGGTCATAGGTGTAAAAAGAGCCGTGTTCGTAGCATCTATGCTCTATGTCGTTTTTATCCCTCTCAGCTTTGCGCCATTTTATTTTGGTCTTATCCCCAATCCTATTTCTCTTTTCCTTGTTGCATTCGCAGACGGCATTCTGCTTGGGGTGGTGGCGGTACTTCTTTTCAAACCATCGCCTCGTATGTATGAAATTGCAAGAGTCTCTAGTCTTGTTGCATTTGGGATTGGTATACTTGCGATGCTTTATGCGTCGACCCAAATATAATTCGGTTTTTGTCTTTTGTCGAACTGTCGAATCAGATTACGTTAGCTTTATAAATATTCTTTTCGTTCTTACGTTCAAAATTATATCATGCTGAGGTGATTTAAAATGGCCGTTAAGGCTTCTGTAAGCAGTCCGAAGTATGGGGAATGGGCGTTCTTGCTTGGTATAATCCTCGCTATTGTGGTCGGGGTATTCTCCAGCCAACTCGGAGTAGCAACTGCCTATCTAGTAGCAGTACTCGCAATTCTAGGTCTAGTTGTAGGATTACTTAACATCTCTGAAAAAGAAACGACAGAGTTTCTTATAGCTGCAATAGCGTTGCTTGGGGTTGCAAACTCATGGAGTCCAATAGCCGGGATGTTCACACTTCTTCTAGGTAATTTTGGTTTAACAGCAACCCAGTGGCTTTCCGGTTTCTTCAGCTCGTTAGCTGTATTCGTTGCACCTGCTGCGCTTATCGTTTCCCTAAAAGCAATATACAACCTTGCAAGCAGCAGCTAATTTTTCTTTTTTATTTTTTTGTTTGCCGTTTCGTATCGAATAGGTAAGATTATCTATTTTTTTAAATCTTTCGCAACATATCTTATATAGATGGGAGAGGACGGACGAAAAATGGCTAATGTAAATATTTTAGAAAAGAAGAACGGTAAAGGGGCGGAGTGCAAACCAGAGGGGGATTCTAAAAAAATAGCAGGTCGCCCGCCGCTTGTCGAGCAAAAGCCACGCGCTGATCTGCTTAATTATCTTGAAACTAGGCTAAAAAAAGAAATCTCCGACGCTGAAGAAATCGAACAAGAGATAAGGACAGTCTTTCACAGTCTTTCTCCGGAAGAAAAAGAGCAATGGTTACGAGATAGGTACGACAGCTTTTCAGATGAATATGATGACTATATGGAAAAAACCGGCCATTACAGGGCTATTAAAAAAGCGATAGCCGGAAGCGTCGCTGGTGCTGATCGGGATTTGATACGTTTTCCAATTCTCGACTTGTCTGTAGGTACAGGCATGGTGCTTGAATATTTTCTGAAAGCGATTAATAAAACATACAAAAAGGGAGGTATGCTTCGCTTTGCCGATAGAATACGAAAACCGAAGAAGAATGAACCGCTTATATGGGCGAATGACTTATCTCCAAGGATGATAGAGAAAGCGCAAGAGAGGCTCAGGAAATTAGAGTTAAAGATAATCCCTAATCCATCTAATCTTGTATTTACATCTCTGTCTTTTAGAGATTATCCATCTAAGCATAGTGAGATGAAGAATAAATTTGGAACTGTTTTTATATCGCAAACATTTCACGTGACTCCTGAAAAAGATGCGCTTGTAAAAGCCATAGACTGGGCGCTTGCTCCAGGAGGAGTAGCCGTTATTGTAGAAGAGTTTCAATGGCGAGCTTCGGTACACTCGAACCTTTGTCTTAGACTTATAGAAGCAATAGCAACACCCCTTCCTCATAAGGCAGATCTTATTGCGCTATTTAATAAAGGAAGCGACACAGAGCTAACGTATACAAAAGAGGCAAGAATAACTATAAGGATAGACCATCCAACACACGAGATGTCTGGATTCGTTCTTAAAAAACCAGAGGATAAAAAGGAGTTGGGGCAGCTTCCGATTTTCTACTCTCTACAATTAGATCAGAAAAATCGTTAAAATGGATTGTAGTCTTCTGGCAGTTTATAGTGGTCCAAAACAAGGTATGTCATCGTCTTTAGGACAACTTCATTTTTTTGTAATTCCCTTACAATTGCTGTTAACTCGTCTTTGTTTTTCACTCTTACTATTGCGACTGCGTCAGCAGTACCGGTTATCAAAAGAAAAGAAGTTATCTGTGGTATGTTTGCAACCGGTCTCAAGATTTTTTCCCAATCTTGTTTCATCTTGACTTTCAGGAATATAAGTGCCATCATCTCTATGCCGATCTTTTCGTAGTTGATAACTGATTTGTATTTCTTTATGACACCGCTATTCTCCAACTTCTTTATTCTTTGAAGGAGTGTGTTAGGGTGAATCCTCAAGATGCGCGCGAGCTCCTTGCTTGATATTTTTGCATTCTCGTTTAGATGGTAAAGAATTTTTTTATCCAACTCGTCTATCTTTACCTTTTCCATAATATTCACTTCTACTTCTCTTATACTATTAATATTCGAAAGTAATTAAAAACGTGCCTTTTGTAAGGAAAGGCCGGCTGAAGCTTATTCCGCTCTACCGTCCAAAAATAGTCAAAAATCTCCGCTGGAGCGGAATCATACTCCAAGCAAAGCAAGAGGGATAGGTATCCTATTCTTCTCTATTTTTTCTTCCATCCCGAAAATAACAGTGTCTTTTTTAGGTGGTTTTCCCTTACCAACTTCTATTCGCATGCCGTCGGCAATAAAATCAGCTTCGTGGCTGTAGAAAATGTTTTTTGACATCTGGGCAAGATGCCTGAATACGGAGTCCTCCCTGAGATTACCAACAATGTCAGCAAAGCCAGCAACCGGAGAGGCAAGAACGTACCTCATTGACGGCGAATAGAAAAACCATTTTTTCGGTTTTTTGAACATTCTTCCTCTGCCTTCGTACTCCACCCCTTTTATTAACATGGCTAATTCAAGCACTTCAAGGAGTTTCGTTACGCTTTCCTTAGATATGCCTATAATTTCGGAAAGGGTTGTTATTTTTACCCCATCTGCCGGTACGGTTGAGAGATACTTTATCAATGCCTCAGCTATGCCAAGCATTTTTGTCTCCATCTTCTCGTATTTTGAAAGATCTTCGTATATTGTGCGTTTGATTATTTTATTTATGGCGTCGGTGTATGCTATCTCACTAAGCTTTAATGAAGGCGGAAGGTCGTTCTTTACGTATTCTTCATAAAGCGCAAAAAGGTCATAGCTTCCGACCAGAGAAAGAACCTTGAGGTACTCTCCCTCCAGGCTTTCCTTTCCTATTTTTTTCCTTATTTCATTTGAGAGTTCGTCTGGTATATTTATATTGTATCGAAGAGAGAGATATTCCCGAAATGAAAGCGGAAGGACCTGAATCTCGTAGGCTCTTCGCGCCAATTCGACAGTTTTCTTTAATGGTATTACGGAAGATGATGTTGCGACAATTATTAGGTTTGGCCTTTTATCACGGATTACTTTTAGTTTTAGGTCCCATTCTGGGAGGTAGGTTATTTCATCCAACAAAAGAACAAATCTTTTGCTCATTCCGATTCTTTCCTTTTTTATGTAGTCCACGGCAGATATAACATCTTCTAGGTTTATTCTTCTCGAGAGTAATTCATCGCAGGAAAAATAAACAACAGAATCCTTATCTAAAGAATTGAATAGCTGATAAAGTGCAGTGGTTTTTCCGGTTCCTCTTAAACCAGCAAGCAGGAATATCCTCTGACCGCTTTTTGAAATTGCGTCCTTCAATTCTTTTACAAAGAATCTTGTCGTTCCTATTCCTTTTAACTCCTCTTCGATTATCTTCGGCATATCTGCGATTGAGCCGAGCACAAATGTCTTTACTCTCTCTTCCATGGGGATATTTGAGCACATTTCTTTTTAAAGTTTCCGCTCTACCGTCCAAAAATAGTCAAAAATCTCCGCTGGAGCGGAATCAAACCGACCAGCATGCAAAGCGAATATATATAAAATTCACTTCTGATACTACGTCATGGGGGAAAACGCTCTTAAAAAGAGCAATACGTCAGTCTTAATTCTGCCGCCCTTACTCCTACTCAGTCTTCTGCTCAGCGGTATTGTTATTGAAAACAATTCAAGCGTTTTTGCAGATGTGGGCGACTATTTGAATATAAGCGAAAATGTAGCAGAGAACACGACCTTAAATGCAACCGATCAAAACGCGAGCGGATTTGTAGACGTAGAGCAATACTTGAACATTAGTAGTGAAGAGAACGAAACACTCGAAGAGAATGAAACAGCAGAGGAAGCAAATGAAACGAACGAAACGGTTGAAACCGGCGGGGAATTCATAGATGTAGACGAATATCTGAATGTTACGGAGAATGCCACCGGAGAAAACGGGACCGTTGAAGAAAATGAAACGGGCGGATTTATTGACGTTGATGATTACCTTACCATCGCAGGGAATCTTACCGAGAAGGAAAAAAACGAAACAATATCAAACGAAACCAGTGAGAAAGAAGAAAAAACAAATATAACGCTCAGAATCCTGGATTCTTCCGGTAGAGCATTTAACCCACGTATTATTCTCTATGGAGAGAAACAAAATTTTGAATTTACGAGTTTGCAGGAAACCGAGGTGGCAAGAGGCACCTATAATCTTGTTATGATATTTTCAGAAGACAGCGAAAAGCAAAAAGCGGTTCAAACAATCCCAATCTATAACCTAACGCTCCGCGGACTGGACCTGGCTCAAACTTTTAACACTACAATAAGGATAGAAAGGTTGTCCTCCGTCCCTTCGTTGCCTGGAAAAAGAATGGCACAGGCATATGCAATAGACCCAACAGAAGTGAATTTCACATCCGGAGAATTTACTGTTCGGGCGAGGGGAAAGGTTCTTTTCAAATGTGCTGAATGGAGTTTTGATGAACATGTCTGCAACGGAGAATGGGCAGAGGTCATGAATCTAACACCTGGCGAGCTCTACACGATTTCTTTCAATTCCTCAGACCCTGCCTATGCGGAATACGATGTAGATTACGGCGCCCCCAGATGCAGCAATTACTCTTCACCCTGCATCGCGAACTCCTCCCTTCTAATGTCTCGCGATTCTCTTGCAACACCAGAGCCAAACCAACCGAATACGGTTGATTCGTGCACAGATGGTACTTCAGGAACATACATGACGGATGAGTCTGTCGAGAACATAACGATAGAAGACCTTAATGGAGGTTCTTTCAATGCAGGGGATTGGGTTAGGGTGACTGCATGGGTTTATTGCAGGGATGCGACAAGCGACAACATAAATTTTGTGTACTCAAACACCTCTGCATCCCCTGTTTGGCGGGTTGTGAATTACACATACCCTTGCCCAGGCCCTGGCTTTGTGGAAGTTAGCACTGTTTTCCAGCTTGACAATGTTTCTGGAAATCATGCCGTTCGCGTGATAAACCAATATCTTGGCACCGGTACTGCAACGTGCGGAACGGGCGCATACGATGATAATGATGATGTTGTTTTTCCTGTGAACGGAACTGCACCCTCTCCTCTCTATGGCCAGGATGGAATTATTGCATACCGTTCGAATACAGGAACGAATACGCTTAACTCGCCAAAGATAAGGTTTTGGAATGCATCTGCCAACAACGGGAATGGGGGATGGGGCTCTGAGATCGAGCTTCCTTCTGCCGGCTCTCCAGTTCGATGGGCTGTTGTGAAGTGGGCTCGTGCTCTTTACAAAATTGCAGTCATAACATTAAGCGACGATGGATACCTTGATGCATATGTTTGCAACAATGACTGCACGAATGTTGGAAACTGGCATGTAACTAATAACATCGGGCGGGTGTGGACAACTGCACCGGCCACTTCCTCGCGCAGGTTTGATTTTGAGTTTGAGAGCAACACAGGAGACCTTATTGTTGTTTACGGAGTGAACAGCGCAGTTACAACGCAAGACCTTGCGTACAAGGTTCTTCCTGCAAACAGGACAACATTCACAGGAATTTCTGAGCAGTACATAGATGATACCGGCCATGGCACAGATATACAGTATACTTGGATAAGAATGGATAGAAAGCCTTTGGATTCAAGCGAAGAGCTTATTGTTGTTGGTTTTGACACTACGGACAGTGATATAAACGCGTGGGTTTGGAATGGAAGCGCTTGGGGAAATCAAATAGAAATCTCTAACGCAGCGACAGTAACCGGTGGTTATGAGGCGCTTGCAGTAAGATATGCTGCTGATGGAAGCAAGGGAATGGCCATAGGTGGAGATGGAACAGTTGGAAATGTAAATACAAGATATTGGAATGGAACTGGATGGTCTGCGACCATAACTTTCGATATAACTACAGCAAATCAGGATGTAAGGTGGGCAAACCTTAAAGCAGACCCTGCTTCTGATGATTTGCAGGGGGTTTTTGTAGACAGCGGAAGCAGGTTGGGTACTGCTTATTGGAATGGTTCTGCTTGGACAACAACAAGAGCCATTGACACAGGTCTTGATACTTCCACTACAAGATGTGCTGATTTTGCATGGGATGTAAAAGGCGATCAGGGATATCTTGTTTGGGATACTGATGGCGCGGGAACAACATTATCATATAGGGTTTGCACCCCTCAATGTACAGGTACAACCCAAACAACCTCAACATATGCAGGCACCGGTGCATGGATTACTATGTTCACCCCACCAATAACGATGCTAAGCAATACAAATGTTAGAACACTTAACGCAAGGCTGAACAGCAATTCTAACATTGGCTCTTTTGTTGAGAACACCTCAACCCCAACCTTCTACAATTATGGAGATAGCGCGATTACAGCAGATACTACTGTTTCAACCTACGAAGCATACTCTATTGCGTTCAACATAACTGATTCCATTCCCCCATCAATTAATTTTACTCCTCCGACGCCTGCGAATGACAGCACCGTAAGCGTTGATTGGGTTTTCATAAACACATCCATAACCGACAATATCAAGGTTTATACAGCAATTCTTGAATGGAACGGAACAAACGAAACAATGAATTACACGAACAGCACGAACTGGTACAAGAATAAAACAGGACTTGCCCAGGGCTCTTACACATACAGGGTTTGGGCAAGGGATCTGGCTGGAAACTGGAATGTCAGCGAGACGAGAACAGTTGTTTACGGAACACCGCCCGTTGTTATTGTTGTTGCGCCCCACGGAGAAGAGTACGACCAGCACTCCCTTGTTTCGCTCTCGATAAACGCTTCGGACCCTGATGGAATAAACTCCTCAATCGCAGAGGTTACCCTTCCGAACGGGACAAAGGAAAACCTTACACTGGGAACCGGTCTGGACAGCGATAATTTCGATTCAAATACGATGAATACAAAATGGTTTGCAGAAAACTCCTCAATCGGGCCAGGGCAGACATGCGTTGCAGATATAGATACAACGCTGCCAGACAGGGCGTTTATTTCTTTAAGCGGCGACGGCTCTCCGCAGACAGATACCCTATGCTCTATTATCTCAAAGAAGGCAATAGACGGAGACTTTGACATAAACATATCATTTGAAATCCTTGGCTCTTTGCAGCCGGACACTGCATTCAATTTCCAAATTACAGAAGAACCAACATCGGCTAATACAACGAAAATGATATTCATTGCTTTATCAAACTGGACTGGTTTTGGCCAGCTCTATGAGATATACGCAAGCGATGGAACTTTTTCAGGTTACATACTCTCAAGGGAAACAAACGACACGCACGGAAAGATGAGGATAAAAAGAATAGGAAACAATTTCACATTTTACACCTGGAACAATTCTGCCAATGACTGGGTTGAGGAGAATGTATCCCAGAACGAGTTCAACTTCAGCAGGGCAGTGTTTGTTACTTTTGAAGGAGAATCCGTCTTCCCCGGATGGGGGGAAATCAATGTTAGTCTGGATAATTTCAGCGTTTGGAGCAACAACTTTACCTTCGGGCTTTTCAACAACACAAACGCGATTGGCCTCTATAATGTAACATTCTATGTTAAGGATAACATCGGTGCGATGAATAACTCTGAGAGAACAAACTTCACAATTACCCAGATTAACGACCCGCCATCAACGCCTTTCATACTTACGCCAACAGTAGATTCAAAAATATGGGGTACTTACAACATAACTTGGAGCAAGGTTTATGATGAGGAGGGGGATAATGTTTGGTTCAACATCACACTGCTGAACCCCGACTATTCCTACAATTCAACATTGATAACAAATTACGGAAACATTACCACAACCCATTATGAATGGGATACTACTGCGCATGCGGACGGGGTTTATTCCCTGCGCGTTGTTGTTTTTGAAAATGAAACGCCAGAACATCTAAGCAACGAATACACCCTGCCGGGCACTTTTGAAATAAACAACACCCCTCCAACTCCCCCCTTGGTTGTCATTCTTGAACCTCTTGGAGGGGAATACCCTGACAACAAGCCGGTTTCTATTGCCGCAAACATAACAGACCCGGAAGGAACGGGGATAAACACAACATACGCAACCGTTACATATCCGAACGGCACTACGGAAAATATTACTCTCTACAAATGCCAGGGAGGAGATAATTTTGAGTCCTCTCTTTCTCTTCTTAACTGGTGGAATGAGAACATAACGATCGGGCCAGGGCAGACATGTGTTGCAAATGTTAATGGAACAATCCCAGGAAAGGCATACACCTCAATCTCAGGTGATGGAAGCCCGCTTTCCGATACTTATTGCTCCCTTGTTTCAAGAAGAGCAATATATGGAGATTTTGATATGAACATATCATTTGAGATACTAAATGAGAGCGGGGTTGATTACGCGGTTAACTTCCAGCTTGCAGAAATTTCTTCTTCTGCGAACGCTTCCTATTATGTGTTCATATCCCTCTCGAACTGGACAGGTCTCGGTAGGAATTACGAAATATTCGCAGATGATGGTACGGTTTCGGATTATATTGCAAGAAGGGAAACGAGTGATACCTTTGGCAAGATGAGGATAAAAAGAGTTGGAAACAACTTTACTTTCTACACATGGAACAATACTGCGGGCGAATGGATTGAGGAAAATTCTACAATACTGAATCTCTCAACATCCCTCTTTGTTATCATGGAATCAGAGTCAGCATACCCAGGCTGGGGAAGCATAAATGCCTCCTGGGACAACCTGAGTATTGCGCACGACAACAACACCTATTTCAGTGTTTTTGATGGAAATGTTCATCCGCTCGGCCTGTATAATGTTTCTTTCTACGCAACAACCAACAAAGGAGGCGTAAATGATACTGAGAGGTCCAACTTTACCGTGATAAACATTAATAATCCGCCTTCAAAACCATTCATCCTCACTCCTTACCCGGGGGAAATAGCCTACGGAACCTACAATATAACATGGAGCAATGTTGTTGACCCGGATGACGATAGCCTGCAATTCAACATAACGCTTTTGAATCCTGATGGCTCTGATAACGCAACAATAGTTTCAGATTACGGAAACAGCTCATCCAATCAATATCCATGGGATACAACCCCCTACCCAAACGGAGAGTACTCCATGCGCGTAACTGTTTTTGAAAATGAAACCCCGGAGCAACTGAGCAACTCATATACACTATCAGGTGTTTTTTACCTTGATCAAGAAGCACCCGCCGTTTTTATAATCGCACCGCATGGAGAGGAATACCCGCAGTTCGGGCCGGTTTCAATATCAATAAACGCATCAGACCCTGATGGAATAGATTACTCGATTGCCGAGATAACCCATCCAAACGGCACTGTTGAAAACCTTACGCTGGGAAAAGGCCAGCAGAGCGATGATTTCAGCGTTGATTCTTTGGGGATAAACTGGACGGATGAAGAGAGCATCGGGCCGCTGCAAAACTGCATTTTAGACATTGATACCACGATACCGGGCAAGGCATTTACGGGGATTTCCGGTGATGGGACGCCTGAAAGCGACACCCTATGCTCGCTTATTTCGAAGAAAGCGATAGATGGAGATTTTGACATTCAAATAGATTTCAACATAGAAGGATACGAGGGCACTGATATTGCATTAAATTTCCAGATAACAGAAATACCAAGCTCTTCAGAAGTATCGAAAATGGCTTTCATATCCCTCTCGAACTGGACAGGATTAGGCAGAAATTACGAGGTATTTGTTGATGATGGAAACATATCCGAGTATATTGCAACAAGGGAAACGAGTGATACCTTTGGCAAGATGAGGATAAAAAGAGTTGGAAACAACTTTACTTTCTACACATGGAACAATACTGCGGGCGAATGGATTGAGGAAAATTCTACAATACTGAATCTCTCAACATCCCTCTTTGTTATCATGGAATCAGAGTCAGCATACCCAGGCTGGGGAAGCATAAATGTAAGCTGGGACAATTTTGTTGTGAACGACAGCAATAACACATTCGGAATGTTTGAAAACACAGACCTGCTCGGGCTTTACAACGTCACTATATTCGTGAGCGATATCTACGGCAGGGTCAATAACACAGAAAAAACCAATTTCACTATTGTTCATCATAATTATGCTCCATCAAAGCCATACCTCCTTACCCCCTTCCCAGGAGAAATAGCTTCCGGGACTTACCACATCACATGGAGCAGTGTTTTCGATTTAAACAACGACACCCTCCAATTCAACATAACCCTTCTAAATCCAGACCTTACATACAATGCAACAATAGTTTCAGATTACGGAAACAGCTCATCCAATCAGTATCTATGGGATACAACTGCCTATCCTGATGGAGAATATTCCATGGAAATTCTTGTTTTCGAAAACGAAACTCCTGAGGGTTTGAGCAACAGCTACACAATGACCGGCAACTTCAGCGTAGACAACACTCCTCCTTCAATACAGTTTGAGCCGCCAACCGAAATATCCGGTTCAACAATATCAAGAAACTACATTCTTGTGAATGTTAGCGCATACGACCCCCACCTGAACGTTATTGCAATCCGCCTTTACAATTCAAGCGGAGGCCTGTTGAATGAAACTTTCTCCCCAACATCTCCTTTCTTTGTTAATTTCACAGGCCTTGAGGATGGGCTTTACTATTTCAATGCAACCGCTATTGACAACGGTGTGAATGAAAACTCAACAGAAACAAGGAATGTCACCATATATACAACAGGCTGTGTAGGTCAGACAACCACATTTACGTGCGGCCAGACAATCACAGAATCCTGCACAATGACAACCAATCTTTCTTCAAACGGAACCTGCTTTACAATTAATCAAAGCAATATCGCTGTCAATTGTTCTAGTTTCTCAATTAGAGGGAATACCTCAGGGTATGGTATTTATGTAGAAAACGCGAGCAATTTCTCGCTTGTGGATTGCGTAATTGGAAACTTCTCATCCAGCGTTTACGCGATGAACACGAATAACTCGCTGTTCCAGAATAATACGCTGTTCAATTCGCAGTATGGATTCTTTATGGATCCTTCTTACAACAATACAATAATAGAGAATCAAATATTTAATAACTCGCAATATGGCCTCTATCTTATAGATTCACACAACAATACACTTCGCAATAATTCTTTTGAGAATAATACGAACGCAGGATTGTATTCGATCAATTCAACAAATAATACTGTAATATTCAACAGATTTAGAAACAATACTGTAGGTGCATACTTTTCTAATAATCTTCTCACGAATTTCTCTTGGAACAATATTAC
>Ga0078972_1006687_pt1 | contig 26880 bp, 30 predicted proteins | sample YelNatPaOPGAMG01_FD_67568 | JGI IMG/M metagenome (GOLD analysis project Ga0078972, IMG submission 67568) | Hot spring thermophilic microbial communities from Obsidian Pool, Yellowstone National Park, USA - OP-RAMG-01 (SPADES assembly) (version 2) | ecosystem: Environmental > Aquatic > Thermal...
GAGCTTTCTCTTTCATCCTTTCAGCAGCGTAAGCAACAAGGCTTCTGAACTGCTTTTCAGTCAGCACATGACGTGCCCTTGACAAAATTTCCAAGCATACCTCTTTAAAAACCAGATCGGCGCAACCCATTTTTGCATCATCAATTAGTTCTTTGCAAGCTTGAAGGATTTGACTGTTCAACGCAACTCCACCCTGCAACAAAATAATCGACTATAAAGCATTAAAACATTTATGAATTCAGAAACTATATTCCAAATTTCCAAATTTTAGCCTTTTAATGCCTTAACATGTTATAAGCTGATCGTCCGGATTTTTGGTTCGTTCTTTATTGATCTTCAATAAAGCGTAAAAGGGCAGTTTTTGCTGCGCGCGGCAATCGATAAATAATAGCTTTCCCTATTTACAACTTGGAGGTTCGAAGAGTGTTTTCCACGATGCCAAGGCTTAAAGTTATACGGGTCATACTCTCGTCATTACTTGGGCTCTCAATTTTTTCAGTGGCAGCGAATTTGATGAGTGTAAAGACGGCAGTTGGTATTCAAAACTTGAGTTACGCAGTTGTTGACGCTTATGTTGACTTGAAGTACCTTGCAGAACACATTGCGGAGTTTGAAGGTGTATTTGTTACAACTAATGGAACCGCAAGATATTACGCTAGCTTTTTCATGTTTGAGGATTTTTGGCTTGAAGCGCAGAATGGCGCCAGAATCCCCGTGGTTGCTAGGTTTGCAGGTTTACCTGTTCCGTCGAAAGGTTTGTTAATAGAGGTTTCCGGTAAAATCGAATACTGTAGGCTTGAAGGCGTTTTCTACTTTTTGAATGCGACATCATGGCGGGTTATTGAGGCTTCGCCGACTCAAACCTTGCCTGAAACTCAGCCTCAACCGTCGATCCCGCCGCCAGAGGGTTCAACGTCTGAAAGCGAACAGCCTCCGGCGCAGGAACAAACATCACATCAGCAGACCAGTTCAGGTTTAATAATTCCACTGGAATATGGGCTGACAGCGTTGGCGGTGATTGCAGCCGTAGTTATTGCTTCAATAGGCCTTTTACACAGGCGAGAGAAACAGCTTAAACCTTCGAGCCAGTGAAGTAAGTGGCTTTCGGCAATGTTTTCAGCTGCAGGTATAAGGAGGCTTGCCTAGTTAATATTTTCGTAAGTTTTAAAAGCAAGTCTTTTCTATAAATCATTTTTACCTTTTAACCTAGAATGGATCTAAATGGGCCGTCATCGCAGGAGTGAAATCCAAATTCTTACCGATATTCTAAATCTATCCCTAAAAGGTGTGAAGGCAACCCATCTAATGTATAAGGCGAATTTGAGTTATTCTACGCTTAGAAGGTATTTATCTACTGCTCTAAGGCAGAATTTAGTTATGAAAGTTTGTAATGATGATGGTTCTGTTGAATACTGCATTACGGAGAAGGGAAAGTTACTTTTGGATAGGCTTAAGGAAGTTAAACATGTTTTGCGGTCTTAAGTTATTGTGCATATGGCTATTTCTTTCTGTCTAGCCCTAAGCGTAATTTTCAGTTCCAGGTCATCCTTCGTGTAGTTTCCGATAAGCATATCCTGTATTTTTATTTCCTGATATTTTGGAAGGATTATTTCGCCAGCTGCGGGCTTTACTGTTTCAATCTTTCTATTAAGATTGGTAAGCCATTTTGGCAAATTCACATCGCCTGTTTTTGGGTTGTACTCCACTAGTCCGTGCTTTTGGAGATCTGTCAAGATTTCGTGTAGAGTTTCTTGTGAAATTTCGAGTTTTTTAGCTAATCTTTTTACGTTTAATAGTCCTTGATCTTCTATTATTGTGAGTAGATCTGCCGTTGTTAGCATATCCTTTAAATTTGAGTACTCTATTTAAAAAGGTTAGGAATTTTTTGTCTATCCAATTTTTAGTTTTTTGTAGAAGAAATAGATTTTTGTTCTAGACAATTACCCTAGATTTTTCATACTTAACCCTTTAAATATCGCTTTGCGCGATAAATAGGGAGACGGTGGGGAGAAAGGAGAGAAGCCTGAAAGTCAACCCTGCCTTTCCTATCCGCTCCTGTCAGGGAGGGATCATATTAGTGGAGCAAGTAGCAAATAAAGAATTGGTGGAAGAACTTAAAACGCAATGGAAAACCCTGTGGAGGGAGAGGGTAGACGACAAGGTTAGAGCTGAAAGCATTGCTGAAAAGGATTATGACATGCTGTTTGTTGAGCGGGGCACCGTGATTTTCGCTACGCGAAAGTTTAGGATGTTAAGTTTTAGGGAGATTTTGCAGCTGCACGGCGTAGTTGACGTGGACAGGGTTGTGGGGCCTCATCCTTCTGTTGGCGGCTGGGGAAAATTCATAAGAACCGCCATAACTAGTCAACAATCTTCCCATCGTAAGAAAAGGGCAAGCCAGTATTTTGAAGCTGAAAAGAAGAAGCAGCAGTTGAAAAAGGGCGGAAGAGGCTGGCTTCACTTATAGCTAGTTCTTAGAAAGAAAACTTTGCTTTTGAGGTGCATTCTTTTGGGAAGCTATAGAAGTAAGTTTGATATTGTAGCGGATATTCTAAGGGTTGTTAGAGATAAGGGAGCTAAGAAGACGCATATAATGTACGGGGCGAATTTAAGTTATACGGTTTTAACAAGGTATTTGAATGCTGTTTTAGACGCTTGCCTCATTAAGTTTGAAAGTGGTAAGCGTTGTTATGTGCTTACTGATCGGGGTAAGATGTTTTTGGAGCGTTATCGCGAGTATTCTATGCGGAGTAGGCATTTGCAGCGTCAGCTAAAAAATATGCATGCTGAAAAGAAAGTTTTGGAGGAGTTATGTTCTATTTAGTGGTTTTTGGAATCGGTTGTTTTGGTAACTTTTGAGTGTTTTTGGTTGTTTGTGATTGTTGGGAGGTGATGGGTTTGAGGTTTAGGTTTTGTTTGGTTTTTTTGTTTGTTTTAGTTGTTTCTGTTGTTGGTGTTTCCCTGCCTTGTTTTGGGGTTGGCAGTGGTGATGCTTTTTCGGCTATTTCGGATGCTGATGGGCGGGTTGTCGTTTGTTACAGAGCTGTGGCTGATGCGGAGAGGGCTGGCGCAAACGTTAGCAGTTTGTTAGAAGTTCTTAATGAGGCTGGTTGGCTTTTGTCTAGGGCTAAACTCGCCTATAGCCAAGGCGATTTTGACTCTGCTGTGGTTTATGCAAATGAGTGTCTATTTATGCTTGATGGTTTTGTGGATGAGGCTGAAGGTTTAAGGCGGAGTGCTGAGGCTGCTGCCCATTGGGATTTTATGGTTAACTTTGTTGGTTCCGCTGTTGGCGCTATTTGCGTGGTTGTTTGTGGTTATGCCCTGTGGGTTTTCCTGAAAAGACGTGAAAAGTAGGGAGGGCGTTCAGTTGAGCATAAAAGATTATGGTCTTCTCTATTGGGTTGCTGTTGGAGTTTTAGCCTTGCTTGTTGCTTCGCCGTTTCTAAGCAGGGTTCTTGTTTATCCGCGGACGGAGTTTTTCACCGAGCTTTGGATTTTAGACGCTGACCATAGGGCTGAGAATTATCCGTTTAATGTTACGCGAAACCAGAGCTATACTATTTATTTAGGTGTTGGAAACCGTTTGGGCTACTGCGCATACTATATGGTTCAGGTGAAGTTTCGAAATCAGACGCAGCCGGCGCCTTCAAGCTTTGGTCCGATAGAAAGTCGGCTTCCAAGCAGTTTACCATCACTGTTTAATATGACGGCCTTTGTGGCGGACGAGCAGGTTTTAGAAATCCCAATAACGTTCTCCTTTAATTACACGGGGGATGAACAGTTTTCAAAGGTTAAGCTTTCCAGTTTGAGGCTGAACGGCGTACAGCTAAACATGAGCAACTGCATACTCTCATGGGATGCTGATGAAAAGGCGTTTAGAGGATTCCTATTCTTCGAGTTATGGTTGTACAACTCCGACGTAAACAGTTTTAAGTATCATGGGCGGTTTGTAGGCTTATGGTTCAACATGACTGTTACTGTTTAATTGTCTCTTAACAGTGTTTTATTTGCCTATGTAGATGACGTTTTGCAAGTTTCTGAAGTGGGGGTCGCCGGTTATAACTTGCGCTTTTTTGACGATGGCGGTTGCGTAGACTAATGAGTCTAGCATGCCCCAGTCTTTAACTTGTTTTTTGTGTTTAAAGTTTATTTCTCCAGCTTTTTCAGCGATGTCTGCGTCGATGTTGACGATTGTGCTTCTATTTTTAATGTAGTTTAGTATGGCGGATATTTTTTTGCGGGGAACATTTTGTTTGAGCATGGCCTCTTTTAGTTCGCCGATGACTGTGGCTGGTGTTAGGGCTTGTTGCGTCATTGAAAGCTTTTCAGCGACGAGGTCGGCGTTGGGGCCGTCTAGGGCGTATTCAACCCATGCATAAGCATCAAAAACGATGGTGTTTTTGACTTTTTTAGTTTTCTCTTGGTTTGGCAAAGGCTTTTTCAAGGTTTTCATCTCTGTCCACGTGTTCCCTTTCAAAGTGGAATATGGTTCCTTTAAGTATGCCCCTAATTTCATTGACTGGCTTTTCGATTCTCGGGATAATTATGGTGTCGCCCTCTTTCACTTTTATTTCTTCCAGCTTTTCCTTAGGGATTATTATCCCTAAACTTGTGCCTATTCTTCGAACCTTAGCCTTCAAAGCCAAATATTACACCCTACTCAAATTATAATCTATTATAATTATAAAAGGCTTTTGGCCGAAAGGCTTTACAATAAGCTTTGTGGGATGTGTTGAAGTTGAGTGGAGATAATCTTAAGATTGCGGTTGTTGGTTTTGGCAAGATGGGCATGTTGCATGCTGGTATTTTGAACGTTTTGCCAAGGGTAAAGCTTACTGCCATTTGTGAAAAAAGTGGTTTAATTCGAAGGTTTTTGAAAAAGGCAGTTGGAGATGTTGATGTTGTGGATTGTGTGGAAAAGCTTTCAGGGCTTAATTTGGATGCTGTTTATGTGACTACGCCTATTGGGGCGCATTTTCCCGTTGTGAAGGGTCTTTATGAAAAGGGAATTGTGCGGAACGTGTTTGTTGAGAAGACTTTGGCTTCGAATTTTGAAGAGGCGAGACGGCTTTGCTGCTTAGCGGAGAAAGCGGATGGCGTTAACATGGTTGGGTATTTGAGGCGTTTCTGTGTCACGTTTATGAAGGCTAAGGAGCTTTTGGACGGGGGCATTATAGGCGAGCCTGTCTCTTTTAGGGCTTATGCTTATTCCTCTGATTTTTTCGGAGTTAACGGCAACTCAGGGGTTAGAACGCCAGGGGTTGGGGTTGTTAGGGATCTGGGTTGTCACGCTTTGGATTTGGCTTTGTGGTTTTTTGGAGATTTATGGGTTGAAGATGCGAAGGTTGAGGCGGTTGTGAATGGTGACTCTATGGATTCTGCCCACTTTAACGTTAAGGCTTCGGGCAGTGTTTTCGGCGAATTTGATGTTTCATGGTGTGTTGACGGTTATCGCATGCCTGAAGTTGGCTTTTTAATTGATGGTTCCAAGGGCAGTTTAAACGTCAACGATGATGAATTGTCAGTAAGCTTGAAGGATGGAAAAGGGCGAAAGTGGCTTAGGCATGATCTTGGCGACTGTGTTGGTTTTTGGCTTGGAACTCCAGAATATTACCGTGAAGATGAAAGTTTCATAGAGGCTGTTCTCAAACGCAAACCGGTTGAACCGTGTTTTGAGACAGCTGCTAAAGTTGACCGTTTGATAGATGAGGTTTTAGCTAGGGCTGGTAAAATTGAATAGCAAAGATAAGGTTTTACTTGTTGGCGATAATCCCTTTCACGGCATCAGCCACCTTTCACAAGAGCGTAGTCGAGTTAGAGGAGACACCCCAACCAATCCAGAATACGCTGCAAAACTTATAGGATTGGCGGTTCAAAATGGCGCTGACGGCTTTATGTTTTCTGTCAGCGAGAAAACCCTCTCAATTTTGGATGTTTTGCGGAAGAACGGCGAAGGCAATGGTTTAAGCTTGTATGCTATTGTGCCTTACGCTTATGAGTATGTTAGGCTTGCAGGTGCAAATGGTGGGGTTCCAGGCTTAGCTAAAAAGCTGGTTAGGGAAATTGTTTTTTCTGGGAACTTGCGCGCTGCAGCTTCAGGTTTAAATGCAGCTTTAAGGTCTGATTTAGCTTCGCTTGTTAAGACTTATTTGCTTTATGAAGTTTCTAGGGTTAAGCGTTCAGCCAGCCGAAGGGCTAAGCTTGAGTCCGTTATACTTCATCAGCTTTTAACCGATTTATGTCTTGGTTTAGGCTTGGACTGGGTTTTTAAGTTTTATACAGGGTTTTTGTTGAAGATTGGTATTGTGCCAGGCTTTAACACTGGCAACTTCGCCTTTCTAGTGGACAAGTTTAGAGAGTGGCGCATAAACTTGGAAGACATTGTTATCGCTGCGCCGTTTAACAAGGTTGGCTTTCAAATGGTTCCTTCAAGGGAAGAATGCGAAAAGGCTTTGGCGAGTTTGCCGAAAACTAATGTTTTGGCTATAAGTATTTTGGCGGCTGGCTACCTAAAGCCTGAAGAGGCTGTAGACTACATAGCGGGTTTGCCAAACATAAAAGGTGTGGCAGTAGGCGTTTCAAAAGAAGGGCATGCCAATGAAACTTTTAAGTTGTTAAGGGATAGGCTTTCGTGAAGTTCTAACTATTTTGCGGTTGAAGAAACAAATAATAGGGTTTTAGTAATAACAGTTTATCCGGCTAAAAGGGAATGATACGTATGAAAATAACTTATGATGGGGTCGGCGATACTCTAAGCATTCTTATTAGGGAGGAGCAGATAGCCTACGGGGAAGAACATGGGCCAGTAATCATAAACTACAATGAGAAAGGAAAACCTGTTGAAATAGAAATATTGAACGCAAGCAAATTTCTGGGTGAATTCTTATCAACTATTCTTAAGGCAAAGGGCGGAGAAAAACGGTTGGAAATTACCGCTTAAAATCCATATAAGTCATTGTGCGCTTAAACACTTTATTCATTAAACTTTTACAATGGTTGCTTTGATGTATGGTTGCTCGTAAGTTTGCTGTTGTTTTGGAGCCTGCTGAAGAGGGAGGTTTCATAGTTAAGTGTCTTAAGCTGCCTGTCGCCACTCAGGGGGAGACAAGGGAGGAAGCTTTAAAAAACATTAAGGAAGCTATAGAGGGTTATTTGGAGGTTAAGGCAGAGCTTTTACGCGGCAAAGCCAAGGGAGAAAGGGCTGAGGTGGTTGTCGAAGCTCCCTCTACTTTTATGGCGTAAAGTTATCAAATTTCCTATAAAACGGTAGATTAAGCGTGGTGTAAGGTTTAGAATCGGTCTGATTTAAAGAGCGATTTAAATGTTGCAAATCGTGTTTTTGTGTTCTTTATCTATTTTCTTGATAACTTATTTGGTGTACTTTCTCTACTTAAGGAAATTCGTCTATAAACCTTGGAATATCCAAATAGATGAGAGGTTTGAGCCTGAAGTTTCGATTTTGATTCCTGTTCATAATGAGGAGGCGAATATTGAATCCAAGTTGGAGAATGTTGAGAGTGTTTTTTATCCTAAGGAGAAGATGGAGGTAATTGTTGTTGATGATGCTTCGGATGATGGTTCTGTGAGCAAGATTGAGGGTTTTATGGAGAGGCATCCTAGTTTAAACATTAGGTTGGTGAGGCAGAATCCGCGGGCTGGGAAGTCTGCTGCCTTAAATAGAGCTTTAAAGGTGTCGACTAAGCCTATTGTGATTGTTTCTGATGCGGATACTAGGTGGCCTCCGGATATTTTGCGGAAGGCTATGCCTTATTTGGCTGATTCAGGTGTGGGCGCGGTCACTGGGAGAAGCGTAAACGTGAATGTTGGGGAGTCTTGGGTGACTAGGGCTGAGGAATCCTATTTGCAGCTTGCCAATTTTGTTAGGGTTGGCGAATCGAAGATTCATTCAACTATTAGATTTGAGGGTGGCTTCTGTGCCTATAAGCGGAGTGCCTTCGACCATTTTGACTGTGAGACGGGTTCTGACGATTCTGGAACGGCCTTAAACGTGGTTTCTCGGGGCTTTAGAACAATTTTAGCTCCTGAAGTAGTATTTTATACGAGTTTTCCGACAAGTTTATTTACGAAGTTTAAGGTTAAAGTTAGGCGTGCTAATCAGCTGATTGGCTTGTGGGTTAAATGTTTAAAGCTTCTTTTTAAGGGAAGGCTTTCTCTCCCAAAAAGGATAGCCGTAGCTGAAATAATCCTTTTCATTTTTAACCCGATAATCTTTTTGATATTGATGGCTGGCGGTATAGCCCTAATAGTTATGAGCCCGTTTTCTTCGCTTAGTTTGGCAATTATTTTTTCGGTTTTGGGTTTGCTGGTTTTGGCGAGGCGGCTAATTGTTGAACTATTCATTGATAATGTTATTTTGGCTGGTGGCTTGGTGACTTTTCTGTTTGGGCGGCGTTACGTTGCTTGGGGAAAGTGAATTGGCAAATTCTTGGTGGTTTGGATGAGCTTGGTTGGATCGGTTGAATGTAAAACTCGGGATGTCGATTCGATTAAAAGGGCGATTAGGGAAGCATTCAATCTAATTGATTACTCGCTTCCTGAAGCGAAAAAGATTGTTATTAAGCCAAATATGTGTTATTATTGGGATTGGTCTACTGGCCAGACCACGGATCCCCTTTTTGTTGCTGCTCTGATAGACTTGCTTCGTGAGGAGATTTCTTCTGATGTTGAAATTTCTATTGTGGAATCTGACGCCTCTGCCATGAAATGTAAGTATGCATTCAAATATTTGGGTTATGAAAAACTTGCAAAAGACTGTAATGTGGATCTTGTTAATCTTTCTGCGGTTGAGGCGGAAAAGGCTACGGTGAAAGTCGAAGATGAGGTTTTCGAGTTTATGGTTCCAAAAATTATTAGGGATGCTGATTTGTGTGTGAATGTTCCGAAGATGAAGTATATGATTTTTACAAAGATTTCCGTTGCTTTGAAAAACATTTATGGGTGCAATCCCTACCCGAAGAAGTTTGAGTATCACTCTAAACTGAATAAGGTTATTGTTGCATTGAATAAAGTTATGCCGTTTGATCTTCACGTGCTGGATGGCTTGACTGTTTGTGGCTCCAAAACATTACGGTTAGGGCTTGTGATGGCAAGCCAAGACCCTGTGGCAGTTGATGCTGTAGCCGCAAAAATTATGGGCGTAAACCCAAAATCAGTGGTTCATTTAAAATTGGCGGAAGAGGAAGGCCTGGGGAAAACATCATTTGCTGTTAAAGGGGCTAACATTGACTATTTTAGGAAAAGATTTCCTAGGCGAGGTTTTTCTGAAAAGGCTATAACATTAGGGTATAGGGTTGCCTGTAAATTGGGTTTAGATAAACGCCTAGTTTAGCGTCTGTGGTAGAGATGGAAAAAATTAACTTGGGAGTGATTGGCCTCGGATTTATCGGTAAGGTTCACCTAAGGAACTGTTTAAGTTTGAAATCCGTGAAGGTGGTAGCTGCCGCAGACACGTCAAAGAAGACTTTAAACTATGCCAGGGATTTTGGGGTTAAACAACTGTTTACTGACTATCATGAACTACTGAAACTTAAAGATTTGGATGCTGTAATAATCGCGCTTCCCACACATCTTCACGCAGATTGCGCAATAAACGCCATGGAAGAGGGGAAACATGTTTTTCTAGAAAAACCGCTGGCGAGAAATGTAAAGGAAGGCCGAGAAATAGTTTCGGCTGCTAGGAAAAATGACGTCAAATTTATGGTGGGTTATCCGTTAAGGTTTGTCCCTGAGTTTGTGGACTTAAAAAGTCAGATGGAAAGCGGTATGTTAGGCGACATACAAATGGCACATGCGGTTGATGTTGCTGCAGGCCCATTTTTTCACAGGGCAGAAAGTACTACACCTCGTCCAGTGCCTGAATGGTGGCTAAACAAAGAGCTGACCGGCGGGGGTGCCCTCATGGATTTAGGGTGCCACATGATAAACTTGTTACGGTGGTATCTTGGAGAAGCTGCGGATGTTAAAGCCCGTTTAGGCTATCGGTTTAATTTCGATTTTGAAGACTATGCAACTTGTATTATAGATTTTGAATGCGGGGCATCAGCGGTTGTAAATGTCGGATGGTTTTCGCAAAACGCCGCAGTAGGCGTTGAGCTTTTTGGAACAATGTCATATGCTCGGGCCTATTTTTCTCCTTCAAGCAAAGTAGTTACGGCGATAAAGCTGATTTTGGGTAAAACGCCAAAATTTTTCATTCCTTATTTAAAAGAAATTTCGCATTTCGTTGACTATATACAAAATGATAATGGCGAGAATCCACTTTCAGGCGAAAATGCATTAAGGGACTTAGAAGTAATTATCAAAGCATACAAAAATAAAGTCAAGTAAGACGGTGCTGATCATTGAAGGTTTTCTGTCTGTGCAGTTTTGGCTTCCGAAAATTATTGGCAAATTTTAGGCTATAACTTTCTAGTCTTGGAGGAATGATCCTAGTTTTTATCTATGAATTGCCTGAGGTAAAGGGCTTGACAGATTCAAGTGGTAGTTTTTCCTCGGAAATTATCAAAGATAAGCTTCTTTTGGTTGATCCTTGGTATCAACTTGTGCTTAAGATGTTGTACTCAGTTTTCGATGATTTCAAAGAACAAGCGGTTATTGAGGTTGGTTGCGGGGTTGGAGGTTTTCTTGTAAATATTTCTAAAAAAAGTTGTAAGGAAGTTGTTGGTCTTGATGTTTCGTTAAAGGCTGTCCACATGGCCAAGGATTTGGCTAAACATTTTGGTTTTTATGAGAAAGTGAATTTGGTAGTTGGCGATGCGCAGTTTCTTCCGTTTAAGGGGGATGTGGGCGATATTGTGGTTTGTTCTGAAACTTTGGAGCATGTTCCTGATTATGAAAGGGCTTTTGATGAATTGGTTCGTATTACAAAAAGCGTAGGGTATTTATGTTTAACTATTCCAAACTTTTTAAGCACAGCTTTTTTTGAGAACTTAATCTTGCTTTTAAAGGGACAGCCCGGTTATGTTAAATCTCAGGTTTGCGTGGAGAAAGAACATGTTTTTCATATATTTAAGCTCAAAAGACTTTTAAATCGTCAAAAAGTGAAAATTGCTGAATTTAGAAGCACTGACTTTTTACATCTTCCTCCTAGAGCTAGAAAATTTTTCAAGGTAGACAGAAGTCTTAAAATTATTTCAAATAAGCTTGAGAATTTCTTTGATAATCATTTTTCTCCATTAAAGTTGGCAGGAGCAAATATTGGAGTTTTACTAAGGAAAGTCAACTCGTCTAAAGAATTATAACTGCTGGGTTTTGAAGTGCAACCTAAAGCCAAGGTTACCATTGCTCTATGCGTTAAAAATTGCGAAGCAACAGTAAAAGAGGCTGTAAACAGCATACTTTGCCAAGATTATCCCCATGAGCTTATGGAGGTAATTGTTGTAGACGGTAACAGCACTGACAAAACGGTGCAAATTATAAAAGAAATTTTATGTTGTTCTGATATTAAGACTAGAATTTTCTTTGAGAATAAGGGTTTAGGCTTTGCAAGGCAAATTGTTGTTGACAATGCAGGTGGTGATTACATTATTTGGGTTGACGGGGATGTAGTGTTAGCTAAAGATCATGTAAGTAAACAGGTTGAGTTTATGGAGAAAAATCCAAAAGTCGGCATAGCTGGAGGAAAATTTCAGAACTATCCGATGGAAAATTGGGTTGCTTCATTGGAAAGCATAGAATGGATGGTCATAGACCATTTATATGCTGGCAAGGCTAGTGTAAGACCCGTTCTTCATAGGGCTGGCGGAAGCGTATATCGGGTTAAAGCTATAAGGCAGGTGGGTGGTTTTAATACTTGTATAAAAGGGGCCCTTGAAGATTTAGATGCCGAATATAGAATTGGCGCTGTTGGTTGGTTAACTTACTTTATAACAGATGCGGTATTTTATGATAGACGTAAACAGACGTGGAAAGATGTTTGGAATGAGAACTTTTGGTACGGATACGGCGGACATTATTTTATTCATAAACATGGAAGAACCATGCAAAATTTTCCCGTTTTTGAAGGATTTAGGCGAACAACTCTTGCATACAGGTTAACGCATCGAAAGATAGTATTTTTATTCCCATTTCAATATTTTTTTAAGAAAATTGCATGGTTTCTGGGTTTTTTAAAGGCTCACTTAGATGGATACGGGCATTATATCGCCAATAAGAAGGCTTGATTTGTTATGATGCAAAAAGTGACTATAGGGGTGTGTGTGAGAAATAGTGCGGCTACGATTCGTGACGCCATTGAAAGCATTATTGCTCAAGATTACCTCCATGAATTTATGGAAGTTATATTTGTTGATGATGGAAGTGATGACGAAACACTTTTTGTCATCAACAGCTACATTTCAAAAATGGATATGAAAGTTAAAGTTTTTCATCATGGATGGAATGGGTTAGGCTATTCAAGGAATGTTGTAGTTAATAATGCCGAAGGTAAATATATTGTGTGGATCGACGGTGACATGGTTTTGTCGAGGGATTACATTCGGAAACTGGTGGATTTTATGGAACAACATCCAAAAGTCGGTATTGCCAAGGGGAAACAAGCCCTTATACCTGGAAAGAATATGTTAGCAACTTTAGAATCTTATTCGCGTTCTGCTGGGAGAATGGTTGATTACGCTTCAGATAAAGGTCGTTTTAAGGCGCTTGGAACCGGAGGTGCCATTTACAGGCGACAAATTTTTGAGCAAGTAGGAAGTTTTGACGAAAAGTTAAGGGGGTATAACGAAGATTGGGACCTTGAGATTAGAGCAAGAGCGTGTGGATGGCAATTATCCACTGTGGATGCTTATTTTCTTGATTACGAGAGGATGGGGCTGACTTGGAGAGGCTTGTGGATTAGATATTGGATTAGGGGATATCATACTCATTATTTTCTTCACAAGAACAGTGCACTGATAAAGCATTACCGTATGTTTCCTATTGCGGCGGTATTAACTGGTCTTATCTACGCATTAAAACTTTACAAGCTAACACGTCAGAAAATAGTTTTTGCTTTTCCCTTGCAGTTCTTTTTTAAAATGACTGCGTGGTATGTTGGCTTTGTTAAGGGTCATTTGGATTCTTATTGTCCAATTTTAAAGTAACAAGGAGAGACCTTAGATGAAAGTTGGGTTAATAGGCTGTGGAAGAGTCGCTCATATCCATATGAAAGCTTATAAAGAGATAAATGATGCTGACGTGGTTGCGGTTGCCGATGCAGATATTGATAAGGCCAAAACGTTTGCTCAGATTTATAAAATTGGAAAAGTTTTTTCAGATTATAAAGAACTTCTTGAACTTAAAGATTTAGGTTTTGTTGACGTGTGCACTCCAACGTCAACGCATGAAACGATTGTTCGAGAGGCTGCTAAGGCTGGCGTAAATGTTCTTTTGGAGAAGCCTATGGGTCGTAACAGCGCAGAATGCGAGAGGATGATCGAAGAATCGAGGAAACATGGAATTAGGATTTGCGTGTGTCACAACCAGCTTTTCTTCCCCCATGTTAGGCGTTTGAAGTCTATTGCAGATTCGGAGAATTTTGAACTATTATCTTTCCGAACCTCGCACAGAGAGAATTTCGAATGGTTAAAAGCTCATGGTCTGGCACAACCTTGGAACGTAAGCCCTGAACATGGCGGGATACTATGGGAAGTAGGCACGCATCTTGCCTATCTACAGCTTCACTTTTTAAACGATATAAACGAAGTTTACGCCTTAGGCGCTAAAGCAAAATATCCTGTTTGGGACGACTTCATAGTTTTGTTGAGAACATCTTCTGGACGATGGGGGATTATGGAAATATCATGGATTGCAAAAGAATCCGAAATAGTATACGAAATCGCCAGTTCTAATGGGGAAAGAGTACAAACTTTCTTGCCGCACGGCTACATTATTGAACGAATGCAGTATCCTCCAGCAGACTTAAGAGGAATACTGCAAAATCTCTTCACAGATTTTAAGCGACTATCCAGAAAATGGTGGAAATTTGCGAAGGATCAGATTAAGAAGCCTCAGTTGGGACATACCGATTTGATAAGAACTTATATACAAAGTCTTAAGAACGGCCATGTCCCACCAGTAACAGGAGAAGACGGTAGAAATGCTGTTAGGCTTCTTGAGTGTATAGAAGAGTCTTTAGAGAATGGGAAATCCATAAAATATTACGCCTTATGACTATGCTATGATATAGCTAAACTATGGCATCTCTTGTAACGTAAGAGGATGTGGATATGGATAAGGTGTGTAGTTTGGTTTTGGATATAGGAAGTATTCGTCATTTTCGTCTATTGTGAAACTGCCTGGTGAAGTTGATAGTTGAGTTGTGACATTTATGAATATGTTGTTCCATATCCAGAAGCCGTTTAATCTGTAAGTGGCATTGTTTTGGTCATTTGATAATATAATCGCTGCACTCGTGCCAAAATTGATTAAAGTGTTGTTGAATATGACTCCTGCTCCGCCTCTTGGGTTTATTCCAACCCCCATATACTTACCCCAATATTGCGGGTCACTTATGGAGCGACCATCCGTTGGACAGTTTACTATCGTGTTGTTGTAAACTTCGTATCCTCTTGCTCCACCGTGAGCATCAATGTAGGAGCCATAATAACTTAGAATCATTTCGGTAAAGTTACAGTATCTAATAACTGCCCAAGCACCATCGGTAGCCATTGCTACTCCATGTCGGCATCTTCTAAAAGAACAATCTTCTATAAACCATGTGTCATTGTTATACTTTCCGAGGTAATAGGATTCGAAATCTTCTCTCCATATGTAGTCACCGCTTACGATTACGCCGTATGCCCAGTAGGCTCTGTTACCTGTTAGGGCATAGAAAGTGTCTTTATAAGGATTATCAAATATACAGTGGTCTATAACTCCTCTATTCCATTTATGCACATAATTGTTGGTCACCATTATTCCTGCACTAACGAAATCTATGAATACGCAATGGTCTATCCGACAATCCTTAACGCCACAAGCAAATATTCCTTTCAAGACTCTGTCATCATCCGCACCGTAAGTTGTGTTGACACTTCCTTGGAAAACGATGCCTGAAATTCTTATTGGTTTTCCGTTACTGCCATCCAAAAGGAAAAGCGACTGGCGAGTTGAATCCGAATACCGCCAGCCAGAAAGGGGACAGAATAGTATTGTTTGGTTGTTTCCTGCGCCAATGACGTTTACTCCACCAGGAATCACCACACCTTCGTACCCATTGAATATTGTGCGAGAGAAATTTATATTAAAGGTGAAATTTCCAGCTGGAATATATACGGTTCCCCCTCCAGCAGCTGCAACTGCGTTTACGGCTGCTTGTATGTCTTCGGCAGAACCGCTTTTTGCGGTTATTTGCGTTGTTGATATTGTGCCTTGGCTCTTTATAAGAACAGTATTTGACAATAATGCTATTGCAGAAGAAAAACTGATTAATCCTAGAAGTAATAGCAACAACAACGTAGCGTAAATTTTTGAATTTTCTCTTTTCTTTTCTTCCAACGTAATCACTTCACTCCGAAAACTTGTTATTTATTGTGTTTCCTCTGCTGTATATCTATAATTAGAAAGTAATAAATCTTATGTATTAAGATATAATCAATATTTAACCAATTTGACTATCTAAAAAGAATTAGGATGTGGAGTTGCATTTGAGGGTTCTTTTCATTTCATTTTTTGATCCTTTTATGGCTGAAACTGGCCCGGCAATTCATCTGCGAGGTCTTTCTGTAGCTCTTAACATGTTAGGTTGCGAAGTGCATGTATTGGTCCTAAATACGAAAAATCGTAATCGCGTTGTGAACGGAGTTAAAATACATTATTTCAATCCTGCATTTAACCCTATTCCTAAAATACCGGGGGTTAGTGATTACGCTCTTCCTCTGGTTTCTTTTAAAGAAGTTGACAAGTTATGTAAAGAGTATAAGATAGATATCGTTCATGGTCAGAGCCCTTCAAGTTATGGATATGGATTATTACGTAGAGGCAGCATACCTTTTGTTGTCACTTTGCATTCTACGTCGTTCGGTGAAATTAATTCCTATTTTGGCATACCTCTTTCCTTTGTTAATAGAAATGTTGTTTTCGGAGTTGTAGGTGATATGTTAATGGGTTTTCTTACACGTGTAGAGTATAAATGTGCCGACAAGGTTATAGCTGTCAGTAGAGCTTTAGCAGAAGATGCTATCAGGTTTTTCCGTTTGCCAAGAGAGCGTGTTGTAACCATACATAATGGGATAGATCTGCAAAATCTCGCAGATCCACAAGTGAAAGAAGAAATTAAAGAGCATATGATCTTGTCCGTCGGTAGGCTTGTATGGAGGAAGGGCTATAAGTATTTAATCGATGCGATGCGTCAGGTTTTGTTAGAGTATCCTGATGCCAAACTTTTCATAGTTGGTTATGGTGAACAAGGGATATCTTTGCAACGGCATGTTAAGAAACTTGGGATTAGCAATTCAGTGCATTTTTTAGGCAAGGTTTCAAGAGAAAAGCTTTATTCTCTTTATCAAGCGGCGGAAGTTTATGTTCAACCATCGCTTTATGAACCTTTTGGTATTACGATTTTGGAGGCGATGAGTATGAGAAAGCCTGTGATTGCGACACACGTGGGTGGAATACAGGAGATTATCAAAAATGGAATAGAAGGATTATTAGTTGAGCCAAGAAACAGTTTGCAACTTGCGAATGCAATTATGCGTGTTTTTTCGGATTCAGCGCTTAGAAGAAGATTAGGGAGTGATGCGAGAAAAAGAGTTGAGAGAGATTTTACATGGGAAGCAATCGCCAAAAAAACCCTTGAATTATATAAAAATTTGCTATGAGAAAAATTAGGTACGTGCAGCGATAAGAAATATAAATAGAAGTGAACAGATTGATTTCATCATGCAACCACAAATCCTATGATTTCTTGATCTTAGTATTTATTCTGCAAATTACTTTGTGCGTTACGGTGTATATGAATATTCCAATTGCACGTGCAAGTGTCGGCTTCTTTTACCTGATGTTTATTCCAGGAATGGCCATCTTAAAACTGCTAGAACTACGAAACTTGGACTCAGTTGAAAAGGCTTTAATAGCAATAGGGCTGAGTATCTCATTTCTGATGCTTATAAGCGTAATGATAAACGAGATAGGCAGACTAACACTAAGTAATCCCTTATCGCTTAATCTACTACTTTTCTGCATTAACTCGGTCGTATTGCTGATAAGCATTATAGCCACAAGACGGGACAGGACAATTTTACGACTTTTGCCTGAACTTAAACGTACAGAATGGTTGCTTTTAATCTTATTGATTATTTCATTTTTCGCGTTAGGTTCATACGGAACATTTATGGTAATAGATTCTGGCAATAGCCTTCTACTTCTGCTCTTGATAGTTGCTAGTTCCATCGCCGTTTCTTTAGCTCTTCTCTTCGAAAAAATAACATCTAAACCATGTACACTTATGCTGATCTTATTAGTTTTAAGTGTTTGCGTTGTACTTTTTGTCACTGGTACATTGATAACAAAATATGTTGGAGGAAAAGGGGATGAAGCAATCGAATTTTACGCATTTAGGTTGACGGAAACAAAAGGGTTTTGGGATTCCACAGCTGTATCCTCTCCCTATGTTCCAAATCTTTTCCCAACATACTCCATGCTGAGTGTGACAGTTTTGCCTATGGCTTTTTCAGTTATCACAGGATTGGATGACTCATTAATCTTTAAATTAATCTATCCGCTAGTGATATCTTTTCTAGCCTTAGGAACGTATAAACTCTATCAGACTCAGACAGAGAACAAAGTTGCGTTCTTGGCGGCTTTCTTCTTTTTCACAATTTCTTTTGGTAAAGGATGGGGTTCTTATAAACAGCAGATTGCACAACTGTTTTATATTCTGCTGTTTCTATTACTTTTCAAGAAAGATTTCCCCTCATCAAAAAGGAACATTCTTTTCATTCTACTCAGCATAGGTTTAATAATATCTCATTACGCTCTAACTTACATTTTCCTATTTATAATTCTTCTAGCATTTCTCATTTTAACTCTAATAAAGTCATCGAAAACAGGCTACCTTTCAACTATTCAAACAAGAATTCCGTTAACCCTCGTATTGACCTTCTTAACAATTACCTTCTCCTGGTATGTTTTCGTTAATGCGTCAGCAACTTTCAACCTTCTAAATGAAGAAATAAACACGATAACAAGCAACTTAGATCAGTTTTTCAATCTTGAATCTAGGGGAACAGCTATACAAGGCTTAGGCTTAATTGAAACACCCACAATATACCACCAAATCAGCACTGCTTTGTTTATCGCAACTGAGTTTTTGCTTGTTGTGGGTTTTCTTAGGCTTATTACCAGCAAAAACAGAGATTCAAAATATAGCATCGAATATAAAGTGATAGCAACTATAAACATGGCTATTATAGTTATGAATATTCTTCTTCCAAGATTAGCAGACACATTTTTAATGTCTAGGTTTTACCAAACAACACTCATCATACTTGCTCCTATGGCGATTTTAGGCGGGGAAACAATTATCAGATTTCTACCAATGTTCAATTCACGAAGACTTCGTGTTTCGATTTTGGCAATTATTATTTTCGTTCCTCTTTTTCTGTTTCAAACAGGTTTTGTTTACGAAATAGCAAAAGTGCAGAATTATTCTTTGGCCTTAAGCATGTACAGATGGGACAACATTACACTATATAGCTACATTGTTGATAACCAAGAAGTGGCCAGCGCCCAGTGGTTAGCAAAGAATTCCAATACGGCAAGCATTTCCATCTACTCAGATGATGTATCCAAGTTCAGTGTATTAACATCATATGGTATGATGGAGAGGGGTCGAGTTCATTTTCTTTCAAATTCGACCATACTAGCTTCTGATGAATTTATTTACCTTGCAAGCGTTAACTTGATCAGTGAAGGATATATTTTCAATGCTACCGAAATAGGGCCAATTATTGAAGGACAAAATAAAATCTATTCAAATGGAGAAAGCGAAATTTGTAAAGGCTATACTCCGTAACGACATAAAAATATGAATCATAGGAAAAATAACAAAAATAAATAATCATGGAATTAATGAAAGAATTCAAATATTGCCAATTGAGGTTTGTTGCTTGTGAAAGTTGTAGAAATAAACGGATATGCAGATTTTCTTGGTATAAAAGAGAAATGGAATGATATGCTGCAAAAATGCACTCACACGATATTTTCAACATGGGAATGGTTGTCGACTTGGTGGAAATATTTCGGAAGTGATAAAGAGTTAATGCTATTGTTAGCTGAAGAAACCGGTGAAATCATCGGTATAGCGCCACTCATGTATTCCGTTCACAAGATGTTCGGTTTAAGAAGAGGAAAAATTGAATTCATAGGAGCACCATCATCTGATTACAATGACTTCATAATAGCCAAAAACCATAATGAATGTATAGAACTGTTCATAGAATACTTAAACAATATTCCCGAGAAGTGGAGTTGCATCGACCTTTTAGACATTTCTGAACGTGCTAAATACTTACCATTTCTTGCAAAAATCTCAAAAATACTAAAGCGGGTACATAAATGTCCTTTTATACCTTTACCATCGTCTTACGAAGATTTTCTAAAAAGATTTAATTCTAGTAAACGGAGATATTTTAGAAAAGGTTTAAATCGCATAGAAAGAGCTTTTGATGTGGAGTTTGTTGATTATTCTTCTCCGGAACTTTGCGGTGAAGGTATGCGTTTGTTGTTTGATCTGCATCAGAAGAGGTGGGAGTCTAGAGGCTTTTCTGGCGTTTTTGCTGATCCAGCTTCTCGCAGTTTCCATTTGGAAATAGCAAAAACATTTGCACAAAAGGGTTGGTTGATTTTGTATGTGCTTAAGCTGTCCGGAGACGCTGCAGCAGTAGAGTACGGTTTCAAATATAACTCCAAATATTATGCATACTTAACTGGGTTTAATCCAAAATATGCCAGCTACAGTGCTGGAAACATGCTAAGGCTACTTGCCATAAGAAAGTTCATTCAAGAAGGACTTACAGAATTCGATTTCTTAAGAGGCGCCGAAGAATACAAAGATCGATGGAGTGCTATTCCCAGATGGAATTATCAAGCAGTTTTAACTCGGAAGGGCAGACTTGCGAATATGCGGCACTGGTTATATGAACAGTATTGGCGCCAAGGAAACAGGCTCAAGTACGTTTTAAAAATACGGTAGGGCATCGAAGCGCTTGTTAATCTGTAGTAGCAATTGAAGGAGAAGGCGAAAACAAAATGAATGGGGCATCATCCAACGCCCTTTTTAGGGCAGTCAAAGATGTTATTCAGATGGCGGAGATAGTTGCTTCTCCGAAAATAGCTTCTGAAGTTAGTAAAAACTATTGGACAAAACTTTTTGATGACCCTAACGAAACAGCGTCTTGGGAAATCTTTGAATTTTTTTATGCGCAAATAAAAAAGGTAATGAAACCAACTAAAGAAGACGTTATATTAGAGGCAGGAAGCGGCGGCGGTGAACTAACATATCTATTCTACAGAGACGGTTTCAACGTTAAAGGCTTTGACTCATGTGAATCTTCCGTCAGAAAAGCCAGAAAACGATTTGGAAACGACCTGTTCTATCTAGACGATCTGTTCAATATGAAAACACGGGAAAAATTTTCGAAAATTTTTCTTAACGAAGTGTTCTTATGTATTCACCCAGCCTATTATGAAATTGCTTTAAAAAATCTTTGCGGCATTACTGAAGAAAATGGTGCAGTCTATCTTTTTGACAATCCCGACCATTCTAAAAGGCGCATATTCTACAATCAGTTCCGAGCAAGAACCCAAATTCTTAACATCATAACCTTTTTTATCCCTGTTTACAAAAAGCATTTCGCGGGGTTCTGGGTTAAAACATCAAAAGTTAAGAAGGCGGCATTAAAAGCCGGATTTTCTAGGATTGAAACGGTTGACAGTTGGTCTAACCATAGAACACATCACGTACTCTATAAATGACTGCAAGCAAAAGCTGACTGATATGAGAATTGGTTTTTTTAGTCCGACAATAAATCGAGTAGGTGGGGGAGAATGGGTCACCCTCAACATGATTTATGCTCTGAAATCGAAAAAACACAATATAATCGTTTATTCTGCCGAAAAAATTAATCACGATTACGTTAGGAATTTTTTTGGCCATGACCTAAAATTTGACATGGAAGTGAGAATTCCTCCCAACATTTTCGACCCTTACGGCCTTGAGAACATATATCCCAACCTTCTCAAGTCTTACATGCTTAGGCTTAAATGCGACTTTTTGATAGACACTTTTTCGAACGCCATTTTTCCGTGGGCAAGCGCGGCATATTTTCAAGGAAGACCGAAGGTTATGCAATTGCCGAGGGGCGTTAAGGGTGCCGCGTTTGTCCCATATAAAGCTTTTCTGATTAGCAGCATTAAGCGTTTTGAAGGCAAAGAAAAGGTTTTGATGGCATGCAGCCGTCATGTAGCGAAAACAGTTGAAGCCGTGATGGGATTAACTGTTAACGTGTTGTATCCTCCAATTTCAGACTTTTTTAAAATGAGCGACAAAACTCATTCAAAAGACAATACTGTAGTGTCGGTTACGCGGATTTCAAACGATAAACAACCAGAAACAATTCCAAAAATAGCCAAATTGACAAGAGGCGACATAAAATTTATAATAATTGGAAGCTGCCGAACTCCAACTGAACTGCACGCCTTAAAAAGCCTCAAAAGACTTATCCACGAATTAAAACTTGAAGAAAAAGTTAAGTTGTTGATAAACGTGTCAAGAGAAAAACAGCGTGAAATCCTTCAGAAATCGAAGGTCTACTTGCACCCTTTCGTTTCCTATGAAGCTTTTGGCATTTCGGTTGTTGAAGCCATGTCTGCTGGATGTGTGCCGATAGTTCCAGATGTTGGAGGATTGAAAGAAATCGCGCCAGAGCATTTAAGGTATAAATCCGTTGAAGAAGCAGCAGCGTTGATAGAACGCTCAATAAGCAAATGGACGTTTACAAATGCGCAAGAAAACGTAAAAACAGCAAACAATTTTAGCCAAGAAAGATTTTGTCAAGAATTTTTAAGAATCACGAAATTGTAAATGACAAATTTGAGGCTTATTATGGCACGGAAGCTTTTCTTGACATTTGACGTTGAAGATTTCATAGGCAAAAACGCAGTTCTTGCTCTGCAAAGAGTTTTAGAGTCGCTTAAAAAATATCATTTGAATGCTTTGTTTTTTATTACCGGGCATATGGCTGAAAAACTGCGCGATTTTCCACAAGTTTTTGAAATGCTTAGCGAGCATCAGATTGGTTATCATTCCTCCAGTCATTCAGTCCATCCGACTATTATCGAGTTTACAGATGTAGAAGATTACGAAAAGGCTTATGAGATTTCCTTGAATAGAGAAACCTCTTACATTAATCCGTTAACTGGCGTAATTGAGAGAAATGGTGGGATTAACGCGCTTAGGGACCTATTCCCAGATAAGCAGATAGTCGCCTTCAGAGCTCCTGGAAACTCTTGGAGCCCCCCTCATTTAGAGGCGCTAAAAACTTTAGGGATAACCTATGATTTTTCGGCGAATCTTTCTAGGAGTGCTGTTAATTTTAAGGGCATAACTTTTTACCCGTATCAAATAATTGGTCAATTAGAAGGAAAATTGTCTGATTACCGCATATTATTTTTATCGTTGAGGCACGAAGTCATAGTTATAAACATGCACCCAAGCCTTTTATTTTACCAAAGTGAATGGGACGCCATATACCACAAGTCTAATCCTCAAAAATTAATTGAGCCTTCAATGAGAAGTCAAGCTGAAATCGAGATGCTAATCAACAAGTTTGACGCATTTCTTAAAGAGATAAGTTGTCTTCAAAAAATCGGGTTGTTAGAGGTTACACCTCAGCTAAAAAAGGCTGAGCGTACAGCAGTTGTGTCAAGAGGAAAAGTTGAAAAATGTTATCGTGAAAGTATCAAATGGGCTTTGAAACAAGAATATACACCCAAATTTATCTATAGCCATTTCTTTAGATTCTTTGAATTGAAAGAGTAGGCTTGAAATTGTTCGAAGATTCTGAAACTCTAGAGTCGGTTAGAGAAAAGTTTGAAAAGCGATTGGCAGAGTACATAGGAACAAAGTACGCGATTGCTTGTTCCTCTGGAAGATCAGCTATAAGATTTTCGCTTTTAGCCCTAGATATAAAACACGGAGACGAAATTGTAATTCCAGACTACACAGGTGAAATAATCCCAATAACTGTATTCTGCACTGGAGCGGTCCCAAAGTTTTGTGATGTAGAACGGAGCACGCTTTCAATGTCGCTTGACCAACTCAATAAAGTAATTAGCCCGAAAACGAAAGCGGTTATACTTGTACATTTATACGGTCTACCCGTTGATCCTTCACCTATACTAGAAATATGCCAAGCTAAAGACATTTTTCTTATCGATGACGCAGCACAAGCACTTGGAGCAGACATAAATGGTAAGAAAGCTGGCTCATTTGGGAATATAGGAATAATTTCATTTAATAAATTTTTAAATGTGAAAGTTGGCGGAGCAATATTAACCAATGATGAGGAGCTTGCAAGGAAAATAAGGGACGTTCGGGAAAAATGCGAAATTAAATCAATTACAACGAGATTGGGTTACCGCCTTATTGAAATTTTTAAGATTAAATCTAGAAAGGCTATGACTGCAGTTTATTTAGGCGACCAGTATGTTGCAAAATTTTTAGCTTCGCTATTTGTTGGCAGGCACTTTAAGGTGGCGGATGGATGGTTAACTGCTGACTCTTACATAATTGACTTGTGGAAATCTAATGCGCTTACAAACGAAGCAATAAATCAAATGATGGCGATGAATCGGAAGTACTGGCATAGGCGAAGGCTCGAAAAACTGGAAATATTGGAGTTGCAAAAGGAGTTAGAGAATATTGAAATGCATCTCGAAAAAAGAAGGAGAATAGCTAAAATCTATGAAGAAAAACTCGTTGAAAACGATTTCGCTAGAATTACTCCCAAAAAAGGTTCAACGCCATCATACATGAAATACCCTATCATCTTTTATGACGAAAAACTGTGCTCAGAGTATATTACCAAAATAACTCAACACTGTTTTAAGGTAGATTGTATATACCGGCCGCTTCATGAATACCCTATCTTTAGCTACACAAATAATAACGCAACCTTTGAAGAATCAAAGTATGTTGCTAAGCGTTTGCTCCCATTACCTGTGGATCCGTACATGGATGATGAGCGAATCCATAATCTGGTTGAAATTCTGAATTCAAAAACAAAGGCATAGATTTAAACTCGATTAGATTGGGGCATGATAAATAAATACATGAGTTTAGTCAGCTTAGTTAAAACTTCAGAAAATACTAAAGATTCCATTAAAAATGCCATCAATCAATCGTTAAATTTAATAGATTATCAATGGAAACAGGGAATCAAAAACGCTGTAATTAAGCCTAACCTATGTTATTATTGGGATTATTTAATTGGACAAACAACAGACCCAAAATTCATAGTCGGTTGCAGCTAAAATCTCAGGACTTAACCCCAAAAAGATAAAATATCTGTAACTAGCAGAAAGAGAAGAACTAGGCGAAATCTCCTATATACTAAGAGGCGTTCAATAAACTATTTTAAATCAAGATACCTGCGAAAAGATTTCAAGGAGAAGTTGATAGGAAAAGCCTATGCTGCCCTAATCTTAACTGGATTAGGCGAAAAACTTGGGCTACAATAAATTAGATTACGGAGCATGAAAATGAAGAAGATAGGCCTTGGAATAATAGGCTTAGGCTATGTGGGACAAATACATTTAAGACACGCCCAAAAACTCGCTAACGCCCGTATCATAGCAGTGGCCGACCTCTCCAAGAAAGCTTTAAAAAAGGCCAAAAAAAGAGGCATAAAAAACACCTTCACTAGCTATGAAGAAATGTTAAAACTTCCAGAACTAGATGCAGTAATAATCGCCCTACCTACACACTTACACCTAAAATGCGTACGCGACGCAGCAGAAGCCAAAAAACACATATTCCTCGAAAAACCCATGGCAAGAAACACTCAAGAGGCAAAGGAAATCCTGTCAATAGTGCAGAAAAACAATATTAAACTAATGATGGGCTATCCATTAAGATTCAACCAGCAATTCCAAACATTAAAAAAGAAAATCTACAATGGAACATTAGGCGACATAGAAATCGCCATTGCAAATTATGTAAGCTCAGGCCCATTCTTCCACAGAGCGGAAGCTCACACGCCGGTAGCAGTCCCAGAATGGTGGTTTAATAAGGAGTTAACGGGCGGAGGAGCCCTCATAGACCTAGGAAGCCACATAATAAACCTACTCCGCTGGTACTTCGGCGAAATCACAGACGTAAAAAGCCACCTAGGCTACAGATTTAACATGCCCTTCGAAGACAAGGTCATATGCCTAACAAAATTGCAAAATGGAACAACAGCCATAATAAACGTAGGATGGTTCCTACAAGGATACCAACTAAAAATCGAACTCATAGGAACAGTAAACCACATAACAGTCCAACACAAACCATCAAACCCCCTATCAACAACAATCCAAATGCTAACAACAGGAACATCCCAATTCTATCACGCCCACAAGGCCGAGCTCCAATACTTTGTGGACAGCCTAATAAAAGACAAACAGCCAACACCCACAGGCGAAGATGGATTAAAAGACTTAGAAGCTATAGAAAAAGCATATAAAAACCAAATAATTTTATGAAAAGTTTGGGGAAATTGGAAAGTTACCCTAGCTCTTGTAATCCTTCAAATGCACCGTTGAAACAGTCTCCCTCGACTTCTCACATAAAATATCGTCAGTCGTTTATGAGAGTCGTTAAATGAACACATAAGAACTGGTTCGCTTGCACTAGAAGATTTTGTTAAAAGGTCTATACTTGTTTTCTATGCATATTTATAAGGAAATATTTCATGGCATTAAGTGTGAAGAGGAGAAATACGCGTGAATCTTCAAAAAATGTTGTTAGCTTTATTAGTCGCTGGTTTAGTGGTTAGTGTGTTTTCTGCAGTGGCTGTTAAGGCGGAAGAAGATACTATTAGCGATTACGACAATGTTAAGGCAGAACAGGTAATCAACGACATTAATAATACCGTCGGCTCAGGCGATGTTGAGGGAGAGATAAAATATGACCAGCATTACACAACATATAGATTGACTGCGTCTCCCCAGTCAGTTATTATTGGAAATCTTGTAAGTGCAACGGCGGAGACAGACAATAGTCGCTTTACACATGTTACGTTTATTTGGGTTAACCTTAATGGAATCCAGAAAGTGGAAACCGTTAGCGTTTCTGGTGATAATTGGAAAACAGCGCAGAGCACATATCAACCCGATAAGCTGGGCAAGTGGGTGGTTTTTGCATTGTTTGTGAACGCTAATTCATGCAAGTGGCTGTACGCCATGAGATGGAACTGCTTTAAGGTCACAAGGATTACTCAACAAATACCGGACTTTCCAGTGGTTGGCACCGCTGGCGCAATGACCACCATGCTCTTAGGCTTAGGCTTATTATTAAACAGAAAAAGGCAAAAGCCCATTTAGCTTCACCCTTTTACTTGCCCTTTCGAAAAGTTTACTGTTTTAATTTTAGAAGGCGATTTGTTGTGAAAAAGCTACTGGGAAAATTTAAATGTATACATACCTTCTTAAAGAGCAACTGGCTACATGTTCTAGCAGCGTCCTTCATTTTGTTGCTAATTACAGTGGTTTATTGGCGTGATCTAGAAATATTGGCGAATGAAGCCTTCCAGGCGGAAGAGCTTTCCCACGTCCTCTTAATACCCTTATTTGTTGGCATACTTCTTTACTGGAAAAGAAACATGTTTAAGGCTTCCA
>Ga0078972_1006689_pt1 | contig 26873 bp, 20 predicted proteins | sample YelNatPaOPGAMG01_FD_67568 | JGI IMG/M metagenome (GOLD analysis project Ga0078972, IMG submission 67568) | Hot spring thermophilic microbial communities from Obsidian Pool, Yellowstone National Park, USA - OP-RAMG-01 (SPADES assembly) (version 2) | ecosystem: Environmental > Aquatic > Thermal...
TATCCCCGTTGCCGCGCGGCATGACGACGCCCACAAGGGGCTATACTACACCGTAGTCGACGCCGTCGAGGCCGTCGACGCCGGATCGTGTCCGCGACGGTAAGCCGCTGTGGACGGTCACACTACTCGACCGAAGTTCTAGGAGGCCAGGATGAGCGACCGTGGCCCGACGAACGAAGAGACGGCGGACATGCTCCAGGAGATTGCTGACCTGCTGCAGGCGCAGGGCGGCAATGCATTTCGTGCCCGCGCCTATGCGGAAGCGGCCGAGCGAGTGCGCGGCGCGCCCGAATCGGTGGCAGAACTGGCAGGGAGCGGCGGGAAGCCAGCCATCGAGAAGGCCTTTGGCCTCGGCGCTGCCCTGGCAGGCCTGATCACGGACTTCGTGACTACGGGGCGGTCGCCCCTCCTTGAGCGCCTGCGCGCTGAGGTCGCGCCCGAGGCGGTGATCGGCCAGGTCCCCGGCATTGGCCAGGAGTTGGCGCAGCGCATCGTGAGCAGCCTCGGCGTCCGCACTCTTGAGGAACTCGAGCAGGCCGCCTACGACGGGCGCCTGGCTCAGGTCGAAGGCTTCGGCCCGGAGCGCATCCAGGCTGTGCAACTGGAGTTGGCCGGCATGCTCAGCCGCTACGCGCGCCGCCGTCGCCAGGAACTGGCGGCCGGAGGAAGCACCGCCACATCCTCCCAATCGGAGCGCCCCTCGGTCGCCACTTTGCTGGCGGTGGATAGCGAGTACCGCGCTAAGGCCGCTGCCGGCCAGTTGCGCACCATCGCCCCCAAGCGCTTCAACCCTACGGGCGAGGCCTGGCTCCCCATCCTTGAGGTGGACCGGGATGGCTGGCACTTCACGGTGCTCTACAGCAACACTGCCCGCGCCCACGAACTGGGCATGACGCATGATTGGGTCGTCATCTACTATCGGCGCGCCGGCCGTGAGAGCCAGGCCACGGTGATCACGGCCAGCAGTGGAGCGCTTGCCGGCAAGCGAATCGTGCGCGGGCGAGAGCCGGAGTGCCGGCAATACTACGCAACGGCGGCCAAGGCCTGATGGGCCGCGCCGCGTGGCCGGCTAAAGCGGGCTCGCGCCCTGGGGCTTCGGGCCCATTCGGTGGCGCAGCCCAGCCAATGCCTCAGCCACGGCCTCGTCCCTTTCGAGCCGAGCCAGGGATTCCGCCAGGATAGCCATCTAGAATAGGGGCTGTGTCAGCTTGGCTGACGCTGGGTCCGCTTGGCTGACGCTGGGTCAGCGAAGCTGACACATTCCCGTCGTTCTCGGGCCTGACGACGCCCACAAGGGGCTATACTACACCGTAGTCGAGGCCGTCGACGCCGTCGACGCCGTCGAGGCCGTCGACGCCGGATCGTGTCCGCGACGGCAAGCCGCTGTGGACGGTTACACTAGTCGACCGATGTTCTAGTCGGTGTGAGAGCGTGGAACTGACCGTATCGCTCGACCAAACACGAGGAGAATCAGGAGCATACTCTATGAAGGCAAAGTGGATTGCAGTTGCCGCCGTTGTCGTCATCGTCGTAGCCGCCGCTGCCGGCTTTGGCGGCTATTCGATCGGCGTGAGCGCCGGCCGTTCCCAGGCGCTTTCGGCGCGCGAACGCTTCCTCCAGGCGCGGGGGGTCTACGGCCAGGGCCAGGGCGGCGCGAGCGCCGACAACTTCGCCGCCGGCCAGGTGAAGTCAGTCAATGGCGACACTATCGAGTTGAGCACTGCCCAGAACGTGCTCACCGTCAAGCTCAGCCCTAACACCCAGATTCAGAAGCAGGCTACTGGCAGTGTCAGCGACCTGCAGGCAGGCGAACGCATCACCGTTCAGGGCAAGAAGCAGGCCGACGGCAGCTTCCTGGCCAGCAGCATCCAGATCGGGAGGGCTCAACCGGCTCCCATCGGCACGCCTGCCACCAGTGCCGGGTAGTGAAGCCGGCCGCAAAGGAGATGAGCATGGTCTACGCAGCGAAAAAGAGAGAGGCCAGGGCCTCGAAGCCCGAGACAACGGCCCTGCAACCTGAGGAAGTGGCTGCCAGCGTCCTTGAGTTGCCCATCCTGGCTGGCATCCTCAACAAAGTGGCCGATCGCGACTTGCAGCAGCAGTTGCAGGCACAGTCGGCCGGCATCAGCGCCATACAATACCGCGTCATCCGCTTGCTCAGCCAGCACACAGCCACTATCACAGACTTGAGCCGGATGATGGCCGTCTCCCCTGCCACTCTGGTGAGCGTGGTGGACGGCCTGGAGCGGCAGGGCCTGGTGCAACGGGGGCACGATCCCGCCGACCGCCGGCGCACCCCTCTGCGGCTCACCGAAACAGGGGAGGCGCTGCTGCGACGCCTCCCCTGCACGGGAAGCAGCGGGTCACTCGCCCGCGGATTGGCGGAGTTGGGCGAGGCGCGCTCGCGTGAACTGGCGGAATTGCTGCGCCAACTGGTGCTCGCCGTCTACGACGACGGTCGCGCCGTCCAGAGAGTGCACGAGGCGGCGCGCAGCCCAGAGGACGGCAACGGGGCTAGCCAGGCCAAGGGTTCGACCAAGCCGCAACAGGCGGCCTGAAAAGCGCGAGGACGATCCCGGCGCAGCGCTTGCCACTGGACATCCTTCACTGGTCATGGTAGTAGTATGAGAGCTGTCACTTGCATGCTGTAGCACATCATCACTGAATGTTAGGAGGCATTATGAACAGACTATTACCCCGCTTGGCCGCCGTACTCGCTCTTTTCGCCTTGCTTGCCTGCGCCCCACTAGGCACGGCCTTTGTGCCCAGGCTAGCCACGCCCACCGCCCAGCAACAGTCGCAAGTGGTGCAGGCGGCCACCAATACACCGATCCCCACCGTCACGCCCTTCCCCACCGTGTCCATCCCTGCCGGCCAGGGACTGGCGGAGCTGAAGGCGTCGGATGCGGCTCTGGCTGACCTGTACGATCGCACCAAGAACTCGGTCGAGTACATCGCCGTCCAGCAGACCACGGCCATGGGCACGGGCATCGCTTCCGGGTCTTGCTGGGTCTGGGATAAGGAAGGCCACCTCGTCACCAACAACCACGTCGTGGCCGGCGCTTCCAAAGTGCTCGTGCAGTTCGGCAACAGCCTGCAGGTGCAGGCCACCGTCGTCGGCACCGACCCTGATAGCGACCTGGCTGTCGTCAAGGTGGACGTGCCGGCAGACGTGCTGCAGCCTCTGCCTCTGGGAGATTCGGCACAGTTGCGTGTCGGCCAGAGGGCCATCGCCATCGGCAATCCCTTCGGCTTCGAGCGCACGATGACCAGCGGCATCGTCAGCGCCATCGGCCGGGTGAGCCAGCAGCCGAGCGGCTACTCCTTACCCAACCTGATCCAGATTGACACGCCCGTGAACCCGGGCAACTCGGGCGGGCCGCTGTTCAATGTGGATGGTCAGGTTATCGGCGTCACCGAGAGCATCTACTCGCAGACGGGCGAATTCGCCGGCATCGCCTTCGCCATCCCCATTGACACCGTCAAGAAGGTGGTGCCTTCGCTCATCGCCACGGGCAAGTACACTCACCCTTACATCGGCATCACGGGCCTGGGCCTGGACGCGATCACGGCGCAATTACTGAACCTGCCGGTGACTCACGGCGCCCTGGTCGAGGCGGTCGTGCCCGGCGGACCGGCGGATAAGGCCGGCATCCGTGCCGGCACGCAGCAGATAACCGTCCCCGGCGTCACCCGACCGATAACCGTCGGTGGCGATATCATCACTGGCATCGGCGGCAAGCAGGTCGAGACGATGGACGACCTGATCACGGCGATAGATAGCTACAACGTCGGCGACACCGTGCCGATCACCATCCTGCGCAACGGCCAGACCCTGACGGTGAACGTCACCCTGGAGGCCCGGCCTTCCAACCCCGTCCAGTAATCCCGACGGGCAGGACACAGACAGGCACAGACGAACGCGGATAGGTACAGGCAGGCGAGGGATGTCTCCTCGCCCTCTGCCAGTCCCTATCCGCGTTCTCTCGCTGTCGCGGAAACACCTCCGCCGCCACCGCAGTGCAGGGGCTGGGTCAGCGAAGCCGACACGTCCCCGTCTTCCTGCCCTGTGGATGGACGTTCGCTAGCGCAGATGGATGCCGATCACAGGGTCGTATTCCCTTAATTCTGTGCGCATCGGCGTTCATCTATGTCCCGAAGGGACCGCACCGTCGTGCCGGGGCTGGGTCAGCGAAGCCGGCCCTTCCCCGTTGTTCTCCGGCCTGACGACGCCCGCAAGGGGCCATGCCACACCGTAACCCAGGCCAGATCGTGCCCGCAAGGCCAGGGCGCTATGGGGCGGCAACACAATTTGACCGATGTGCTACCCCAACACCTTGGCGCGCAACTTGTCGAACTCATCCAGCATCGCCATGAAGTTGTCGTACTTCGTGCCGTAGGCGATGGAGTGGCTTGGGCCGAGGATGAAGCCACCTTTCGGACCGGCCTTGGTCATGACATCGCGCACGTTCTCGCGCACCTCTTCGGGCGTGCCCATGATCAGCTTCTCGGTGGCCACGCCACCCCAGAAGGACATCTTGTCCCCCCACTGCGCCTGCAGGTCCGGCACGTACATGCCGGCGTCGGTCTGCAGGGATTGGTAGCAGTCCACGCCGGCCTCGATGAACATGTCTATCAGCGGCCGGTTGTTGCCGCAGTTGTGCATGATCACCTGGTCGTGGAAGCGCTTGATACTGGCTACGCGGGACTTGAGCGCCGGGAAGCTGAACTCCCTGTACATCTTCGGCGAGACCATGGGGCCCATGGTGCTGCCGCTGTCTTCTTCGATGAAAGCGCCACTCTGGCCAGGGCGGATGTAGTACTTGTCCATGGTGTTGCCCCAGCGGCGGGAGTAGTCAATGGCAGCCTTCATCAATTCCGGGTGCAGGGCGTACTCGATCAGCGTGCGCTCGTTCGTGCCGAATATGCCGAACACATGCAGGCCGCCGGTGTAGCCGGCGATGTAGCGCTCCTTGCCCAACTGCTGCACCACATAGTCGAAAGCCTCGAAAATGGAAGGGTCGGGCGGAGTGTCCTCCACCTCTTTCTCGAACTCCTCCACCGTGTGCTCATCCCACATCGTCGGATCTTCGACGATGACCAGTTCGTTCGAGACGTGCGACAGTTTGTAGATACGGCCACGCGAGTCCTGCCAGTGCTCATCATCCAGGCGCTTGGGCACGTCCTCGGGCACGTAGCCCTTGGGCGGAACGATCGGTGCTTCCTTGAAGGTTATCAGATCGCACAGGTCCACCTTGCGGTAGAACTCGACCGTGTCCTTCTTGTAGCTCTCTACCACTTCATCCCGTCGCCCTTCCCACAGGGCCAGGGTCCGCTTCACATTGTTGCGCACATAGGTCTCGTGGCCGATGACGCGCTCGATGGTATCGTAATCCACGAGGTAGAAGCCCAGAGGCACCATGTCCACCGGTTGACGCGCAACCGCGGCCCGCACACGCTCGATCGAGTTCATTTTCCCTCCGGTAGTGGAGCACACGATGAAGCTATATAGCACGATTATACACGCAGTCCCCCTCCCATGCCGCCGCGATGCCGCATCCCGCATCTGACGCGGTTGACGGTTTTGTACACTCACCGTAATATCGTCGGCAGAGCCAGCCCCTTGGAGGTAGACATGTTCCAGAGATACCTGCTTGACGATGCCGACGTGCAGGCCTTGAGCGACGCCGTGCTCACCATTCTGGAGAAAGTGGGTGCCCTCTGCCAGAGCCAGGAGATGCTGCGCGCCCTGGCAGCCTGGGGCGCCGATGTGGATTACCAGGGCGAGACGGTCCACTTCCCGCGCCGGCTCGTGGAGGAGTTCGCCGCTTCCATGCGCCGCGAGCCCGAAGCCGACAGTGGCCAGGCCATGCAGCCGGCGCCCCTGCCCGGCCTGGGCACACAGGTGGCCCAGTTCTTCTACGACGACGCCACAGGGGAACGCCGGCCCGGCGGCAAGGCCGACCTGATCTACCTCACCAAGCTGGGGGACGTCCTTCACGGCGAAGAGGGAGTGGGCCATTCCCTGCTTCTGCGGGATGTGCCGCCGCTGCTGGAGCCCCTGGAGGCTGGTTGCGTGCTTGCCGAGTGGGCGCGTAAGCCGGCCGGGCCTTTCGCCTGGGATGTGCGCCAGGTGGACTACTTGATCGAAATGGGTGAGATTCTGGGCCAGCCGAACTGGTTCACCATGGGCGCCATCTGCTTCGCCCACCCGCTGCGCTTCGATCAGGCCGTGGCGGAGCGGGTGGTGCGCATGGCCAAGCTGGGCTACAGCATCGGCCTCACCGGTATGCAGGTAGCCGGGGCTTCCACGCCGGTCACTATCTCGGGCTTCGTCGCCGTCAGCGCCGCCGAGTTTATCGCCACCTGGATCGTCGGCCGCGCCATCAACCCCAAGGTACACCTGGGCGGCATCATCTGGCCGGCAACGGTGGACATGCACAACGGCGAGGTGAGCTACAGCGCCCCCGATGCCATGCTGCGCGGCTTCGCCACCGCCGAGTTCCTGCGCCGCTGGTGCGGCCGGTCCATCGCCGTCAGCACCGGCGAGTACTCGAGCGCCAAACTGCCCGGCCTGTACGCAGCCCTGGAAAAGGCCTACAAGGCTATGACCATCGCCGCCTTCACCGGCCGCCACCCCAGCCTGGGCGAGGGCATGCTCGACACGGGCAAGACGATCAGCGCCGTCCAGTTGCTGCTGGACCGGGAGTATACCCTGGCTCAGCACAGCCTGGCGCAGAAGGTAGACTGTTCCGCCGAGAGCATCGGTATGGAAAGCATCATCGAGATTGGCTATGGCCTCACCAGCAACCACCTGCTCACCGAGCACACGCTGCGCCATTTCCGCGACAGCTTGTGGATCCCGAAACTGATCAGCCGTGGCGGTTGGAACGGCTACGAAGAGGAAAAGGCCGTCCTGGAGAAAGTGCGCCAGCACGTCGAGGAGCTTGTCGCCCAATATCGCAAGCCGGAACGAGACCCCGATATGCTGGCACGCCTGCGGGCGGTCATCGAGCGGGCCCGGCGGCAATTGCTCTAGAGCATCAAAGCGGCGGCCTGCAGTGAACCCAGCGCAGGCCGCCGGCCTCCCCCTACTCCAGCAGGCTCATCACCCGCGCCGGTAGCGGCTGGGCCACTTCACGGGCCAAACGGAGCAAGCTCTCGCGGTTGATATTCTTGTTGATCGTGTGTGGCGAGGTCACGGAGAGCGCCGCCACGAGCGCGCCCAGGTAATGCGCCTCCGCCAGCGGTAGGTCAGCGGCCAGGCCGACGATGATGCCGGCAAGGTGCGCATCGCCGGCACCGGCGGTACTGGCCACCGGGACCGGCAACGCGGGGACATGAGCCAGGTCGTGCCCGTCCCAACTCCAACTGCCGTGCCGGCCCGCCGTCACCGAAAGCAGCATGCCTGGGTTCGTGGCACGCAGCCGCTCGACGGCCGCCCAGGCGATCTCATCTGGCCGGCGCTTCTCCGCCTCGACGCCAGCCAGGGCCGCCGCCTCGTCGGCATTGATCGCCAAGAGGTCCACCGTACTGAGCATGCCGGCATTGTCAGCGATGACGATCTCCTGGGAATTGAAGGAAGCTACGCGCAGGAAGCCGTAGACTGTGCCCAGCCTGAGGGCCTCTTTCCGGGCCACCAGAGGCACCTCCGGCGCCGCCAGGACGATCCCATGGCCGCGAAAGCGGGCGAACTCCGGCTCGACCGCAGCCACATAGGCCGGATCCACCTGGGCACAGGCGCTGTCCTCGGTCGTCAGGTTGCCGCCGCTGCCATCGGGGTAGACGATGCAGATGCCGCTGAGGGTGGGCTTCCCCGGGCACACCTGCACGTAGCGCGTCACCATCCCGGCCTGGCGCATCTCCTCGAGCAGCCTGGTGCCCGCCTCGTCATCGCCCACCTTGCCCACCGGCAGAGTCGTGAAGCCTGGCCCCAGGAGGGTGCTGACGTAGTGCGAAATGATGTGCAGCTTGCAGTAGTCGCGTCGGTCTAGAAAGCGCCCGAGCCGGCTCTCCTCCCGCCCCAGGGTATGATTGCCGCTCACGGCGAAGAAGACGCCCGTGCCAATACCGCCGACCCCAATCATGGCCCGGTACCGGCCAGCCGCCACATCCACGTTCAGCGCCATCGTCGGGCGCTGCGCCGTCCGGGACACAGATGAACACTGAGGGCAGCAGATGGAAACACCTTCTGGTCCGTGTGTCTCAGCGTTCATCCGTGTCCCCTCCATTACACCCCGAAATCCCATTCCGGGTGTTCGCTGATTGGGTGACGAGCGGTGTCAATGGTGGCCGTGAGCAAGGCGTCGGGATGCTCTTGCAGCAGCGTGATCGGGTACTCGGCGGTCACCGGGCCAAAGAGAGCGACGCGCAGCGCCGTCGCTTTCCAGGGGCCCGTGTCGCTGAACAGACGCACCTTCTTGGCCGAGAGGCACTCCTTGATCCCCAGCGTCACCGACATAGGTGGCACAAACTGGTAAGCGGTGCCGAAGGAGCGCTGCGCCAGGGCGATGACCGTATCCAGGTTGTTGTCCTGGATGCGTATGCTGGCGTTGCGCAGTTGCTCCAGGCTCAACTGGCTATAAGGGTGCCGCCTGGCCTGGTTGTAGGCGACATGGCCATCCTGGCCCCAGCCGCCATAGGTGAGGTCAATCGGAGCCGACCAGATTCGCTGCCGGATCTCCTCGATATTGTCCGGCCCCAGCCAGTTGCGGTTGGCCTCGGGGACACGCAGTTCCGGCGCGACGGGGTCGTAGAAGGAGCGCAGCATCACCGTGTGGAAGTTGCACGGGTGGTTGGTCGGCAATGGGCGACCCTGCCAATCCAGGCAGTCATCCATGTGGAAGACGACGAGGTTGTCAAGTTTCACGCGCTCGCGGTTGACGATCTCGGCAAAGGGGGCATACCAGCAGTTGGGGCCGCAAGGGATGATCGCGCGCAATTCCCGGCCCTCGGCGGCGGCAGCCTTGATTGCATCCACCAGTTCGCGCGCCATCACCCAGCCCATCTCGGCTGAATCCCGCACCAGCCGGAACGGGACCTTGCGCTGGGGGTGCTGTTCCAGTTCCTGGTACGGTATGCGGCACCACTCATACAGTTCACGGGCAGTGAAGTCACTCATAGCTACGCTCCTGCTAGGTGTCGGGGCAATAATACGCGAATTGCCTGGCAGACAGCCAACGATGTTGCACGAGCGCGGGCTCGCACTGGTACGAGATGAGGCCCGCTGTTGAACCAGCCCGGTGGGCTGAAGGTTTGGAGCACGAAAGGTCGCGAAAGAACGCGAAACCCGCGAAAGCGCATGCCCAGCCCGGCGCCTTCGCGCCCGGGCCGGCTCCGCCAAGTCGAGACCGCTGCGTCAGCCTCCAGGGTACCGGCCGAATATCACGCACCGGAACGCAACGTGCAGACCAGCGCCTGCAGCCGCGACCTTCGGCGTACTGTGCGGTACACACGACACGCCATCCAGCGTCAGGCGACGTAATGTTGGGGCTGGGTCAGCTTGGCTGACGCTGGGTCAGCTTGGCTGACACGTCGCCGTTGCCGCCCGACCTGACGACGCCCACAAGGGGCTATACTACACCGTAATCGAGGCCGTCAACGCCGTCGACGCCGTCGACGCCGCCGAGGCTGTCGGCGCCGGATCGTGTCCGCGACGGTAAGCCGCTGTGGACGGTTACACCACTCGACCGATGTTCTACCGCGCCACCCTCCGTGTTCCCCATGTCGCGTCTGCCGCATGGCGAGGCCAGGGTTGGCATCACCCGCGCTGTTCCATTGTGGGTGTGTGCACCAGCCGTCGGATGCCCAACGGCTTCTGGCCGAAGTTGACTAACAGGCAAAGCTGGTAGCCACCTTGATGCAAGTAGAGCAGGCACTGCTCCACATCCTCGGGCAAGATGAGGCTGCGAGCTTTGGTCTCCAGGAGCAGTTCGGACGAGTGGGCCGAGCCGGCCGGCGGCGAGCCCGCTTCCCAGATAACGAAGTCAACGCGCCGCTTGCTGACCATCGTACCCTTGTAGTAGAGAGGGATCTCGAGCTCACGGTAAAAGTCGAGCCCGTGTTCCGGCAGAGCGACCTCCAGGGCACGCTGATAGTCCACCTCCATGCAGTGCAGACCTAGCTGGCGCTGCACGTCAATGCAGGCGCCAAGCGTGGCGTGAGAGATTGCCTCGAACGTGTGCCTGCTACCTCTGATCCCCGGCTCAGACACTGGCACCTCCGGACAAAGCGACGGCCTCAGGCCTGGCACGCCCGGCCTGATCACACCCTGACCACAGGGGGTTATCAACAGGCGCCGAACCGGCGACACCGCCTTCGCAGCTGCAAAGCATCCCGCCAGCTCTTCCACCTACAACCAGCGCCGTCCCCTCACGCCCTGAGGCGTGACCCCGAGCCCCCCACTCCTCATCCATCTCCAGATCCCTCCGCCGGCCCCGGCCTCCACCCATTCTGGACGCCCCCGCCGCCACCCTTTCGCGCCCTTTCGTGCTCCAAACCCTCGTCCGCTCCAGACGCCCCCGCCTCCACGCGATCCCACGCCCCCTCAGCGATACGCCGGGTCCCTGAGCGCCGCCTGGACGATGCGCTCCACCTCGCGCACCTGGGCCGCATCCAAAGGCTCCGGATGGTGCTCCGCCAGGATACGCTTCGCCTTCTCCCTGGCTTTCGCTTCCATGCCCCGCACCTCTTGCGCCTCCCAGGCTGCCCAGGGCATCCTCTCTACTATGTCCGGCAGGTAGAACTCCTTGCGGAAGCTCCGCGCCGTGTGCGGGTGCTGCAGGAAGTTGCCACCGATGCCTACTTCCTTGATCACATCGAAGGCCAGGGTCTCCTCGTTCACCTCAAATCCCTTCAGCATGCGCCGGATGTAGCCAGCGATGGCGTCGTCAATCACCAATTGCTCAAAGGAAAAGGTGACGGCATTCTCGATATGGCCACAGGTGCCGACGCCAGTAGCCCCTGCCAGCACAGGGAAGATGATGGACAAGGCCTTCTCCATGCCCGCCTGCGCCCCCGGTTGGCAGGCATCCGTCTTGCCCCCGTGGCAACCGCCCGGCCGGCCATAGAAGTCGGCCAGCATCTGCATCGCCGCCGTCACCAGCGGGATGCGATCGGCGCCGGCATAGGGGTAGAGCATGCTGTCCATCGCCGTCAGCGTGGGGCATACGTCCAGGCTGATAACGGCGTCGGCGTCAATGGCATAGGCCAGCACTAGCGCACCCAGCGTCTCCGCCAGGCCCAAGGCCAGAGCGCCGGCGCTTGTGGCCGGGGCGGTTGTGCCGCCGGCCGGCATCGTGTCCAGGGATTGCGGGATGCCGCGCTTCACGTACTGCACGAACACCTCCGCCATGTTCTCGTCCAGGACGAGCGGGCTCTTGGCTTCGCCGTAGCCCACCAGCACAGGCCGTCGCCGTAACTCCTCGGCGCTGCCCCGCACGACCTCGCCCAGCCGGATCAGATACTCGATGTCCGTGGGCGTCCAGGCCTCGATGCCGCCGATCTTGCTCGTCCCCTTGACGAGTTCCGCCGCCATCAGCACTGGCCTGAGCCTGGCCGGCACATCCTGGGCCGAGCAGGGCAGGCCGAGCATGTCTATGTTCGGCAGGGCATCCGCCAGGCGGATTGAGTCGCGCACATCCTGCATGGTGGCGTAGCGGCGCGGGCCGTCGAGCGGGAGCACATAAGGCGGGAAGCCGCCGGCGTTCAGGTCGAAGTTGGGCCGTGGCTGCCGGGCGAAGGTGCTGAAGTACATGGCCGTGTAGCGCATCGGGATGCGCTCGGAATAGCGCACTGGCCCGGCGAACTGCTCGCGCATGCGCCTGACGCCAGCTTCGACCACATCCGGCGGGAAGTGCACAACATGGCTCCCGGCGTCCACCTTGCAGCCAGCCCCGTCCAGGTAGTCGCGCGCCTCGGCATGGTCAATGCGCATGCCGATCTCGCTCAGGATGCGCACGGCCGTCTCATGCAGCCTGCGCATCTCGCCGTCGGTGAGGACGCTGATCTTGCCGAACACCTGGCTCATGTGGCCTCCAATATCAGGTTTCAAAGCGTGGGCGGGGCGGGCATCCGCCCCGTGGATGAGGAACGCCGGCTGCCCAGCTACTGCCGGAACGCCTGCAGCGACTGCAGGTAGGAGTCCGGCAGGCCAATATCGTAGCGCTGGCCGTCAATGATCAGGCCAAGGAAACCAGCCTCCTGGCGCAGGCGGTCCAGGGCGGACGTGAGTTGGAACTCACCGCGCTCGCGCACGTTGTTGCGGATATGCTCCTCAAGGTAGGCGAACAAGCGGGGCTCGAGCACGTACTGGCCAAACACCGTGAGGTACTCATCCTCGCCCAGGCCAGGCACCCGCAGGTTGGTGCGCGCGTAGTCGAGGGTCGGCTTCTCGGCGAACTCAGTGATGCTCAGCAGGCGCCCCTCCTCGAGCCACACGCCGGCCACAGTGCCGAAATTGGCGATCTGGCTGCCAGGGGTGCGCCTCAAGCCGAGGACGTTGACGCCGTGCTGGTTGTAAGCGTCAACCAGTTGCTGCGCGCAGGAACGATCGCTCTCCGAGCGGTAGATGTGGTCTCCGAGCATCAGCAGGAAGGGTTCATCGCCAACCGCCTCGCGGGCGCAATAGACGGCATGCCCGAAGCCCTCCTGGGTGCGCTGGATGGCGAAGCGCACATGGCGCCCCACCTCGAGGATGTAGCGGGCATAATCCTGGAACTGGCGCGGCAGTTTGTTGTAGTTCTCGATCGAGACCTGCTCATTGAAGAAGGACCGGAAGTCGTCCAGGTCGTCTTCCTGGACGATGATCACCACCTCATCCATGCCGGCCTGCAAAGCCTCCTCGACGATGAGCAGGATAGCCGGCTTGGCGATGCCATCGCGGTCAACGATAGGGAACAGTTCCTTCTTGGTGGCCTTGCTCGCCGGGAACAAGCGCGTACCGAAACCGGCAGCCGGGATGACAGCCTTGCGCACCCTCGGGCCGGTACCGATGGTGAGTTTCAGGCAGGCCAGGCCCAGGTCCCGTTCGATGATCGCAATGGCGGCCTGCTGGTCCTCAGCGCTGCGGGCGACGAACTGGGCTGTGCCATCACCCTGAGACCCGACCCCTTTGCCGCCCCAGACGTGCGGCTGCAGCGGCCCATAGTTCAGCACCTTATGCAGGACAGGCGCCGTAAGCTGCTCCGGGCAGGCGGGAATGGCGTAGCGGTCGAACAGCGTCTGCGCCTCGACCATGAGCGCACCCAGGCGCTGGGCATCTCCCGCAGTGAGCGCCTCGATCGCCTGATGCACGATCCGCTTGTTGATCGGCCCGAGCAATTCCTGCACGCCCCGCTCGATCTCGTTGTCAGCGAAGGGGTAGGCATGGTTGAGCTGGGACAGGATCTGCATCGTGTCCTTGTGCGCCATCAGGTCCACGATCACGAGGTGCAGGTCCCTGCCCGGCCGCAACTCCTGCACCTCCAGGCGGTCGCCGTCGAAGGTCATGAGGATGGGGCGCTTGCCGAACGCACAACCCTGGTCCATCCGGCCGCAACGCGATGGAGTGACGATCTCGCCCTGGTAGGCCAGTTCCATCTCCCCGCGCGTCGTCATCTTCAGGTCGTAGATGCGGTTGAAGGCCCGCGCTGCCAGGACGCAGATGGCGGCGCTGGAGGACAGGCCCTTTTTCATTGGCAGGTCCGTCTTGTAGTTGTCAATCACCAGGCCGCGCACGTGGTAGTTGGTGAGTATCTGGTAAGCGACGCCGGCGATGTAGCTCCAAAAGCCGCCCTTTTGTGCCTCAGCGAGCAGGGCATCGGCACGCATGGGGATCTCGTAGGGGCCGAAGCGCTGGCCCTCAGGCGAGGTGGAGGAGAGCACCAGGGCCGAAGGATGGGGCTCCACATGAGCATAGATGCCCTGGTCGGTGCCGACGATCAGGGTGTAGCCCTTCTCGACCTCGGCATTGATACGGCGGTAGCCGCCCGCCCAGTCCGAGTGCTCACCGAAAAGGCAGATACGCCCGGGTACAAAGATGTCCAAATCTCGCGCTCCCTGGCAGGATGTGTGGCGGCAGGAAAACACCGATGCACACTCATATACCACAGATCAGCGCCGATAGGGAAGCGACCGTAGGGAGTTGAGGCTGGACAGGCGCTTTGGCCTGCTCAAGCAGCTGGCAACGAAAGAGGGAGCCAGGCTCTCGTGAACCTGGCCCCCTCTTAACCGTCGCGCCGGTAAGGGGCTAGCGTCCCTTGCCGGATGGCTTCACGGCTGCCAGCACTGAAGCGACGAAGCTGGCCTCTGGCAAAGCGCCGTCGAGGTAGGTGGACTCGTTAACCACGGTTCTGGGCACGCCCGACACCTCGTAACGCTGCACCAGGTGCGGGAATTCCATGGCTTCGAGCGCGTCAGCACGGACATGATCGCTCTCGATGGCCATCTTGTGAGCCAGGCGCACGGCCTGGGGGCAGTACGGTCAGGTGGGTGTGGTGAGCACCTGCAGGTGGATGTCTTCCTTGAGCTCAGCGAGGGCTGCACGGCTCTTGGCGGAGAGACCGGAATCGCCCTTGGACACATCCAGGATGTCATCCAGCAGGGCGCCGAACTCGTAGCCGGCAGGGATGCCATAGAAGCGGATACCGTAGTCCTTGGCACCGATGACGGCGATGGCCGGGATCTTGTCCACGCCGTACTCGTCGGCCTTGTGCTTGTCGAGCTGGAAGTTGAACACTTCCGCTGTCACCTTGCCACCCGACAAGCTGGCAAGCTGCTCCACCAGTTCACGCGTGTCCCGGCAATACTCGCACTCGATCTCCTGCGTGAACATGACCAGGCGCACCGGCGCTACCATCTGCTGGAACCGCTCACTGACGATCTTCTGCTCTCTCGGACCCAACTGCATGCGATACCTCCTGTGACAACGATGCTGAAGCGGGGTTAGCAAGTGCACGACAGGCCGACCCGGTCGCTCGGACCCCCTCGCCGGAAAACGCGGGCAAGGCGCTTCGCCTTGGCCGGTATGATACTGCAGTAGTCTCCTTTGTGCCAGCAGCGCCAATCGGCCACATACCGGTTGATGCACTGCTCCATATCGCCTACAATGTGGACAGCAGATGCTCCTATCCAAGCCTTGATGGAGGTACACCATGCCACAGAATGAAGGGACGGTGGATCGGATCATCCGGATCATCCTCGGCGTCGTCATCGCCATACTCGGCATCGTCTTCAAGAGCTGGTGGGGCCTGGTGGCCATAATCCCGCTGGCAACCGGGATAACGGGGTTCTGCGGCATTTACGCCCTCCTGCACATCTCGACGCTGCCGAAGAAGGGCAAGCAGTAGCGCTCGTCGGTTCGTGCGCTCTTCGCGGGGAGCGAAGGCCCTCGCCTTTCGGTTGCCCGCTACCTATCAGGGCGAACCTGCGCCCGTCGGCGTTCATCCTGTTCCCTTACCCTGATTGGAGGCGCGACAATACGGATGGACAGAGACGGCGGCGGCTGAACGCTGACCGGCAACGGTTTTTTCTGCCAGCGTCAATCCGCCTCCGTCCGCGTTCACTTGATGGCCCTTTCGCGCTCCAAGCGCCCCCTTCCCTTTACTGGAGGCCGGGCAGGCATTAGTATGGCTGCCGGATCTATTGCGCCCGGCTGACGGAATGGCAGAGGTCATACTGCAAGCGCTGATTATCCTGCTTTTGATGCTGGCCAATGCCGTCTTCGCAATGGCGGAGATGGCAGTGGTCTCGGCACGCCGGCCACGCCTGCAACAACGCGCCGAGGAGGGCAGCAGCGGCGCCAGGGCCGCCCTGGAACTGGCTGAGCATTCCACGCGCTTCCTCTCCACCGTTCAGATCGGCATCACCCTCATAGGCATCCTGAATGGTGCCTTGGGTGGCACCACGCTTGGGGTGCGGCTGGCCAGGGTTCTGGCGACGGTGCCCGTGCTTGCGCCGTATAGCGGTGTGCTCGGCTTCGTCATCGTGGTCGTTGTCATCACCTACCTGTCGCTCCTCATTGGGGAGTTGGTGCCCAAGCGCCTGGCCCTGAACAACGCCGAGGCGGCCGCGATCAGGCTGGCGCCGCTCATGCTGGGCATCTCCAGCGTCGTCTCGCCGGCCGTGAGCTTCCTGAGCCGCTCGACGGACCTGGTGCTGCGCCTGCTCGGCGTGCACCACGTGCAGGAGCCCAGCGTCACTGAGGAAGAAGTGCGCACCATGATCGAAGAGGGGGCGCAGGCGGGCGTATTCGAGGAGGCCGAACAGGAGATAGTGGAGCGGGTGTTCGAACTGAGCGACCGCCGTGTCGTCTCCTTGATGACGCCACGCACCGAGGTGGTCTGGCTGGACTTGCAAGACCCGGCGGAAGAACTGGAGCGCAAGATCGCCGAATCCCCCTATTCCATGTTCCCGGTCGCCGATGGCGACCTGGACAACGTTCTGGGCACGGTGAAGGCGAAGGACCTGCTCGCCCGCCTCCTGCAGCAGCAGCCCCTGGACCTGCGCGCTGCCCTACAGCCGGCCCTGTTCCTGCCCGAGGCCATGCCCGCCTTCGAGGCCCTCGAGCGCTTCAAGGAGTACCCCGCCAGCATCGCCCTCGTGATAGACGAATACGGCGGCGTCCAGGGGCTCGTCACCGTCACCGACATCCTCGAGGCGATCGTGGGTGACATCGCTGTCACCGGCGAACAGGGCGAGAAGCAGGCCGTGCAGCGCGAGGACGGATCGTGGCTGCTGGATGGCATGCTGCCTGTAAGTGAGTTCAAGGAGATCCTGGGCATCGAGCAAGACCTGCCCGGCGAGGAGGAAGGATTCTACCAGACGCTGGGCGGTTTCGTGATGGCCAACCTGGGGCGCGTGCCCAGCAGCGGCGATCACTTCGAGTGCTGTGACTACCGCTTTGAAGTGGTTGATATGGACGAACGGCGGGTGGATAAGGTCCTGGCCGTGCCGTTGCCGGCCAAGAAGGCAGCGGACGTCCCCGATGGCGAGCCACCGGCTTAGGATGCCTCTCAGCCTCGACCCAGGATGCTAATGCCGGGGCCCCGGAAACGGGGCGCCAGGGAACACGGCCAGGCCGCAATGCCAGACGATTCAGCTACGCTTCGCTCGCTGTCCCTCCCCGTTGATCCATCTTCCCGCTCATCCCTTTTCCTTCAGGGCCCGGCCGGCGCTGGCAAGACGACGCTGGCGGTCGCCCGGCTGCTCGCCCTGCTCGCGGCTGGCGCGCCGGAGCGGCAAATACTGGTCCTGCTGCCGCAGCGCACCCTTGCCGGCCCGTACCAACGCGCGCTCAGCGATGCCGATGCTCCGGCCGGCGGTCTGGTCAGCATCAGCACCCTTGGTGGCCTGGCCCAGCATCTGATCGGCCTCTTCTGGCCCCTGATCGCCCGCGCCGCCGGTTTCGCCGCCCCGGAGCGCCCGCCCACCTTTCTCACGGTCGAGACGGCCCAGTACTACATGGCCCGCCTGGTCGGCCCGCTTCTCGAGCAGGGCTACTTCCAGGGGCTGGCAATCAGCCGGGTGCGCCTTTACAGCCAGGTCCTGGACAACCTGAACAAAGCAGCGGTCACTGGCCTCGACCATAGTGAGATCGGCAGCCGCCTGCGCTCCGCCTGGGCCGGGCGCGAGGCCCAGGGCTTCGTCTACGATCAGGCGCAGGAATGCGCCAGCCGCTTCCGCGCCTATTGCCTGGAGCACAACCTGCTCGACTACTCCTTGCAGATCGAGACCTTCTCTCGCCACCTCTGGCCCCAGCCGTTCTGCCGCAACTACGTCCTCGAGAGCTATCGCCACCTGATCGCGGACAATATCGAAGAAGATACGCCCGCCGCCCACGCTTTCGTCCGCGACTTGTTGCCGCACCTGGAGACAGCCTTGCTCATCTACGACCAGGAAGCCGGCTACCGCCGCTTCCTCGGCGCCGACCCCGCAAGCGCCCAGGCACTGAGCGCCGCTTGCACCCAGGTAGTGACGCTCTCCAGCTCGCGGGTGATGTCTCCTGCAGTTGCCGCCTTCGGCGCCGGCCTGGCACGCTCCCTGCTTGGCCCGCGCTGGCAAGGCCATCATGCCGACCTGGAAAGTGACCCTCGCCAGGCCATAGCTGTCGAGGAGCAGCGCTACCTGCCGCAGTTGCTCGACTGGGCAGCGGACCAGGCGGCTGCCCTGGTCACCGAGCAGGGCGTCGCCCCCGAGCAGATCGTGATCCTCGCCCCTTACGTGAGCGACGCCTTGCGCTTCGCCCTGATCAGCCGCCTGGAAGGGCGTGGCCTCCCCTGCCGCTCGCACCGGCCCTCGCGCCTGCTGCGCGATGAGCCCGCCGCCCGCTGCCTGATCACGCTGGCCTGCCTGGCCCATCCCTCCTGGGGTACCAGGCCGCCAGCCCAGGACGTGGCGCAGGCCCTGAGCCTGGCGATCGAGGGCCTGGACCCGGCGCGAGCCCAACTTCTCGCCGCCATCGTCTACCGCCCCAGCGAGGAAGGCTTCAAGCTCCTCAGTTTTGACAACATCAGGGAGGAAAGCGGCGCCAGGCAGCGCATCACCTTTGTGGCTGGCGCCGCCTATGAGCGCCTGCGCTCCTGGCTGCTGGCCTACCAGGCTGAGCCGCCATCGGAACTGGACCACTTCCTGGCTCGCCTCTTCGGCGAGGTGCTCTCCCAGCCGGGCTATGCCTTTCACCACCAGCGGGACCTGGGCGCCGTGGCCGCCAACCTGATCGAATCGGCGCGCAAGTTCCGCTGGGCGGTCCGGGATGCACCGGCCGCGAGGACGGTCGCCCAGGAATACATCGCCATGCTGCAGGAAGGCGTGGTGGCAGCACAGTATCAGCGCACTTGGCAGCCGGAGCGAGAGGACGCCATTCTCGTCGCTCCGGCCCACACTTTCCTGATGAGCAACCGGCCGGTGGATTACCAGTTCTGGCTCGATGTGGGCAGCCGCAGTTGGTGGGAGCGACCCTTCCAGCCGCTCACCCACCCCTACGTGCTCAGCCTATCCTGGCCCGATGGCAAGCAGTGGACCGATGCCGACGAGTTCGCCATGCGCCAGGAAAGGTTGGCCCACCTGGCGCTCGGCCTGGCGCGTCGCTGCCGCAAGCGCCTCTACCTGGGCAGCGTCCAGTTCTCCGACGGCGGCTACGATGAGCACGGACCCTTGCAGCACGCGGTGCAGCGCCTGCTGCGCTCATTGCAGGCAGCCGGCTCGGCGCCCGTCCCCGGCGTGGAGATTGCCGGTGCTTAGCGACGCCCCATCCTGGCCCACCGGCTTCCGCCCCCGCCCCAAGCAACAGCAGGTGCTCGCCTATCGGGGCGGCAAGATGGGCGTCGCCGCTGTCCCCGGGAGCGGCAAGACGGTGACGCTCTCCTGTTTGGCCGCCGCTCTCGTGGCCGAAGCCGGCCTGGCCGATGACCAGGAGGTGCTAGTCGTCACCTTCGCCAACTCCTCGGTGGATAACTTCAACCGTCGCCTCGCCCTCTTCATGCGCCAGCGAGGCCTGCTACCAGGGGTGGGCTACCGCGTGCGCACCCTGCATGGCCTGGCACACGACATAGTTCGCCAGCAACCCGGTCTGGTCGGCCTGCCCGAGGACTTCGTCGTCGTTGACGAGCGGCAGTGCCAGCGCCTCCTCGAGGATGCCACCCATACCTGGCTGCGTTCGCACCCCGAGCTGGCCGAGGCCTACCGGGCAGCGGACCTCGACGCCGCCAAATTGCAGGCTGCTTACGCCAACGACTGGCTGGCCACCGTGAAGGATGCAGCGCAGGCCGTGATCGCCCTCTGCAAGGACAGAGACGTTGGCCCGGCCGAGTTGCGCTCCGCGCTGGACCGCGAGCAGATGCCGCTGCTGGCAGCCTGCTGCGACATCTACGAGAGTTACCAGCGCGGCCTGGCCATGCGCGGCGGGGTTGACTTCCAGGATCTCATCCGCCTGGCCCTGCAGGTGCTCGCGCTCGACCCGCTCCTCTTGGCAAGGTTGCAGGCGCAGTGGCCCTACATCCTCGAGGACGAAGCTCAGGATAGCAGCCGGGCCCAGGAACGCATCCTCCGCCTGCTGACCGGGCCGGAGGGCAACTGGGTGCGCATGGGCGACCCGAACCAGGCCATCTACGAGAGCTTCACCACCGCCAGCCCGCGCTACCTGCGCGAATTCCTGAGCCGAGACGACGTGCAGGCATGCGACCTGCCCAATTCCGGCCGCTGCACGAGAAGCATCATGTCTCTCGCCAACCGCCTGATTGACTGGGTGCAACACGAGCACCCCAACAGCGAGTTGCGCGATGCCCTCTCTCCGCCCCTCATCGAACCGTCGCCTCCAGGCGACAGCCAGCCCAACCCGCCCGACCGGCCGGAGCGCATCGCCTTCGCTGGCTGTTTCAGCGCCGACGAGGAGTTGCAGCAACTGGTCCGGTCCCTCAGCACATGCCTGAAGGAGCATGCCGACCAGACTGTGGCCGTGCTCGTACCGGACAACCAGCGCGGCGCCAGGGTCGTGGAGAGCTTGCAGCGGGCCGGCCTGCCCTGCCTTGAACTGCTACGCAACAGCCGTAGCGCCCGCCAGGCGGCGGCGCACCTCGCCCAGGTGACGAGTTATCTGGCCCAGCCTCTGAACCGGGAGCTCCTCGCCCGAGTGGCGCGCCTCTGGGCGGACCTGCAGTTGGCCGATGCCGGCCTGCGGCAAGAAGTGAAGACTGTGGCCAGGGCTCTGCAGCGCTACCCCTTCCCCGAGGCCTTCCCCTACCCTGCCGCCAGCGAGCCAGATTGCCTGGAGACGCTGGCGCCGCAGGCTGGTCCCGACCTGGTTCAAGCTCTCGACAGGTTGCGCGAGTTGCTGCGCCGCTGGCTGGCCGCCGCCCAGCTGCCGGTTGACCAGATGCTGATCACGCTCGCGCAGGACCTTTTCACCCGCCCGTCGGACCTGGCTGTGGCCCAGCAGCTGGCCGTATCCTTGCGCCGCAGGGCCGAGGCGAACCCCACTTGGCGCCTTCCCGAGTTTGCCACGGAACTGGACTCGCTCGCCGAGAGCCGGCACGCCTGGCACGAACTGGGCGAGGAGGAGGCCGGCTTCGACCCCGATGAGCACAGGGGCGTTGTCGTCGTCACCACTTATCACAAGGCAAAGGGCCTCGAGTGGGACCGCGTCTACCTTACCTCATTGAACAACTACGACTTCCCATCCGCTGATGATGACGACCAGTTCCGTGGCGAGCGAAGCTACCTGCGCGGCGGCCTCAACCTCCAGGCCGAAGCCGAGGCCCAGTTGCTCGTAGCCTTGGGCGAGGACGATGCCCGCTCCTACGAGGAAGGCATGGCGACACGGGAGCAGCGCCTCGACCACGCCCGTGATCGCCTGCGCCTTCTCTACGTCGGCATCACGCGTGCCAGAAAGGAACTCGTCCTCACCTGGAACAAGGGCAAGAAAGGCAACCTGCGTGCGGCACGCGCTTTCGAGGCCCTGGCAACCTGGTGGAAGGAGCAACAGCATGCCCCTACCGGCTGATTTCGTCTTCAGCCAATCATCTTTGCAGGATTATGTGGACTGCCCGCGCCGCTTTCAGTTGCGCCACCTGTTGCGCCTGCCCTGGCCGGCCGTCATCGCCGAGCCCTACCTGGCCCAGGAGCGGCGCTCGCAGGCGGGCGAATCCTTCCACCTGCTGGTGCAGCGGCACCTGCTCGGCCTGCCACCAGAGAGCCTCCGGCCGGCGGCGGAGGAGAGCGACCTCAGCCGCTGGTGGGCCGCTTACCTCGCCTGGGCGCCGGCCAACCTGCCTCGCCGCCATCAGGCTGAACTGGCACTGTGCGCGAACCTGGCCGGGCGCCGCCTCCTGGCCAAGTACGACCTGTTGGCCTGGGAGCCTGGCCGCTTCGTCATTGTGGATTGGAAGACCGGCCGGCGCCGACCGAGTGACGGCGAGTTGCGCCCCCGCCTGCAGACAGTCGTGTACCGCTGGTTGCTTGTTCAGGCTGCGGCCCAGTTCAACGATGGCAGCGCGCCACAGCCAGAACAGGTGGAGATGATCTACTGGTTTGCCGAACACCCCCAGGACCCAGCCCACTTCCCTTACGATTCAGCCCAGTATCAGGCCGACGGCGCCTATCTGCAGCAGCTGGCGTGTGAGATCGAGCAGGCCTGTGCCGAGGTGGACGCACCTTTGGCGCTCAGCCGGGAGCAGCGTCGCTGCCTCTTCTGCCCCTACCGCTCCCTGTGCGAGCGCGGTGCCAGCGCCGGCCTGGATGAGGATTGGGAGGAGAACGAAGTAACGCCCGCGTTCGACCTGGATTTCGAACAGGTGGCGGAGATCGCCCTTTGAGCCTGCCCCGCTTCCGTTGGTCCGAGCCCAACCCGGTCGCCGTGCCGGCTGGCTTCCTGGCCGCCATCGCCGGGCCGGAACTGCTTGCCCAGGCCCTCATCCGTCGCGGCCAGCGGCATGCTGCTTCGGCGCGCGCTTTCCTCGACCCCGGGCTCTACTCGCCCACCCCACCCTGGGAGCTGCCGGACATACACCCGGCCGTGCAGCGCCTCCTCCAGGCGCTGCAGCAGCGGGAGCGCATTTGCGTCTGGGGCGATTTCGATGTGGACGGCCAGACGGCTACGGCCATCCTCGTCTCCGCTATGCGCTCCTTGAGGGCTGAGGTCAGTTTCTACATTCCCGTGCGGGCCGAGGAGACGCATGGCCTGAGCACGACCGGCGTGCAGCGCGAACTTGCCGCCGGTGCCCGCCTGATGATCACCTGCGATACGGGCAGCTCGGACCTCGAGGCCATCGCTTATGCCCGCCGCCGTGGCCTTGACGTCATCGTCACTGATCACCACGAACTGCCTCCTTCACGGCCGCCCGCCCTGGCCTTGGTTAGCTCGAGGCTCCTGCCTGGCGCCCATCCCTTGCGCGAGCTCACCGGCGCCGGCGTCGCCTACAAGCTGGCGGAGGCGCTGCTGCAGGCAGCCGGTTCCTCCCTTGCCGCGAGCAGCTACCTTGACCTGGCCGCCCTCGGTCTGGTGGCGGACCTGGCGGTGCAACGGGCGGACGTGCGCTACCTCACCCAGCGGGGCCTGGCGTCGCTCCAGCGCGGCGAGCGCCCAGGCCTGGCAGCCCTGATGCAAGTGGCCGGGTTGGAGCCGGGCCGGTTGAGCGAGGAGGACATCAGCTTCTCTCTCGCTCCCAGGCTGAACGCCGTCGGCCGCCTGGCCGATGCCAGCCTGGGTGTGGAGCTGCTCCTGACGCCCGACGAGGGCCGTGCGCGCGCGCTCGCTTCGCGACTTGACGCCCTCAACAACGAACGGCAGTTGCTCTGCCAGCAAGTGTTCCAGGCCGCCCAGGCCCAGATCGAGCGCGAACCGGCACTCCTGGAGCCACCCGTGCTCATCCTCGCCCACCCCGCTTGGCCGGCGAGCGTGATCGGCATCGTCGCCAGCCGGCTGGTGCAGCGCTACGGCCGGCCAGCCGTACTCATCGCGAACCCACCCGGCCAACTGGCACGAGGCTCAGCGCGCTCGCTGCCCGGCTGCGACATTGTTTCGGCAATCGCAGCGACGGCAGCTTCCGAGAGAGGCCTGCTCGCCAATCACGGCGGCCACCCGATGGCGGCGGGCTTTTCCCTGCCGGCTGAGAACCTCGAGGCTTTCAAGCGTGCCCTCATTGCTGCCGTCAAGCCGGCCGAGCCACCGACGTTGGCGCTAGACGCCTACCTGCCGCTAACGAACCTCACCATGGAATTGGTGAGCGAACTCGGGCGCCTGGCCCCCTTCGGGCCGGGCAACCCGGCGCCCGCATTCGTCAGCCGTGGCCTCGTACTGGCAAGCCATTCCGGCCTGGGCAGGCACGAGGAGCACCGGCAAGTCATCGTGAGCGATGCCGCCGGCAATCATCACCGCGTCCTCTGGTGGCAGGGGGCGGATTGGCCGCTGCCCTCCGGGCCATTCGACCTGGCCTACTCCGCCCGTCTGAGCGATTTCCGCGGCGAGCGTCAGCTTCAGGTGGAATGGCTCGACGCCCGGCCGGCTGTGCCGGACAAGCTCGACCTGGCCCGTGCCCCGGTTCGCTACCGCGTGGTAGATTGCCGCAGGGACGATCAGGCCGCGGCTCGCCTGGCCAGCCTGTGCCGGTCGCAGGTGGCCCAGGTATGGAGCGAGGGCCCGGCCTCGCTGCCGCCCGGGGTCGTGGGCAGGAGCCGGCACGAGCTTCAGCCCGCTGAGGTTTTGGCCATCTGGACCGTGCCCCCGGGGGAAGAGGAACTGCGCACCGTTCTTGAGGCAGTCTCTCCCCGTGAGGTCTACCTCTTCGCCAACGACCCGGGGATGGATGAGGGGCGCGCCTTCTTGCAGAGGCTCGCCGGCCTGCTCAGGTATGTCCTGCAGCAGCGTGGTGGCCAGGTCAGGCTGGTTGAGTTGGCCGCCGCCACGGCGCAGCGCCCAGCGGCCGTGCTCGCCGGGCTGGAATGGATGGCTGGCAAAGGCATGGTCGCCTTCACCAGGCAGGGAGAGTCCCTGACCATGAGGGCTGGCGGCACGCCGGATGCCGGGCGCCAGGAAGCAGCACAGGCTCGCCTCACGGCGCTTCTCAGCGAGGTGGCCGCCTCCCGCGCCTACTACCGCCGTGCCGCCAGCGAGGCGCTCCTGCCATAGCTGGGGGGTCATGCCGGCTGCAATCGCCCCCGCCCCGGGGCGGCCGTCACGGTCAGACGATGCGGGGTTGGGCCGGGCCGGCGCCGATGTGGTGCTCACGCAGGCGCTGGCGGCTCCAGGTGCCTGAGCGCCGCCACCACTACCTCTGGCAGCGCCGGGTGGATGTGCATCGCTGAGGTGACGCTGCCGGCCCTGGCGTCCCCGGCCATGACCGTTACCACTTCCTGGATCAGCATCTCCGCGTACGGCCCGAAGATGTGAAAGCCAAGGATGCGCCGGCTCTCCCTGTCCACGACTGCCTTGGCAAAGCCGTCGCTCTCCAGCATCGCCTCGCCGCGGGCCACCTGGGTGTAGCGCCCGATGCCGACCAGGACGTCGTGCTTTTGCCTGGCTTCCGCCTCCGTCAGGCCGACGGAGGCTATCTGCGGATAGGTGAACACTGCATGAGGGGCGAGGCCATAGTCCATCGCCATTCTATCCGCCGGCGCGTGACCGCTGTTGTGCCAGGCCAGGCGCGCTTCTTGATTGGCGACATGGATGAACATCTCCCGGCCGGTGATGTCGCCGACGGCCCAGATGCCTGGGGCACTCGTCTGCATGTACTCGTCCACCACGATGAAGCCCCGTTCGTCCGTCCGCACGCCGGCCGCCTCCACATCGAGCAGATCGGCGTTAGACTGCCTGCCAGCAGCGATCATCAGGCGTTCGGCCCGGAACTCGCGCCTGCTGCCGTCGCCAAGGTCCTTTGCGGATACGGCCACGCCAGTGCCGGCCGCGCTCACCTCCAAGGCCTGGTGCCGGACATGGATCGCCATGCGGCTTCCCAGCCGCTGCATCAGGGCGGCCGAGATCTCCGGCTCCTCCTGGGGCAACAGGCGCTCCGGTCGCTGCAGGATGGTGACCTCGCTGCCCATGGCCGCCAGGAAATGGGCATACTCACAGCCTGTATAGCCACCGCCGATGATGATCACGCTCTCTGGCGGGCGCTCAAGCCTGAGGATGGACTCATTGGTGAGGTACTCCACCTGGTCCAGCCCGGCGATCGCCGGCAAGCGCGGGCGGGCGCCAGCGGCGATGAACACCCTCCTGGCGCGCAGCCTCTCGCCTCCCACCTGCAGCTCTCGCTCGCCTACGAAGCGCCCCTCCTGTTCGTACAGGTGTACCCCACCCTGCAGCAGCTGCTGCCGCAGCCGGGCCTGATGGTCGCTCACCCGCTTCGCCATGCGGCCCATGATCGCCGCGAAGTCCACGCGCTCCAGGCGCAGGTACACTCCGAGCCTGCTCGCTTCCTGCGCCTCGACGATCCTATCTGCAGGCAGGATGAGCATCTTCGAGGGGACGCAGCCGGTGTTGGGGCAGGTGCCGCCGAGTGGGCCCTTCTCAACCACGGCGACGCGCAGCCCTTCCGCCAGAGCATAGCGGGCCAGGCCCGCTCCCGAGCCGGAGCCGATGATGATCACGTCATATTCGCGTAGCGAGCCTGCCATCGCCTCTACCTCCCGTAGCCTATCCTGGGCGGGCACCACAACAGGATTATAGGGGAGCGGTGGGCGGCGTCCACCGGCCTCTGGGTGGGCGACGGTGGTGAAAAGCGGCCACTTGGCGTAGCATTGGACAAAGTAGGAGGGTGTGCGGTGGCTAGCGGTAGGATCCTGGTGATTGACGACGAGGCCCCGATCGTCGAACTCGTCTCGGCCTATCTTCGCCGCGAGGGCTACGAGGTGCTCACTGCCAGAGATGGACCCTCCGGCTTGAAGGCGGCGCAGACGATGCAGCCGGACCTGATCGTACTGGATGTCATGCTGCCCGGCCTCGGTGGGCTCGAACTGCTCAGCCAGCTTCGCCGGGACTCGAGCGTCTATGTCATTCTGCTCACCGCCCGCGCCGAAGAGACGGACAAGGTCGTCGGCCTTTCCATCGGAGCGGACGACTACCTGACCAAGCCCTTCAGCCCGCGCGAACTTGTGGCACGCGTGCGGGCGGCGCTCCGGCGCCTCAAGGGTGAGATCGCCCTGGCCGATGCCAAGGCGCTCAGCTTCCGCCATCTGCGCCTGGACCTGGGCGGCCGGCAGGCCTGGGCCAGGCAAGAGGATGGCCAGGAGCGGCCCCTGGACCTGACGACGATGGAGTTTGACCTGCTCAAAGCCCTCGCGGAGCATCGCGGCCTGGCTCTGAGCCGGGAGCAGCTGCTCCAGCTCGTCTGGGGCTACGACTACTTCGGCGACGACCGGGTAGTTGACGTGCACATCGCCCATATCCGCCAGAAGTTGGGCAA
>Ga0078972_1006691_pt1 | contig 26871 bp, 23 predicted proteins | sample YelNatPaOPGAMG01_FD_67568 | JGI IMG/M metagenome (GOLD analysis project Ga0078972, IMG submission 67568) | Hot spring thermophilic microbial communities from Obsidian Pool, Yellowstone National Park, USA - OP-RAMG-01 (SPADES assembly) (version 2) | ecosystem: Environmental > Aquatic > Thermal...
ACGGCGACAAGAAAGCCAATCCTCCGGGCTTTCGTAAAAAGATTTTGCTTAGTACTGTAACGTTTAAGCAAAATGCGTTCGAGATATTGTCGGGAAACCGGGTCAGACTGGTGCTTCCAAGGACCTATGATCAGCGGGAATTGATTCTTGATTATCGTTTGGCTCCCGATATTATTCTTGGCAAGGTACAGCAAGTAAAACTCGTATAGGCGTTTTTCCCCGAAGCCAGCCGCATGATCGATTTTCGAGAATTACACTTTGGGCCGGTGGTTGTATACACCGATACACAGCTGGGAGAGAAACGTGAAATTGATGTCCTGGTAAAGACCCGGTTGATCGGTGAGGCCGGATTGATCCTGGTACATGTTGAACCCCAGGCACAGTATCAGAAGGCTTTCAACGAAAGAATGTTCCTGTATTTCAGCTATCTGTACTCCAAGTACCGGCTGCCTGTATTGCCGGTTGCTGTATTCACTTACGAAGAACAGCGGGATGAGCCCGACAGCTTTGCGCTTGGTTTTGAATTTCTGGATGTCTTGTGTTTTCGTTTCTGCAAGCTGGAGCCAAAGAAGCTCAATTGGCGCGACTACATCAGGAGCGACAACCCGGCGGCGGCCGCCCTGATGTGCAAGATGGGCTTTGCGAAAGAGGAAAGGGTCCAGGTCAAGGTTGAGTTTGTTCGCATGCTGGCACGGATGAAGCTTGACCCAGCGCGAAGCAGTTTTCTCATGACGTTTTTTGAAAGTTATCTGAAATTAGACAAGCGGGAAGAAGAATTATTCCAGCGCGAAATGAGCAAACTGGATAGAAAGGAGGCAGCCGCCATCATGCAGTTGACCAACAGTTGGGAAGAAAGGGGCCGGGCAGAGGGGAAGATCGAGGGGAAGATCGAATATGCCCGAGAGATAATCAGCAGGTTATTAAACGCAAAATATGGCAATGCTTCTGCCGGGATACAAAAAGAGGTAAAACAGGTTACAGATCTCAATATTCTGGATGAAATCCTGGAAAAGCTATTTGCCGCTGATTCGTTCGAGAAAGCTCGTAGCACTATCCAAGAGGTTCAGGGAAAGCGTTAGCGGGAAAGGGCAAAACCCGGTTCCCGGGATGTATGACCCCTGCGGCTTTGCAGGGGTTTTCCGTTGTATAGCCATCCTACAGCAAGACCCATGCCTTGTAGGCGGCAAGCCCCAGGAGAAGGCCGACGGCCGGATGATGCCCATAACCGGCGGCCGGTGCGGGCGGGCGGGGGAAGTTCAGGTTATGCGGCGGGCGGCAAGGGCCCGAAAAACGGTGGTACTTTGTCTTAACCGGGCGCAAGGGTCCAATTCCGGGCGGGGACGGATTTGCCGGCAACATCAATAGCGTAATATCATGATAGTAAGTTCGAACGGCCGGCGAAGCCCCGGGTACCAACCGCTGGGCGTCCGGATATACTGTAGTTCGGGAAGTGAGTTGTCTATGGGTATTGTCGTGAATCCTACCCGATGCCCGCAAAACCATCCATGCCCGTCGATCAGGGTGTGTCCCGCCGGTGCGTTGACGCAGAAAGGATTTTCAGCACCTGTTGTGGACATGGACAGGTGCATCAAGTGCAAGAAATGCGTCGGTTTTTGCCCGATGGGTGCCATCCAAAGCGCCTGACGGGCCGACGGGGTGGTACTTCCCATACCGTAGCAATCTGGTTGCCCGCCTTTGGCGGGCTTTCCATTTCATGAACACATTTCCGGTGACCAACATCACACCGCTGGGCGATCCCGGTTACAGAAATGTCAGACTAAAGCGATTACCCTATGGACAGTACCACGAGAATCCGTAAGGAGGAAGAGATTATGAGCAATTGCGCCGGTTGTGACCAGAAGGACGGCTGCGTCTCCGTCCACGCCAGCATCAACGAGATGCATGGGCGGACGAGGGAGATGGGGGTGGACACCGTCTTCGACCGCTACCAGAGGCAGCAGCCCCAGTGCGGCTTCGGTATGCAGGGCGTTTGCTGCCAGCTGTGCAGCCACGGTCCCTGCCGGATAACGGCCAAGGCCCCCTGCGGGATCTGCGGGGCGGGAGCCGACACCATCGTGGCCCGCAACCTCCTCCGCCTGGCCGTGCACGGTGCGGCCGCCTACGCCCACCACCTGGAGGAGTTGGCCAAGACCATCAAGGCCACGGCGGCCGGCAAGACGCCCTTCGGCATCGGCGACGAACAGAAACTGCGGCAAATTGCGGGCGTGGTCGGACTGGACGCCGCCGCCCCGGCCCCGGAACTGGCCGGTCAACTGGCGGACGTGCTTTTGAGTGAGTTGCGCAAGGGCTCCGACGAACCCCTGGCCCTGGTCAGGCTTTTCGCCCCGCCGACGCGCCTGGCGGCCTGGGAAAAGCTGGACGTAATTCCCGGCGGCGTGCTTTCCGAGATCCGGGACGCCTTGACCAAGTCCATGTCCAACATCGATACCGATCCGGTCGACCTGCTGCTCACGGCGGTTCGCCTCTCCATAGCCACCGGCTACATGGGGCTGGTAGCCACGGTCACCGCCCAAGACATCCTGCTGGGCACCCCGGCTCTCACGAAGTCCGGGGCCGACCTGGGCGTGATCGATCCGGCCACGGTCAACATCGTGGCCCACGGGCACGTGCCCCTGATGGCCACGGCGGTGCTTCAGGCGGCGCAAAAGCCGGAAATGACCGCTCTGGCCAAAGCGGCGGGGGCGGCCGGGATCAAGGTCTACGGCTCCATGTGCACCGGACAGGAACTGATGCAGCGATCCGCCACCTCGGCGGGCGGCTTCGCCGGACAACTGGGCAACTGGATCGCGCAGGAACTCTACGTGGCCACCGGGGCCGTGGAACTGGTCATGATGGACATGAACTGCTCCATTCCGGGGCTGAAGACGGTTGCGGACCGTTTCCACACCCGGCTGGTTTCGGTCGACCGCATTGTCCGCATGGCCGGGGTCGACGACCACGTGGACTACGATCCGGAAAAGGTGGCCGAACAGGCGGTCGGGTTGGTGAAGATGGCCATCGACAACTTCAGGAACCGGGGTAAGAACGTCCACGTGCCGCAGTGCAAGTCCGCGGCGGTGGCCGGGTTTTCGGTGGAAAGCATCCTGGGCGCCCTGGGCGGCAGTCTGGATCCGCTCCTGGATGCCGTCAGGAAGGGTACCATCAAGGGTATCGCCGCCGTGGTCGGCTGCACCAACAACCGCAACGGCCACGACTTCAAGAGCGTGGCCATCACCCGCGAACTGATCAAGAAGGACGTGTTGGTGATCAACGCCGGGTGCTGTTCCTCGGCCACCCAGGCCGAGGGCCTGATGACCCCGGAGGCCGCCGACCAGGCGGGAGAAGGACTCCGGTCGGTGTGCCGGGCCCTGGGTATTCCCCCGGCCCTGAACTTCGGCTCCTGCGTCGACATCGGCCGCATCGGGGTGGCCGTGACCGCGATCGCCGGCGCTTTGGGCGTGGATCCCAGCGCCCTGCCGGTGGCCGCCTCCGCTCCCGAATACCTGGAGCAAAAGGCGGTGGCGGACGGCATCTTCGCCGTGGCCTTCGGCCTGCTGACCCACCTCGGTCCGGTGCCGCCGGTGACGGGCAGTCCGCTGATCACCTCCATCCTCACCAGGGACGTGGAAGGACTGACCGGGGGCCGGGTGCTGGTGGAGGAAGACCCGGTCAAGGCGGCGGATGCCATGTACGCCCACATCATGGCCAAACGGAGCGCCCTGGGCATTTAAGTGAATCCGGCGGGGGGACCCGGGCCCCCCCACGGACGCCCCCGATCCGAGAGGAGGCTAATCGATGAAGTCGATCATGATCAACGTCGCGGCCTGTAACGGCTGTCTCACCTGCGCCCTGGCCTGCGCGGCCGCCCATTCCCCGTCCCGCGACATCGTGGGCGCCATGGCCGACCACACTCCGCCCCGTATCTTCATCCAGGCCGTGCGGGAGAGGGCCGTGCCGGTAACCTGCCGCCACTGCGAGGAGCCGGCCTGCGTGGAGGCCTGCATGACCGGGGCCATGCAAAAGGACCCGGTATCCGGCCTGGTCAGCAACGAAGGCCACGAACAGAAATGCGTCGGCTGCTGGATGTGCATCATGGCCTGTCCCTACGGGGCTGTGACCGCACACCCGACCGAGAGGATCGCCGTGAAATGCGACGGCTGTCCCCATCTCGATCAGCCGGCCTGCGTAAGCGCCTGTCCCAACGGGGCCCTCTCCTGGGAGGAACCGGACCGGTTCGCCGCCCGCAAAGGCCGGCGCACGGCCGCGGCCTTGTTGGAGGAGCGGGCCGGTTAGGAGGTGGTTTGTTTGTCTCCGACACGTCATGTGATCATCGGCAACAGCGCCGCCGGCGTGAAGGCGGCCGAAACCCTGCGCGGCCTCGACCCGGCGGCCGCCATAACCATGGTCTCCGATGAGCCGGAAAGCGCCTACTCGCGCTGTCTTCTGCCCGATTTCCTGGCCGGGCGGCAGACCTCCGACAGCCTGCGTATCCGGCCGGCCGATTTCTACGCCCGGCACCGGATCGACTTCCTCGCCGGCCGGTGCGTCCTCAAGGTGGATCCCCGGAGCGCACGGGTGGTGCTGGAGGACGGCCAGACCATCCCTTACGACCGCCTTTTGATCGCCACCGGGGCGCGCAGCGTCACTCCTCCCGTACCCGGCCTGGCCGGGCCGCGGGTCACGGGCCTGCGCACCCTGGCCGACGCCCGCCGGATCCTGGAACTGGCGCCAAAGGCGCGGCGGGTTCTGGTGATCGGAGCCGGATTCGTCGGTTTGGAGGTGGCTTACGCCCTCTACAACCGGGGTTTGGAAGTGACCGTGGTGGAAAAGATGCCCCAGATCCTGCCCGGTCAGTTCGACGCGACGGCGGCCGCCATCCTGCGCCGGGACATGCAGGCCGAGGGCATGCGCGTCATCCTGGGGGCGGGGGTGAAGGAAGTCGCGGAGCCTTCCGTCTTCCGGCGCTTCTTCGACCGCACCGGCCGGGTCGTGTTTCTGGACAACGGCGACCGTCTCAAGGCCGACCTGATCATCGTGGCCGCCGGGATCCGGCCCAACGTCGGGATCGTCGAGGGGACGGGCGTGGCCGTTAAGCGCGGCATCGTGGTCGACGACTTCCTGCAGGCCACCCTGCCCGGGATCTACGCGGCGGGCGACGTGGTGGAAACCCGGGACCTGGTCACCGGCCGGGTGGGGCTAACGCCCATCTGGCCCAACGCGGTGACGCAGGGGAAGGTGGCGGCCTGGAACATGGCCGGCCGGCCCCGTCCGTACACGGGATCGGTGGGCATGCAAAACGCGTTGGAATTCCGGGAGGTGCCTTCCATCGCCATGGGTGTGACCCAGGGCGGGGAAGGCCTGGAGGTCGTGGCCGAGGAACGGCCGCACGAGAGCGTCTACCGCAAGCTGGTCCTACGCGGCAACGTCCTGGTGGGGATGATCCTGGTGGGCGACATCACCGGCGCCGGGGTCATGGCTGCCCTGATCCGCAGGCAAGCGGACGTGGGCAAGTACCGGGACGACATCCTGCAGGGGCGCTTCGGCTACGGGAAGCTGCTGGCCGGCATAGGGAAAGCGGGGTAGCCGCGCGGTGGGATCCAGGCATGGCGTGAGTCCGCCGGTCGAATACGGATGCGGGATGCAGGATGGTTGGATAGGGAATATTCCGCCGATTCCTTCTATTCCCACTTGCAACCTCTTGCCGCTCGCTCCCCGATTCCGACCGGTGGACCGGACCCGGTATGCGCCGCGCCGCGCCGGGAAGCCCGGTTTGGCGGCGACCCGCCGCGCCTGGGCCCGGCTTTCGTCGACGGGCTTCCAAAGCTGTGGTCATGACCGAAAGAGTTTCTTTCCGCAACCGAACACCCGATGCATGTTTTCCGACAACCGGCCGCCAAACCCGCGGGCCCGTCGCCGACGGGCCCGCGGGAGGCTCGAACCAGGCTTCCAATCGTCAACAACCTTGGATGAATGCACCAGATTACAGCCTGCTGTTTTCACTCAAGCTTCCGGCAATAATAGCCCGGGCCTCCTCCAGAGAGTTGGCGGCGTATAGATCCATTAAAACTTTGCTCAGAATTTCCGGATCCTTCAATTTCCGGACTTCCTTTTGGAGATCAGATGAGTCAACAGCAAAGCGCCTGAGCAGGAACTCTTGAATTACCTCTTGCTTGCCTTCGATCTTGCCTTCATCAATCATTTCACGGCCTAACACACTGTTCTTCAGGATCTCGCGAGCCCGTGCCCTTTCGGCCGTACTCATCTGGGTAACCATCTGCGCGAACACCTCCATTTCCTCTTCGGTCATTATTTCGTTCCGGAGTTTGAAATCCACAAGTTCTCTGACATATGGGTTATCGGGGTGGTTCAAACGCCTCGATAATAGCATTTTCGTCGCATCCAGCCTGATTGGTTTCTCCCGAGTCAGAAAAGGTGCAAACATGTATATATCCCGCGGTTCCGTCAGGGCATCCAGGACCAACACCTGTACCGGCAGTTCCATACCACGAATTTGGTGGATCCCTTGTACGGGAATATTCTCTTCCAGTTGCAAGTCGGATCGAAGCCGGATCATCTTGAGGAACTCCCGGGGATGCCCTTCGCTGTTGACGAACGTCAGCGTAAAGTCGTTCATGGTCGGGAGACCCGCGTGCTTCAACGCCTTGTAGATTTGGCCATTCCCACGTAATAGTCGTTGGCCGCCAGGTAGTCTTCCGGGCTTTTATACTCGAAGAGATTGTAGCGCCGGAAAATTCTGGCTATCGGGTGGGAGAGTGCCGCCGTCCGCTCTTTCTTGACCACCAGGACGTCCACGTCGAGCGGCCTGGACGACAACGCCACCTCCGCCTGGGCCAGGGCAGCCGCGCCCCCAGCGGGGCGGAAAAAAAGTTTTTCCCCTCCCTTGACTACCGTCCGGCCCTGCCCGTATAATATATACAAAATGGACCTTCTAAGTGTACTATCAGGCGGGAGAAGGTGGGAGAAAAGCGTATTCGCGCTCGCAGGGACCGGCAGCCATAACGTTTTGGGAGGGTTGCGCCTATGGCACTGGAACTGGCCCGCGTCCAGTTTGCCACCACCTCGATCTACCATTTTCTGTTCGTACCCCTGACCCTGGGACTTTCCCTGCTGGTGGCCGTCATGGAGACCATCTACGTGCGCACCGGCAACGAGACCTACAGGAAGATGACCCTGTTTTGGGGAAAACTCTTCCTCATCAACTTCATCATGGGCGTGGTCACCGGCATCGTCCAGGAATTCCAGTTCGGGATGAACTGGGCCGGTTACTCCCGCTTCGTGGGCAATATTTTCGGCGCTCCGCTGGCCGTGGAGGCCCTGGTGGCGTTCTTCCTGGAATCCACCTTTTTGGGTCTGTGGATCTTCGGCTGGGATAAACTGTCGAAAAAAGCCCATGTGACGGCCATCTGGCTGGTGGCCGCGGCTTCCAACCTCTCCGCCTTCTGGATCCTGGTGGCCAATTCCTTCATGCAGGAGCCGGCGGGCTACGTCATCAGGAACGGCCATGCCGAAATGAACAGTTTCGCCGCTCTCATCACCAATCCGGCCGCCTGGTACCAGTTTCCCCACACCGTCCTGGCCGGGTTCACCACGGCCGCTTTCTTCGTCATGGGTATCAGTGCCTATCATCTGTTGCGCAGGCAAGACAGGGACTTCTTTGGCCGTTCCTTCAACCTGGGCCTGATTCTGGGTATCGTCGGCATCGTTTTCACGATAACCATGGGACACCTGCAGACCCGTTACCTGTTCCAGGCCCAGCCCATGAAGATGGCGGCCGCGGAAGCCCTCTGGAACAACGCCGACCCGGCCCCGTTCACCCTGGTGGCCGGCATCGACCAAAAGGGAGAAACCAACAGCTTCGCCATCCAGATCCCCGCCGGGGTCAGTTTTCTTCTTTACAACAGGCCGACCGGGGCGGTGCCGGGCATCAAGACCATCCAGGCGCAGGAAGCGGCCCGGTTTGGGCCGGGCAACTATATTCCGCCCGTACCGACCGTCTTCTGGTCCTTCCGGATCATGGTGGCCGCCGGAGGCCTGATGCTGCTGGCCGTGCTGGCGGCCTGGCACTTCAGGCGCAAGGGCAGTCTGGAGAATAAGGCCTGGCTTCTGAAGCTCCTTCTTTGGATGATTCCCCTGCCCTATATCGCCAACATCGCCGGGTGGGTCATGGCCGAGGTGGGGCGGCAGCCCTGGATCGTGTACGGACTGCAAACGGTACGGCAGGCCGTCTCGCCCAACGTCTCCGCCGGCGCGGTGGGGGTCACCCTGGCCGGTTTCACCCTGGTCTACGGCCTCCTGGCCGTGGCCGACATCTACCTGCTGACCCGGGCGGCCAAAGGGGGACCGCAAGGCGTCGCTCCCAAACCGGCGCCTGTGTTCGAGGGGGTGTCGTTGTGGAACTGAGCGTGCTCTGGTTCATCCTGGTGGCCATCCTGTTCGTCGGCTTTTTCTTCCTCGAGGGTTTCGACTACGGGGTGGGCATCCTGACCCCCCTTCTGGGCCGGGACGACACCGAGCGGCGGAGTCTGCTCAACACCATCGGGCCGGTCTGGGACGGCAACGAGGTCTGGATGATCACGGCCGGCGGGGCCATGTTCGCGGCCTTCCCCAACTGGTATGCCACTCTGTTCAGCGGCTTCTACCTGGCCCTGTTCCTCCTCGTGGCCGCCATCATCGTGCGGGGCGTGGCCATCGAGTTCCGCTCCAAACAGGATGACCCGGCCTGGCGGGGCCTCTGGGACTGGCTCTTTTTCGCCGGCAGCCTGGTGCCGGCCCTGTTGTGGGGCGTCGCCATGACCGACCTGCTGGCGGGCGTGCCCATCGACGCCAACATGAACTACGTGGGTACTTTTTGGAATCTGGTATCACCGTACGCCGTACTGGGCGGCCTGCTGACCCTGTGCGTCTTCACTTTCCACGGCGCGGTTTTCCTCACCCGCAAGGCACCCGGGGCATTGGCGGAGCGCGCCCGGCGGACGGCCGGGCGGGTGGGTGCCCTGGCCGTGGCGGTCTTCGTGCTGATGATCGCCTTCAGCCTGGTCAAAGGGGTCATCTTCGACAAGGCGGGAGCGGGGATCGTGGCCGTAGCGGCCTTCCTGGCCCTGATCGGCGCCGTCCGGCTGGTGCAAAAGGGCAAGACCGGCTGGGCTTTCGTGTCGAGCGGCCTGGCCGTGGCTACCCTTACCCTGGCTTATTTCGCGGACCTGTTCCCGCGGGTCATGGTTTCCACCCTCAACCCGGCCTGGAGCCTGACCGTCTACAACGCGTCGTCCGCTCCCTACACCCTGAAGATCATGACCGTCACCGCGCTGGTGATGGTGCCCATCGTGCTGGCCTACCAGGTGTGGACCTATTGGGTGTTCCGCAAGCGGCTGACGGTCGACGACCTGAAGTATTGAAAGGACCTGGCCGGTCCGGCGGAGGTGATGGCGGTGGTGGACTCAAGGCTCCTCCGGGCGGCGGGAGATACGGGCCGCCTGCTGGTCCTGGCCGTCGGGCTGGGGCTGGCCGCCGGAGCGCTCACCGTCTGCCAGGCCGCCCTGGTGGCGCGGGTGGTCGACGGGGTCTTTTGGCACCACCTTCATCTCGCCGGCGTGGCCCTTTGGCTCTGGCTCCTGCCGGGGGTCATCCTCTTGCGCTGGGGCCTGGCGTGGCTGGGTGAAGCGGCGGGCAGCCGGGCCGCGGCCCGGATCAAGGGACGGTTGCAGGAGGCGGTCTTGCGCCGCCTCTTCGCCATGGGGCCGGTGGCACTGTCCAGCGAGCGCACCGGCGAGCTGTTGGGCGTTCTGACCGAGGGCATCGAGGCCCTGGACGCCTACCTGGGCCGATACCTGCCCCAGTTGGCCCTGGCCGCGCTGACGCCGCTTTTGATCCTGGGCTTCATTTTTCCGCTCAACCTCTTGTCCGGAACGATCCTGTCGATAACGGCCCCGCTGTTGCCCCTGTTCATGCTCCTGGTGGGCCGGTGGGCCGGGGGTCTGGCCCAACGCCAGTTCCAGGCCCTGGGCCGGCTGTCCGCCCATTTCCTGGACGTGCTGCAGGGACTGGCCACGCTCAAGCTCTTCGGGCGGAGCCGGGACCAGGCCGCCGTCATCGGCCTGGTGGGCCGGCAATTCCGCACCACCTCCCTGGAAGTCCTGCGCGTGGCCTTTCTCTCGGCTCTGGTGCTGGAACTCCTCACCACCATGAGCATTGCGCTCGTGGCCGTGGTCCTGGGTCTGGCCCTGGTTTACGGGCGTATTGCCTTTCACCGGGCCTTTTTCATCCTGCTCCTGGCCCCGGAGTTCTATCTGCCCCTGCGCCTTCTGGGGACCCAGTTCCACGCCTCCCTGGCCGGGGCCGGCGCCGCCGGCCGCATCTTCGCCGTCCTGGAAACCCCCGTGGCGGGCGGGGAAAAAGACGGTGGCCCGCTTCCCGCCGGTCCCCTCGCCGTCCGTTTCGACGACGTGCACTACGCTTACGACGAGGGCACACGCCCGGCCCTGGCCGGCGTTTCCTTTACCCTGGCCCCCGGGGAAAAAGTGGCCCTGGTGGGGAAAAGCGGCGCCGGCAAGACTACGGTGGCCAACCTCCTGCTGCGTTTTGTCGAGCCTGTCCGGGGTTCCATCCATGTCGGCGGACTGCCCTTGCGCAGCCTGCCCGCGGATGCCTGGCGCCGGCTGGTGGCCCTTGTGCCCCAGGACCCCTATCTTTTCGCCGGCACGGTGCGGGAAAACATCGCCTGGGCCCTGGAAGGGGCTACCACGGAGGAAGTGACGGCTGCGGCCGTGCGGGCCGGGGCGCACGACTTCATACAGGCTTTGCCCCGGGGCTACGATACGCCTGTGGGTGAGGAAGGGGTGGGTCTATCCGGCGGCGAACGGCAGCGCCTGGCCCTGGCCCGCGCCTTTTTGCGGCGGGCGCCGCTCGTGATCCTGGACGAACCGGCGGCCAACCTGGATGCGGAGAGCGAGAGGATCGTGGGGGAGGCCCTCGCTCGCCTGACCGGGTGCACGGTCCTGGTCATCGCGCACAGCCTGGCCACGGCCCGCCGGGCGGACCGCGTCCTGGTGCTGGAACAGGGTGTCCTGACGGCGGACGGGCGGCCCGACGACCTGCTTCGGAGCGACGGGAGCACCAAGTCTCCGGACTGGCGGGGGGTGGCTTGATGAATACGCTTCGCCGGTTGTTGGGCCTGGCATGGCCGTTTCGCGTCGCCATGGGCCAAGTGGCCGCCCTGGGCACGGTCACCGTGGCCGGAAACGTGGCGCTCCTTTTCGGGGCGGCCCTGCTCATCGCCCGCTCGGCCGAACGTCCGGAGGTTCTGGCCCTGCTGCCGCTGGTGGGACTGGTGCGCCTGGCCAGCCTCACCCGGGCGGTATCGCGCTACCTGGAACGCTATTTCTCGCACGACATCACTTTCCGGATCCTGGGGCGCTTGCAGGTCTGGTTCTACCAGCGCCTGGAAAGACTGTCCCCGTGCCAACTGGAGGAGTTGCACAGCGGGGATCTCTTCCGCCGTCTGGCCGGGGACGTGGAGTCACTGAAGGACTTCTACCTGCGGGTGGTGGCGCCGCCCCTGACCGCCCTGCTGGTGCTGGCCGGCATGTTCCTCTTCCTGGCTTTCTACCGCCTGGACCTGGCCCTGGCCTACACGGCCGTCTTTCTGGCGGCCGCCGCCGGGGTATCCTTCACCGCCTTGCGCCTGAACCGGACCCTGGGCCGGTCCCTGGTGGAGGCGCGGGCGCGGCTCGACCGCCACCTGGTGGACAGTTTGCAGGGCCTGCGGGAGATCGTGGCCTTCGGCCGCACCGAAAGCCAGTTGGCCCGGGTGGGCGGGATCCACGGGACCTATCTGCGCCTTTTCGAACGGTCCCAACTGTACCGGGGCTTTTCCAACGCCCTGATGGGCCTCGCCGGCGGTCTGGCCATGTGGGCCGTACTGTTCCTGGGCATCCGGGGGCATCTTCCCGGCGTCTACCTCGGTGCCGTGGCCCTGGCCGCTCTGGCCGGCTTCGAGGCCTTGGCGCCACTACCCCAGGTCTTCGGCTGCCTGGAACAAAACCTGGCCGCGGCCGGGCGTCTTTTCGCCCTGGCCGACCTGGCACCGGCGGTCGCCGATCCGGTGTCCCCGGCCGCCCCTCCCCCGGGTGAGTATGGTCTGACGGTACGGGACCTCGGCTTCCGTTACGGGCCCCGGGAACCCTGGGTATTGCAGGGCGTGAGTTTCACCCTTCCCCCGGGCGGCCGCGTGGCCGTGGTCGGTCCGAGCGGCGCCGGGAAGAGCACGCTCGTCAGGGTCCTGTTGCGCTTTGCGGACTACACGGAGGGCTCGGTGCGGCTTTCCGGGCGCGAACTGAAGGAATACGGGGCGGACAAGGTGCGGGAGCGCCTGGCGGTGGCGGATCAGAAGCCCCACCTGTTTTACGCCTCGGTCCGCGAGAATTTGCTGCTGGCCCGCCCCGGCGCCACGGAAGGGGAGTTGACCGCGGCGGCCGCGGCGGCTTTTGCCGACGAGTTCATCCGCGCCCTGCCCCAGGGTTGGGCCACCGGCACCGGGGAAGGGGGATTCAAAGTCTCGGGCGGCCAGCGCCGGCGCCTGGCCATCGCCCGTGCCTTGCTGAAAGACGCGCCCATCCTGGTCCTGGACGAACCTACCAACGGGCTGGATGCCGCCTGCGCCCGCGCGGTTGTGGCCGCCGTCAACGAGTCCCTGGCCGGGCGCTCCCTGCTGCTGGTCACCCACCACCTGGTGGGCCTGGAGGCCATGGATGAAATCATCGTGCTGGACCGGGGGCGGATCGTGGAACGGGGCCGGGAGGAGGAACTCCTGGCCGCTGGCGGCCTGTACCGCCGCCTGTGGGAGTTGCAGCGGGGGGCCTTGAACTGACCTGCCTTCGCGCGTCGCGGCGGCGTTGGGGCCTTGGCGGCGCCGTCAGGCGTGTTCCGGGTAGCCCGGAACGACATGCCGGACCAGGCCCGTCGCCCGAAGTGGGCCGTTGCTGCCATGGGCACCCCGGCCACCGCTCAAATGCACCCCATATAATGCCAGGCACTGCTGACAGCGAGCCAGATCAACGAACCCACCCCTAATCCGCCGAGAATGCCGGTCCCAAGTCGTCTCGGGTTGGTCGACATTATGCCGCACCATTGCTGGAGTGACCAATCCAGAAAAGTGGTGGCCATGAACGCCAAGCCAAGCCACCACGGGGGCAGTGATTGGCCAAGAAAAAGAGCGAAAGCAGCAATATGGCCGATGCATGCCCCCAAACATCGTGCGCACAACGGCATGGGCTTGCTTCGGACTCTGAAGCAGCGGTCAGGGATCCGGTGACAACCCAGGTGGGCAACGACATCCGCTACTTTGATTTGGGCACCTCCCATTTGTGCCCGCACTTTAAGCAGTGTAGGTTCATCTTGTTTGACCCGAAGGCACCGCAGAGTAGACCAAGAGGTCCAAGGAGAATCGCTCCGCAACAACCTTTTCCCGCTGAAAATCCCTCTTTTTGCGCAGTTATCTGCGCCGATCCACACTTGGGGCACCTGATGGGTTCATCTGACGAGGAACTGACAATATCCAACTGTTTTGTCTCCTCACTCATTCATAGCCCCCCTGATGAAATTTTTACCATTTATTCTACACCAAAGCCAATTTTCCTCCCGTGCCGGCAGGCAAACATCTGACCACCGTGTCGGGGTGGGGGAATCACCGGAAATTCGGACGGTCCAGGCACCCCGGGCAGGGCGGCTCGCCAAGGCACCGCACGTAGTTCTTGCACTTGGCAATGTCCATCGCGCCGGCGAAATCGAGCATGGCCCTTACCACCCGCGGGTCGAACTGGGAGCCGGCGTTTTTCTCCAATTCGGCCAGGGCGTCGTGCACCGGCAAGGCGGGCCGGTAGATCCGGTCGGCGGTCATGGCCTCGAAGGCGTCGGCCACGGCGATGATCCTGCTCAGGCGGGGTATGTATTCGCCACGCAGACCGTCCGGGTAGCCGGTGCCGTCGTAACGCTCGTGATGGTGGCGCACGATGTTAACGATTTCCGGGGACACGGCCAGGGAGGCCAGGATGTCGGCTCCGTGCACGGGATGCCAGCGCATGATCTGCATTTCCCGGACCGTCAACCGTCCCGGCTTTTGCAGTACGGGCTGCGGAACGAAAAACTTGCCGACGTCGTGCGTGATGGCGCCGACGAACAGGCGCACCAGATCGGCCCTGCGGAGGGACAACATGTGCCCCATGGTGAGGGCGTAGGCGGTGACCCGTTCCATGTGGCCCCTGGTGTATGCGTCGCGGGAGGCGATGAGTTCGACGATGGACCGGACGGTGAACACTTTTTCCATGTAAATATCCCGTGCGGACCCCGCGGGGAAGAAGAAACTCCAGACGGTGCCGGTGGAGCCGTCGTGGTTGGAGGAGATGAAGGTGGATATGAAGCGGCCGGATTGGTCTTGGGTACGCTTCGATGGCGAAAAGGGACGCGGATGGTAACGGTTGGTGAATTCCCGGCCGGTGGCCAGCGTTTCGACCAGGGGTGAAAGAAACTTCCCTTCGCCGTCCAGAACCATTCCTTCGTAAAAAACGTCCCAGAACGGCCGCCTGACGCAGTCCGTGGCGGGAAGCCCGGCTTTTCCGGCCAGGGCCTTGTTGACGGCTATGATCCGGCCCGCTCCGTCGAGGGCGACGGCTGGGAACCGGGTGGTTTCCAAGGCGGCCGCGATGAACCGGCGAAGCAACTTTCTGTCCTGCCACCCTCGCAAACAATTTCACAACTATTTCGGCCGGCCCCGAAGAAATGTTTAGGGCCATCCGGAATGTTTCCGGTGCTCTCAAGCGGGCAGGCTCTGCCGGTCTCCCTCGGTTTCAGCCCCCTCGCGCTCCCCCGTTATCCTAAAATTTTCTTTAGCCACAAATTTCGACAGGTTTCCCGAAGGAGAAAAACCGGTGGTCGCCCAAACCTAACCTGCGACATAAATTACCATGGAAATTGGTGGTGTTCTACCGCGGAAAGGAAGGATGACCAATGGCCGCGATGCTGAAGCTGGGCAAGAAGCCGGCCACCTACGACCGGCGCGACCTTCAGTTCCTGCATTACCGTATTGGACCCCTGCCGCCCCGTCCCGCGCAGTTCGGGCACGAAAACCTGATCGGCGCCGACGCGTGGGGGATGCTGGGCAACGATGCCGTGGGCGACTGCGTCTGGGCCGGCGCCGATCACGAAACGATGCTGTGGACGGCCGAAGCCGGGAACCCGGCGACGTTCACGGCGGGAGACGCCATCGCCGACTATGCCGCCGTCACCGGTTACAATCCTGACGATCCGTCCACCGACCAGGGAACCGACGTTCGCCAGGCCCTGAAGTACCGGCAGCAGACCGGCGTGATCGACGCCGCCGGCAACCGGCACAAGATCGGCGCCTACCTGGCCCTGGAGCCGGGCAATGTCGACCATCTCCTGGAAGCGCTTTATCTCTTCGGCGCGGTGGGGATCGGCTTCCAGGTCCCACAGTCGGCCATGGACCAGTTCAACGCCGGGCAGCCCTGGAGTGTCGTGCACGGCCGGCAGGAGATACTGGGTGGGCACTACGTGCCGCTGGTGGCCGAACGGGGCAATCTGGTCTGCGTAACCTGGGGCCGCCTGCAGCAGATGACGGTGCAGTTCTATGAAAAGTACTGCGACGAGGCCTGGGCCATTCTGAGCACGGAAATGCTCAAGGGCGGGGTTTCTCCGGAGGGGTTCGACCAGACGCAGTTGCTGGCCGACCTGGCGCGGCTGTAGCCGAAAGGATGAGGGCGGATCCCGCGGGACCCGCCCTTTTCCTGATAAACAAAGAGATTCGCCAATATATAAAGGCGAATCTCTCGACCCGAACCACCCGGTCTTGCGTACCAGTTTGCTTTTACAGCAGGTTTTAGTACGCCGTTCGGTGGTTTTCGGTAATAGCTTGACCCGTTCCAGGAGAATTATGCTGGTAAAATAATGGTAATAGCGGATACCCTTGGTTCAGACCTTGTCCTTGAGAAACGCTCCCAGGGCCTTGTCCATCTTGCCGATGTGCTGGACCAGCCAGTCCACCACCAGGCGGTTGATGGTCACGGTCAGATTCAGGTTGGCGCCCTGGCCGGCCAGGTCGGCCTTGAAGGCGGCCACGCTTTTGGTGAATTCCGCGTGCAGCTTCTTGTGGGCCGGGGCGTCGGGGTAACCGTGCCGGTCCATGTAGCCTTGCTCGGCGGCGAAGTGAACGTGTACGTAATCGGTCAGGAAGTCGAGCAATCCTGGAATTTCGTCTTTGCCCCGGCCGCCGGAACACGCTTCCAGAAGCGTGTTCACCCGTTGGAACAGTTCCTTGTGCTGGTCATCGATCTCCTTCACTCCCGTGGCGAGACTTGGTTGCCACATAATCGCCATGTTCGGCAAACCCCCTGTCACCGTGCCGGTTTTTTCAGGGATATAATCGGCCGGAATGTGGCGGCGGCGCAGGGCCCGGCGGCATAATTTTTCGTAATGAACCGGTACGGCGAAGGAGAGATCCAGGGTCGGCGCAAGCCGGGCAGGGGAAGGGGCTGCCGGAGGCGAATCCTTGGCCTTGGGAGGGATGGCTTTGGCCAAAAGGAAAAAAAGCAACGGTAAGCGCGTGACGACAGGGCGGCCCGACGCCGCCCGCGGCAGGAGAAACAGAAACCTCGTCGTCGGATTGCTGGTATTGGTGGTGGCGGCCGCCGCCGCTTTATGGGTGAACTACCGTTCGCAAAACGTGACGCAGGATTACACCATTCAGACGGCGCGCGGGAACATCGTGATCGCCGTTTATCCCAGGCTGGAGCCGGTCACGGTCGCCAATTTCGCGAAGCTGGTGAACATGGGGTTCTACAACGGCCTGACCTTCCACCGCGTGGAGAACTGGGTGATCCAGGGCGGCGACCCCAAGGGGGACGGCACGGGCGGCCCCGGTTGGACCATTCCGCTGGAAACCAATCCCCGGCTCAGGAATGTCCGGGGCGCGGTGGCCATGGCCCGGTCGCAAAACCCCGATTCCGCCGGATCGCAGTTCTACATTCTGAAGACGGACGCTCCCTGGCTGGACGGGCAATACGCGGTGTTCGGCAAAGTGATCAGCGGCATGTCCGTGGTCGACCGGATCGAGAAGGGGGACAAGATGATCTCCATCAAGCCGGGGCCGTAAGGTCTCCCGGCTTTGCTTTTTCGGCCCGGACGGTGTAGAATAGGCCGTCGATCAATGCGGGGAGAGGGCGATAAGATGGCGGAAAACCAGGTCACGATCCAGACGGCCAAGGGAAACATTGTTGTGGAGTTGGCTGGCGAAAAGATGCCCATCACGGTGGAAAACTTCCTCAAGCTGACCAATGGCGGTTTCTACGACGGGCTCACTTTCCACCGCGTGGAGCACTGGGTGGTTCAGGGCGGCGATCCGAAAGGGAACGGTTCGGGCGGGCCGGGGTGGACCATCAAGCTGGAAACCCACCCAGACTTGAAAAACGTCCGGGGCGCGGTGGCCATGGCCCGGACGGCGGTGCCCGACTCGGCCGGTTCCCAGTTCTACATCCTGAAGACGGACGCTCCCTGGCTGGACGGCCAATACGCCGTGTTCGGCAAGGTTACGGACGGTATGGACGTGGTGGACCAACTGGCCAGGGGGGACAAAATGACCTGCGTCAAGGCGGGGTCTTGAGAATGGAAATTCGTGCCGTGGCCTTCGGTTTGCAACCTCGGTGCCGATGGCGGCACCGATTTTTTTGGTGCCGCAGCGGGGTGCCTTTCCGGGGCAATCCCGTGGTCCCGAGCTGCGGTGGGGGCCGACGGGCTGAGTGGTCACCAATGTTGTAACAAAAACAAACAGTAGCAGCGAAGGGCTGGACATCACTGCCGTCCTGCCGGTGAGCAAGCCAATCCAGCCAACTGGTTTCACAGCAGGGGGTCGTCGTGCATGGGTAAGTTAACTAACCGGAAAGTCATTTTTGCGCTGGTCACCTTTTCTTTAGTGTTAATTACCGTTTATGGTTGTTGGAAAAATGAAAATGGAAGGAACTCAGGTGGGACGACAAATATTTCGCCTTCGGTTAAGTCGGCAAACAGTACCGTTGCCACGCTACCCAACCGGATACACATGTTGGATCAGCAAAACGGTTACGGCTGGTCCGCTGATTACCCCGTTCTTGTCACATCGAATGGTGGTAGCACTTGGATCGACATAACCCCTCAGAGCCCCAAAACGATTATGGGACAATCTTTCCCGAGTCGCTTTATTTTATAAATCCGCAAACCGGCTGGGTGGTTAAGATGCAACCAGGAAAAACAGCCACTATTTATCGCACGCAAGACCGCGGTCAGTCCTGGTCCCAACTGGCGACCATACCGATCAAAAATGGTGATGGTGGTGCTTTTATTGCCTTCTCCGACGTCCGGCACGGATGGTTCGAAGATATCAGTGCGGGTAATGCCCAGCTTTCCGGCGAGGTCTTTGCTACCGGTGACGGGGGAAAGACCTGGAGGTATATGGCAACCTCTGGTCAGTACAATAGCCTTCCTTTCGGTGGTCAACTTACAGTACAAAGAGATGGCACCCTTTGGCTCGACGGCGGGCAGCGAGCCGGCATCGCAGGCGGGGTGGGCTTCCTATGGTTATATAGGAGCACGGATAATGGTAAGACATGGTGTCAAGTGAATCTTCCGCTGTCGGCAGCACACAGGAAGGAAACAACTTCCGTTTCGACACCCATATTCTTCGGCAGTAATGGCTTCGTTACGGTGCAGTTCCAACACGATTCGACTCTTTATGCCAGTCAAGACGGTGGCCGGACATGGTCGGTACGGAGCACGTTCGGGCAAAACAGTTCGCCGCCGGTGTTCGGTGATGCTATGTCCGGCTGGCGGATTGCCAGCAACCAATTTTACTCTACAAAAGACGGCGGTTATATCTGGCATCCTCTGCCCATTGATTCCACGTTGCTAAAGGCATTGGATAGTCCTTTCACGCCACAGATAGATTTTGTCGACTCGAAAAAAGGCTGGCTGTTAAGCAAAAATTTGCTTCTAATTTCGAACGATGGTGGTCTAAATTGGAGTAAAATCATCGTAAGGGGAAAGTAATTATTAGATTCTGGGATCAGGTCGGATTGCTAAAGAACAAGTTCAAAACACCTGTTTGAAATAATCTCTTCCAGAACGCCGGTAACGACCACGGACAGAAGCGGTGGATTCCGGGGGATCCGGGCGGCGGCGCTTCCCCAAGGGGCCAGGCAGGAAAGGGACGCCGGACGCCGAAAAGTGGTTGGTAAACGGGCGTGGGATGGTCGGGGAGGTGACCGTTATTTCCGGTCTGCACAAGGACCTGGCCGCCCTGATGGACCGCCGCCGGGTGTACACCGGGCGGGAGGACCTGCTGGCCTACGCCGGCGACGCCGCACCGGCCGCGGGACGGGACGGGACGGTGCTCCCCGCGGCGGTGGTCGTGCCGGTCGACACGGCGGAGATAGCCGCTGTTTGCCGCTGGGCCGACCGCCATTTGGCTCCCCTGGTGCCCAGGGGCGCCGGCACCGGCCTGTCCGGCGGGGCGACGCCCGGTCCCGGGAGCATCGTGGTCGATTTGAAGCGCATGGACCGGATCGTGGAGATAGACCGGTCCAACCTCACGGCCGTGGTGGAGTGCGGGGTGGTCACGCAAAACCTCCAGGCGGCGGTGGAAGCGGCGGGGCTGTTCTATCCGCCGGATCCCTCGAGCCTTTCCGTGAGTACCATGGGTGGCAACGTGGCCACCCGGGCGGGCGGCCCGCGCGGGGTGAAATACGGGACCACCAAGGATTACGTGCTGGGACTGGCGGCGGTGTTACCGGACGGTTCGCTCATCGGTTACGGCGGCAAGTCGGTCAAGATGTCCTCCGGCTACGACCTGGCGCGCCTTTTGACCGGCTCCGAGGGCACGCTGGCGGTCATCACCGGCATCACGGTGCGGCTGCTCGCCTTGCCGCCCGAGCGCCGAACCATACTGGCCATCTTCCCGGAACTGGACGCGGCGGCCGAAGGCGTGGCGGCCGTCATGGCGCAAGGCGCGGGCCCCTGCGCCCTGGAGCTTTTGGACCGGGTCCTGGTCAACTGTATCGAGGATTACCTTCGTATGGGGCTGCCGCGCGACGCGGAGGCGCTCCTGCTGATCGAGGTGGACGGCCACCCGGCCCAGGTGGAGCGGGACGTCGGGCTGATCGAAGAACTCTGCCGGCGGTACGGGGCCCGCTCTTTGACGGTGGCCGCCGATGCCGCGCAGGCCGAAAGCCTCTGGCGGGCCAGGCGGGCCCTGTTCCCGGCCGTGTCCAGCCGGGCGCCCACCGTGCTGACAGAGGACGCCACGGTCCCGCGCAGCCGGGTGCCCGACATGGTGCGGGCCATCCGCCGGATCGCCCGGGACAACCGCGTGGAGATCGGCGTCTGCGGCCACGCCGGCGACGGTAACCTGCATCCGGCCATCCTGGCCGACCGGAAGGACCCCGAGTTGATGGAGCGGGTGGAGCGGACGGTGGCCGAAATCGCGCGGGAAGCCTTGCGCTTGGGCGGCACCCTGTCCGGGGAGCACGGCATCGGTACCCACAAGGCTTCCTACCTGGAATGGGAGTTCGGCCCCCGGGGGGTGGAACTCATGCGGCGCATCAAGAAGGCCTTCGATCCCAACGGCATTATGAACCCTGGAAAGTTGTGGATCGAAAGATGATAAAAGGGCCGTTTCCCGAAGATTTGGCGGCCGAGATCGACCGCTGTACGCAGTGCAACTTCTGCCTGGCCGCCTGTCCCGTCTACCGCGAGGACCGGGTGGAGTCCGCCGGGGCCAGGGGCCGGATCGACCTGGTCAAGGCGGCCCTCGTGGAGGGGTCCCTCCCGGTTTCCGCCCGGGTGAAGGAACTCGTCGACCGCTGCCTTTCCTGCACGAACTGCACGCAGGTCTGTCCCGGTTCCCTCCGGGTGGACGAAATCGTGGCGGCGGCCCGTTCGGTTCTCCACGACACTTACCGTTTTGCCCTGGCCGAAAGGGCGTTCTTGCGCCGGCTGTTCAAACAGCGGGCGCAAGGCGGCGGTTCCAAAACGGCAGCCTCCCTGCTGCGTGGACTGAACCTGTTCGGCGGCCGATGGCCTTCCCTGGCCAATCCTCCCTTTCAGCAGCGCGTCACGCCCGTCATCCGTCCGGATGGCCCGGTGCGGGCCCGGGTGGCCTATTTCGTCGGCTGCGGGGTCAACTACCTCTATCCCGATACCGGCGAGGCCCTGGTCCAGGTTCTGGCCGCCAACGGGGTGGAAGTGGTCATTCCGCCGGGGCTGCACTGCTGCGGCCTGCCCGCCCTGGCCCTGGGCGACCACGCGGCGGCCGCCGAAGCCGTGCGCGCCAACGCCGCCCTGCTGTCCGTTCCCGACGTGGACGCCGTGGTGACCGACTGTACCTCCTGCGGCTACATGCTCAAGGTCAAGGCGCCGGCCCTGCTGGCCATGGACGATCCGGACCTGCCCCGGGCGGCGGCCGTCTCCGGCCGGATCGTGGAAGCCACGGAGTTCCTGGCCGGGCTGGGGCTGGCGCGGGAGCCCCGCCGCCGGAACGTCCGGGTGGCCTACCACGCGCCCTGCCATCGCCACTGGTGTGATGATTTGGTTGGCGCGACGGTGCGGCTTCTATCGGCGGTGCCCGGGACCGGGTTTGTTCCCCTGCGGGAACCGTACCGCTGCTGCGGGGCGGGCGGCGCCTTCTTCCTCACCCACCGCGAACTGAGCGAAAGCATCCGCCGGCCGAGGATCGAGGATATACTGGCCGCGGGGGCGGAGGTGGTCGTGACCCAGTGTCCGGCCTGCCGCTGGTTCCTGGGCCAAGGTCTGGCCGGACAAAGCGGGGTCCGGGTGATGCACCCCCTGGCTCTTCTGGCCGGGAGCCATTAGGCCGGCCGTTCCCGTACCCGTCCGTATGCGCCGGCATCGTACCGTTCTTCGCACCGCCGGGCGGCGGCGAAAAATAGCGGAATGAGGCGGAAGGCTTTCATGGGCCACGAGGCCTTGCGCCCTTGCTTTTTGCCAGTTAATTCATAGTATCTATGGTTGTTATTGTCAAGGCGTTTTGTGGTAAATTTAGCTGAGAGAGGCGCTCTGCGGCGGGGAGAATGATGGGAAAACGGACGGACGGGTCGCGGCGGCCCGGCAGCGCCGGGACCGGTCGCGCCGCAGTATCCTGGAGGCGGCGCGGGCGCTGTTCATCCGTGACGGCTACGGCCCGACCAGCGTCGAGGCCGTCGCCGCCCTGGCCGGGGTGGGACCGGCCACCGCATACAATTGTTTCGGCACCAAGGGGGCTCTGGCGGCCAGTCTTCTCCAGGCCGACGCCAAGGCGCTGGTCACGGTGGCGGCCCTGCGGCGACAGTGGGGGCGCATAAGGCGAATGTCCGAGAACCACCGGCCCCTCGTCGCGATTTTCCTCTCGGCCTTGCAGGAAACGGGCTTGAGCGACCAACCGCCTGCGCCGGAACCCGATCCCCGCCGGTTGGTTCCCATCCCGGCGTCGTTGGCGGAGATCATCGGATAGGGCCAGAAACGGGGAGAGTTCCGCACGGATCTCGACCCCCTTCTGGTCGCCACGGCCATGGCCAACGTGCAGATCACGGGCTTCATCAACCGCCGTTCGGCTGCCGAGCAGGACCAGTTTCTCGAGCTTTTCCTGGGGGGACTGAAGGCGGCCGGGGGCGAAAACAACTCCTGACGGCCGGCGGCCAGGCCGGTCCCGGCCGTCGGTCAGGGGCGATTTCGCTTGACTGAAGCGGAAAAGGGGATCACATGGGCTACAAAGACATAGGGCGCAGGATACAGAAGGCCCGCGAAGAAGCCGGGCTCAACCAGGACCAACTGGCGGCCCGCCTCGGCCTGAGCCAGGCGACCTTGTCGAACTATGAACTCGGCAAACGGCGGCTTTACCTGGCCCAGTTGGAGGCCATAAGCCGCGAACTGGGCAAACCTCTCCAATATTTCCTGGCGGAAGGAAACGGTGTGGCGCTCGCGCCCGCGGCCGCCGTGGAACCGGACGAAATTTCGGCGTTGACCCGTGCCCTGAGCGCCGAAGAAAAGGAACTGGTGGTCAACTTTATTGATTTTCTGCTCTGGCGCAGGGGGAAAAGCGATGATTGATTTCGAATTGACGGTCGAGCAGGGACTGGTCCGGGAGAAAATAGCAAAAACGGTCCGGGAAAAGATTCCTGCCGCCGCCGCTGCCGCGGACCGGGAACCGGTTCCGCGGACACCTCCGGCGTTTCTGGAACTCATCCGGTCCGAGCGGCTCGGCGCCCTCTTTCTTCCCCCGAAGGCCGGGGGTCTGGGGCACGACTACGTGACGGTGGCCTTGATCCTGGAGGAACTGGCCGCCGGTTGTCCCGGCCTGGCCGCCATGGTGGCGGCCACCCTGCACGCCGTCACCCCCGTCCTCATGGCCGGAAATCCCGAGCAGCAACGGGTTTTCCTGTCCCGCGTGACGGAGTCTTCATCCGGATTGGCAGCCTTCGCCGTCACCGAGCCGGAGGCCGGTTCGGACGTCGCCGCCATCGCCACCACGGTCAGGCACGGGGAGAAAGGCTATTTTCTGTCCGGAACCAAGTGTTCGATTTTAAACGCCGGCCTGGCCGATTTCTACCTGGTTTTCGCCTCTGCGGCCCGGGAAAGGGGCCGCGCCGGTCTGTGCGCCCTGGTGGTGCCCGCGGACGCCCCCGGTCTGGAGACCGGGCCGCCGGAAGACAAGGTCGGGCTGCGCAACGCCCCTACCTCCGGCGTGACCTTCCAGGACGTTTTCGTTCCGGAAAACCACCTGATAGGGGAGGAGGGAGCCGGCTACCTCCTGCTCATGCAGACCCTCGACCGGGGCCGGGCTTTTTCGTCGGCGGTGGCGGTGGGGACGGCGCGGGCGGCCTTGGAGGCGTCCCTGGCCTGGTGCCGGGAACGCCGGCAGTTCGGCCGGGCCCTGATCGAAAACCAGGCGGTTTCGTTTTCCCTGGCCGAGATGACCACCGCTGTCCAGGCCGCGCGGCTGCTTACCTGGAACGCCTGCCGGCTCATCGACACGGACGGGGATTACAGCCAGGCCGCGGCCATGGCCAAACTGTTCGCTTCCACCACCGCCGAAAAAGTCGCCGGGGAGGCCATGGACCTTTTCGGCCGCCACGCGTACGACAAGAATTGCCCGGTGGAGAAACTCTGGCGGGACGCCAAGACCATCACCACCGTGGAAGGAACTCTCAACGTTCAGCGTATGGTCATCGCCAGCCTGCTCTGAGGGGTACCGGGCCGGTCTCTCCCGGCCGGCGGTGGGAGCCGGCCCCAGGATCCGGGCGGGATTATTTTTTCTTGACCGCTTCATTACGCAGTGTTATAATGGCGCCAACGTATTACGTTTAGTAATGGGACGGGAGGGCTATTTTTGTTTGCATTCATCCGGACGGAAGCCGAAAAGCAGCTCGTGGAGGAAGCCGCCGCCTTTGTAAGGGAGGTGCCCAGACAGCTCCTCCTGGACATGGACGCCAACCGCGTTCATTATCCCAAGGAGTTCATCCGCATGGGCGCCGCCCGCAAACTTCTCGGCCTGCGGTTCCCGGCCGAATACGGCGGTCGCGGATTGGGCTGGACGCAGGAGGTGCAGGTTCTCGAGGAAGTCGGGGTCCTCGGCATGAGCCTGGGTTGTCTCTACTCGCTGGTCAGCATCGTCGGCGAAGCGATCAACGCCTTCGGCAGCCGCGCCCAGAAGGAAAAATTCCTGAAGGCGGCCATCGGGGCTGAAATGGGCTGTGCCGAAGGCCTCACCGAACCGCGGGGCGGGTCCGACTTTTTCGGCACCACCACCCTGGCTTCCCGGCGGGGCGACCACTACGTGCTGCGGGGTCAAAAGCGGTTCGTGGTCGGCGCGGAGGGGGCCGACTTCTTCCTGGTCTACGCCCGCACCAGACCGGACGCTCCCGCCCACAAGGGGATCAGCGCCTTCCTCGTCGAACGGGGACCGGGCGTGAAAGTGGAGTACGTCTACGACCTTCTGGGCACCAGGGGGGGCGGCGCGGGAAGGGTCGTTTTCCTGGACGCCGAGGTGCCCGCGGAAAACCTTCTGGGCGAGGAAAACGGCGCCCTGGCCATCTTCTACCGGATGATGATACCGGAAAGGCTGACCAGCGCCGCCGGGGCCGTCGGGCTGGCCCGCGCCGCCCTGGATGTGGCGGCGAAGTACAGCACCAGGCGCAAGGCTTTCGGCCAAAAGATCAAGGAATTCGAAGGCGTGAGCTTCAAAGTGGCGGATTCGATAACCAAGCTCGACGCGGCGCGCAGCCTGGTCTACATGACCGCCCGGGCCATCGATGGCGGCGTCGATGATTCGTACGCCCGCCGGCTCGTTTCCGAGTGCAAGAAATTCGCCACCCAGGCCGCCTGGGAAATCGTGAACGACGCCATGCAGATCATGGGCGGGATCGGCTACACCAGCGTGTACCCGGTCGAGAAGTTCCTGCGCGACTGCCGTCTGGCCTTGATCTGGACCGGCACCAACGAAATCATGAATCTCATCATTCAGCACGAGTATTACAAGGAACTGGCCAATGAAAAACCGCTCGGCCGCGATGTCGAGGCGGACGCGGCCGCCGCGGGCTGTGTCGACGAAAAGGTCTACGAATAGCCGGTGGAAAGGAGCAGGGCCATGGATGTCAACATCGGCAGCACGATGACCGGCCGGGCTGTCCTCGCGCCGGAAAGGGAGGCATTCGCGGGGGAGGGCTACCGTTACACCTTCCGCGAGGCGAACAGCCGGGTGAACCAACTGGCCTGGTTCCTGAAGGAACGGCAGGCCGGCCGGGGCGAGCGGATAGCCCTGTTGTGCAGGAACAACCAGCATTTTGCCACCGCGTTTTACGCCGCCGCCAAAACCGGGTTGATAACCGTGCCGCTCAACTGGCGGCTTACGGCTCCCGAGTTGTCTTACGTACTGGCCGACTGTGCGGCATCCTTCCTGCTGTACGACGCTGAGTTCGGCCATCTGGTGGAACGGTTTGGCAAGGATCGGCCGGTACGGACCCTGATCCGGGCGGGGGGAACCGGCCCCGGCATCGAGTTTGAGGAGACCCTATCCGGAGGGCGGCGGGAAGAGCCCGCCGTCGTCTCCGGCGGGGAGGATCCCGCCGTAATCATGTACACGTCGGGAACGACCGGGAAACCGAAAGGAGCGGTGCTGACCCACAACAACCTGTTCTCGGCCTCGGTTGGCTTGACGTACACCATTGACTGGCGGTTGGGGGACCGCTTTCTGTCAGTGGCCCCGCTTTTTCACATCGGCGGGCTCGCCCCGCTCGTCGCCAACGTTCACAAAGGCTGCACCACCGTATTCCAACCCGTTTTTGACCCCATGAAGACCTGGCAACTGGTGGAGAGCGAAAAAATCAACTTTCTCATGTCCGTGCCCCTTATGTTGGCAGCCATGTTGCAAGTGGTGAAAAAAAGCGGTGCCGAGCTGCCGTTTCTCCGCTTCATCATTTGTGGCGGTTCCGCCGTGCCCCAATCGCTGATCGATGCTTACAATGGAGCGGGCATAAAGATTTGCCAGGTTTACGGTATAACGGAATATACCGGGGCGGTATCCTTCTGGACTTATGATATGGGGCTGGCCAAACGTGCTTCCATGGGCAGGGCCGTTTGCCACGGGGACGTCAGGATAGCCGACTGGCGGACCGGCGCCGCGATGCCCGCGGGCCAGGTGGGTGAGATTCTCTGCGGCGGACCCCAGGTGTTCAAAGGATACTGGAACAACCCGGCCGCCACCCGTGACGTGCTCAAGGACGGCTGGTATCACTCCGGCGACCTGGGTTATCAGGATGAGGA
>Ga0078972_1006692_pt1 | contig 26870 bp, 25 predicted proteins | sample YelNatPaOPGAMG01_FD_67568 | JGI IMG/M metagenome (GOLD analysis project Ga0078972, IMG submission 67568) | Hot spring thermophilic microbial communities from Obsidian Pool, Yellowstone National Park, USA - OP-RAMG-01 (SPADES assembly) (version 2) | ecosystem: Environmental > Aquatic > Thermal...
CTCTCTCCCCTCATGCTTGGCGCGCATACCTGTATCAAACTCCCCCCACGGTATGCGTTGACTTGCCACAGGTCGCCACGAGAGTGCGGCCTGATATGCGATGAAGACAAGCCCACATCGCTACGGCGAGGCGGGTGCGCCGCTGGCACGGCGCATCCCGCCCGCGCCGTTTGCACAGACGTGAGAGCGTCCCGACGGTTCATGGCTTCTTCTCCTTTGCGCTGCGAACAATGGCCAGGACTGCCGCCTTGAGCGGTTCCGCCAGCGCGTGCCACGTCGTGACGACTTCTGCCAAATCAACAGGAACTTGTGCCAGTGGTACAGTCTTTGGTACAGTGCCTTCAAAACCACCAGGAAAAACAGCGTTTTCCGGCAGGTTCGACTCCTGCTGGGCGCGCCATTAGTTGGTTGTGATGCGCTGCGCGATGGTGCCGAGAACGGTTACCGCGAAAGGGAACACGCAAAAAGCCGTTTCATGGTGGCGATATAAAGCGTCCCGTTGGCGGCAGTGGCGGTGGCGTGGATGGGGCTGCCGAGGGCAACGGAACAGAGAAGTTTTTTCTCTCTGGCAGCGGCAAAGACGAAAAAATCGCCGCGTCGAGTGCCGATATAAACTTTGCCGTCGGCCAGTAGCGGCGACGCCCAGATTTCGCCGCCGGTGTCGTGGGTCCAGTGTGGTTGGCCGGTGTCGGCGTCCACGCAATGCAGTTTCTGGCCGCAATCGGCAACGAACACCAGTCCGTCGCGGACGGCAGGGGTGCTCATGCAGTGGCGTTCCAGCGGGTAGCTCCAGCGTTCGGTACCGGTGTCGGCATCCACGCATTTCAGCCACGCCTGGTTTTTGCCCCACCAAACGTCGCCGCCGTGGGTGATGTAGAGGCGGCCGTTGTGGAAGACGGGCATGCTTTTGATGTTGCTGGGGCTGACCTTGCGGTTGCGGATGTAGCGGTGGACATTTTCTTTTGGCGCGGTGGGATCGGGATCGTATTGCCAGACTTTTTTCAGCGAGGCGACGGTGGAGGAGACTTCGCGCATGGCCTCGAAGGCATAGACAATGCCGTTGCCGCCGCAGAAGAAGACGAGGGGACGGTCACCGACATCGCCGAGCGCGGGCGAGGACCAGGTGCTGTGAAAGATGTTCGGACCGATGTTTTCGTTGTCACGCGCCACCAGTTTGCCGGTGATTTTGTCGAGCACGATGAGGCTGGGCGCATCTGGGGCGGGGACGGTCCGGTGCGCGTCGTCGAGGCCGTTGGAGGTGTTGATGTAGAGGAATCGCCCGTGCAGCAGAATCGAGCAGTGAGCGGAGTCGTGTTGTCGGACGCCGCACTCTTTGATGATATTGAATCGCCAGAGGGCGTCTTCTTCGGTCAGTGTCGGTTTGTTCGCGTAAAGATCGAGGCAGAGGACTTCGCCGCGGTTGGTGACCATATAGACGCGATTGCTTTCGACGGTGGCCGGCGAGCACATGCCGTCGCGCGGCCAGTCCCAAAACGGGCTGGTGGCGATTTTGTGGCAGACCAATTGCCAACAGAATCGCCCGTCGCGCTCGTCGAAACACATCAACACGCCGCGGTCGCCGGTGTGTTGCGGGTCGCGTGGCATTTCGTTGTTGGTACCGATGAGGACACGCCCGCCAGCGACGATGGGCGTGCTGTAGGTTTCCGTGCCGAGGGCGGCAGACCATTGGATGTTGACGCCGGTGGCGGGGTCGAAATTATCGGGCAGGCCGGTTTCCGCCGACACCATGTTGCGGGTGAACCGCTCGCCCCACTGCGGTTGGTCGGCAGCCAGAAAAAGGGCCAACGCGAGCGTGATCACAGCCATTTCGACAATCGCTCCCGGTTTTTCGCGTACAGGAAGGCCAACACCAACAGGATCGCGCCCAACCCGATGAACGACAGAATCCGATAAATCGTGTCGAGCCGGGCCAGGTCGTAGAAGATCACCCGCAGGAAACTAAATCCGAGTACAACAAGCCCCGCGACGCGATAAGGTCGTTCGCCCACCGCAAATCCCAGCGCAAGCAACACAAACCCGGCCATGGCCCATGCCACGGTGCGATATTCCGCCATCGCAAGCTTGTGCAGGCCAAACAACACCATCAACGTCACCATCGTCACCAGCGCCGCGCGCAGGAATTTCTGGGATGACTCCGACAGGGCGAGTGTCTCACGCCGCAACCGCAACAAACGCGCGCCAAGCAACAAAAACAAACACGAGAGCGCAAAATTGCCCCATGCTTCCAGCGGCGGCCCCATTCGACGACGACGGATTCCGGCCAGCGCATATGTAGCAGCGGCAAACGGCGCCAACGACAGCCAAATAAACACTGTTATACCCGACAACACCAATGCGACGCCCTCCGCCGCAAACACCGCCGGTTGCCAATGCAACGGGACGAAATCCACCGTCGTCAGCAATCCCACGCCGACCGCCGCGACGGCAAATGGCCAGAGCACGTTGTCGGCATCCCGTTCCCGAACGGGATTTGTCTCGTCGGCGTGTTCTCGCGCCCAGAAGATGAGGCCGAAGACGAGCGTAACGGCGATCAGAATCAACGGTTGATCAAGCATCGGGGGGGTGTCGTTGAGGCGCCACAGGTGATAGGTTCCGTGCGCCCAGGCCAGTGGCAGGATCGCCATCCATCGCAGCGCCGGTTCGCGCAGCCAAAGCCCTGCCGACAACAACACCAGTCCTTCGCACCCCAACACCGCCAGCCGCCAGCGATCGGGGAATTGACAGACGGCTGTCGCGATCCATGCGACGGTTGCCGCCAGCGCGTAGGGCAGGATCGCTTCCGAAGCCAGCACCTCGCCGGTCACGCCACCGCGGGCGCGAAATCGTGCCCAGAAGCACAACCCGAACGCAAACGTCACCGCCACCAACATGAGCGCCTGCGCCTCCGTCCATTCATGGCGTTGCGCGCCGAAATTGCCAGCGTGGAAACTCAGATGCGCCCAGACCAATGGCAGATTGCCCAGCCAGATGATTTCCTTCGTTCGCAATAACACTCCCACCAGTGCCACCGCCGCCGCCAGCGCGGGCCAGGCCCACGGACATTGGGCGCGGGTAAAATGCTCGCCCACCGCCATCATCGCCAGCGCCACCGAAAGCGTCGCATAGTAGAGCGCGCTCCGCGACGTGGCCGCGGCGTCGCTCTTGCTCACGCGCGCGCAAACCAGGCCCACCAACGCCGTGAATATTGCGCCCCAAGTCATCGGGTCATCCCAGCCCGGCCATCGGCTCCACGCGTACACCGCTGCCACACCAAACGCCGCGCGCCCGACCCACGCGATCCACCGAAGGTTCATCGTCCACGCCAGCCACAACAGAAACAGACTTTCCACCGCCAGCGAGGCGACAAGGTGGACGCCTTTGAAACGGTTCACGAGACCGAGCGTTGCCACGGCCACTCCCTGCAGAAACAGCGCGTCGAGCACCCGTCGGTCCGGTTGCAGACGTTGGTAGGCCGCCGCCGCCGTCACCAGGAGCGCGCCCGCAAAACAGAATTGAAACACCCACTGCCATTCGGGATGCGCGTGGTGCATCAGCATTGAGAAAAGCACAAACAGGAAGGCGTTGTTCAACGTCAACAACCCTGTCCGCTCTGCCGCTCGGAGCGTGTCGCGCGATGTCACCAGACCGCCGACGGTAAACAAGCCCCAGTACAGCGACAGGAACATCGCCCGCAGACGGAACTGTTCTGCCGTCAGATAACCGGTGTCGAACACCAATTTCTCCAGTTCCCGCCAGTTACTGAATTTCCACGCCCACAACGCGTACACGAGGTAGGTGGCGAACACCGCGCCGTAACTGATCGGCACCCAGCGGTTGCGTATCAGCAACACCAACGCCGCCGCCGCCAGCATGGCGTTGGCGGCCAGCGTGAATGTGGCCACACCGCTCATCACCGAGGTGTAGTAACCGAAAAACAGGGCCATCCCCGCCAACGCGGCCGATTGTCGCCGGTCGGCAATCCATACAATGCCTGCCGCCACCACCATCAACAACGCCAGCGCCACGCCCGGACTCTCGATCAGGCGGAACGCCTCGACGTAGTGCATCGCGTAAGTCACAAAATAGGTCAGCGCCAGCGCTCCCGCCTGCAACACGCGCGCCAACGGTCCCGCCCGTTTCTCCAGCCACCCGCCAAGCGCGCCGAGCGCCGCGCAGCAGAGATAACTCAATGCCACTTTGCCCGCCGCCCCCATGTAGTGGTAACTCCATGTCACCAGAAACACCATGCCCGTCAACAACAACGCCATCCCGATCCGCGGCAACCAATACGTCCCCAACCGCACCTCAAACGACTCTTTCGGCACCGGCGGAGATGAGGGCAGAGGTGGCGGCGGAGAAACCACCACCGGCGGACTTCCAACCGGCGGCACGGCCGTGTCCGCCGCCGGAACCGCGACCGGCAACGGTTCCGCCGCCGTCATTGGCGCCGGCGGTGGCGACGCGATGACCGGAGGAACCTCAATCACTGTTGGTGCCGCCCCGGAGATGGGAGCTTCCGGTTCCCGACTTTTCTCTTCTGCTTCCAGCGTTTCCAGACGCCGGGCCATGGCGTCGAGTCGCCGGCGCATGAATGCCAGTTCGGATTTCAGTTCCTGAATCTCCGACCGCGGGGATGGCTCATGGCTCATGCGTTATCTCCTGAGAATGACCTCACTGTATCAGTAACCTCATACCCTGCCAAGAAACGTTTCGGTTTGACACGCGCCGGCCACCTCGCAAGGATGCGGCGCATGAACACGCCGTCCTTTGTTTCCTTGCCGCCCGACGAACCGCTGCGGGCTGTTTGGCCGACGCCGGGACGGGAGTTCGCCCGCACCCGCGTCAATCCCGACTACGGCAGGCCCGGCTGGACGCGCGATTGCGGTCGCCGATTCCATCGCGGCTGCGACATCGCGCCGGTACATGTCACGCCGACGGGACGGACGACGATCGTGGTGTTCACCGACTGCGCTACCGGCCGGGAGTATCCAAGCGAGGAGCCGACGTTCATCCCGCACGACGAGGTGTTTTGCGCGTGCGACGGCATCGTGGTCGAGGCGGTAGGCGACGAGACGGTTTCCGATTTCGGCAGGCATGTGGTCGTGGAACATCGCTGGCCACGTTGTGGCGAGAAGTTCTACACGCTTTACGGGCACTTGGCGGAACTGGTCGTTGGGCATCCGCGGTCGCTCATCAGCGCGGGACAATGTATCGGACGAATGGGACAAACCAGCCGCAGCGCCGACGCGCGCAACTGGATGCTCATTGCTCCGCACCTGCACTTCGAGGTGCGCGACGCCGCGGGGCGTCCCTACAATCCCGCCGAGTTCCTCCGCCGTTACACGGTGCCGGCCTGATTTTGAGGCGGTTTCGAGCGACGAAACAGGTTGCTGATCGCGCCACCCAGCCCGATCATTACGGCCACCAGTTGAATCAACTGACCCACGCCAGGCAGAAACCCGACGGCCAACAGAGGCACCGCGCCATACACCACCGCCATCGCGTCGGAGCCGAGACTCCTTGCCATCAATGCCGTCTGCACCCGTTCCCCAATGTGATGCGCCAGCATCGCCATTCCGCTCAGCATCCAGTAGCCGAACACCAGCGCCCAGGCCAGCGACGGCAGTCCGGCCAGCGGTCCCAACGCCTTGAACACGACAAAACCGGCCAAACATACCAGAAACGCCAGCAGCCCCACCAACAAACACCGGCCGGGCGCGCTCCTCACGATTTCGCTCCCGCGACGGACCGACTGCGGACACAGTACGCCCAACAAAAACAACACCGCCAGCAGCCCCACACTGATTCCCAACGCCGCCAGCAACACCGTCACCAACCCCGACAGATTCGCGTGGGTCTGTTCCGGGACGGCGGTTGCCACGCACATCGTCATTGTGTCAAACATGTTTTGTCCTCCCAAGATTGAGTGTGAACCAAGCAACTCCTGCCACCACCGCCAACGCGCCACCCCAAAACGCCGCGTCCAACGACGGCGCCAGTTCCTTTGTAACCGCCACCAACCCCATCGTGTCCGAGGCCAACGGCGCGCACCAGTTCCGCCACATCGCCCCGCCCCATGCGGTGAGCGCTCGCCACCACGGAGCGGGGTTGACCCGCAACACCACGGCCACGACCACCTCGACAGCCAGCGCCCCCGCCAACAGCGGCCAGAGTCGGTTGACAGCGACGGGCGGCGGCGATGGTTCGAGCGCTGTCATCACGGCATCGGCAAATCCCGGTGGGGCGGGCCGTCGCGCTTCCATGAAAAGGTCGTCCATCGCCTGCGCGTCGCGCCATTCCGAGCGGCATCGCTCGCAACTGGCCAGGTGGCGGTCGAGCGGCGCCCGTTCGCGTGGACTGAGCCAGCGGTAATCCGGCAACATCGCCTGAACGGTTTCGCAGGTTTCATTCATGGGCACATCTCCACTCGTTGAGCAATTTCTTGCGGGCACGGTGTAACGCCACTTTCACGGCGGTCTCGTTCATCTGCAAAATCTCCGCAACCTCCCGGCAGGAGTGTTCGGCGAAATAAAACAGCGCGCACACCTCGCGCAGCGTCTGCGGCAACCGCTGGACCAGTTCGCGCACCGCCGCGTGCCGTTCGGGTTCCGTGACATCGGACGGGGGGACGATTTCGCTCGTCTCCTCCAGCGGTTCCCAGCCGTGTCGAGCGGCGGTAATCGTGCGGCTGCAATTGACGGTAATACGCATCAGGTATGGTTTGAGCGGGCGGCGCGGGTCAACCTGGGCAAGGTGACGGTAGAGTCGGATGAATGCTTCCTGCGCGGCGTCCTTGGCATCGGCGTCGTTGCCGGTGATGGCGTGGGCGCAGGCATAAACGAGATTTTGGTATCGCTCGACGATGAGGCGATAGGCCGGGGTGTCGCCCTCCAATACCCGGCGCACGATCGCCTCATCCGTCGGAGTTGTCCGCTCGTTTGTCATTGTTTTTTTGCGGCTTTGACCCTGGCTTGTTCCAGCAGCCACGGCGTGAACTTGTCGTTCGGTACCGTGGTCGAAAGAACGACGGTGTTGCCATTCTGGCTGATGCTGGCATTTTCGGCAAGCGCCTGCGTTTCGGGTTTGCCGTTGGCCAACTTGCCCATCGCGATGATGGCGTTGCCAAACAGTCGTAGCGCGCCCGCGGTTGCTCCGTCTTTCGCTTCGAGCGCCAGGTTTAGGGTGAACCCCTCTTTCAGGTCCACCGTCAACAGCACCGACGTCACCCGGTGGTAAAACGGGTTACCCGGTTTGCCGAATGTGCGGCTCACGGCACACAACGGCAACTCGTGCGTCAGGCTTTTCGTGGCGCGGATCACCTCGGGCAATGCGCCAAACGATGACGACGGGTTGGCGCGTGTGTCAATGGCGCTTTTCACGCCGTCCTCGGGGCCGACTACCAGGAGGTCATCGGCAAGGAACGCACCGTATTTCTGGCGGTTCTCATTTTGATCGAACCAGGTATGAATGGTCACGTCGCCATGGCGGCTGGTGTCGTAATCGGGGGCAAGCTTGATCGCCGCGATCAACTCCTCCTGTTTGAACCGGCCTTGAAAAAATGCCAGGTCGTTCTCCTTCCCCTCACCGAGTTTGCCCACGACCAGTAATGACAGGTCCCGTCGCACATTGAACCCGGTGAAGTCCTCAAACAACTTCAGCCCCTCGTCGAGTTCCCGCAAGTAGCCTCCTCCCTCCAACGCCTTGAACGCGGGCGCCTCCTGCAACACCTGCACATCCACCACAATCACCGCCGTCCGGTTCGAAGGAATCGAGTCCCAAATACTGACTTCTGCCTGTGTCTGCGCCACCGCCGCTGCCAGTGCGACACCCGTTGCCAACAAAATCATCCGCATTTTCATCTCAAGCCTCCTGTTTCATTGGTTTCCAATCACTCATACTGAAGACGGTCTCAAAAGGTTACATCGCACAGGGGACATTGCTCGCTGGGTGTGAGCAGAAAAGAGGGTCAAGGCAGGGCAAGCTTTCAGATTGCCCTAATTCGTGTTGTGGGCGGGGTGTCGGAGTCGTTTCCGTGGGTGGACAAGCTGGAAGCAGGTCTCACAAGGGAGCGCGTTACCCGCCACTTTTCATCACACCCTCGCGCGCGGCGTGCTCACGGGCTGCCGGGAGGGAAAGAAATTTTCACCGGTTCAATTGGCGCCAGGCAGCCATTGAGCCGGTGAGCAGGGTTTTGGGATCGCCCTTGAGGCTGTAGCATTGCAGACCGATGGGTCCCGTGTAACCGATTTGCCGCAGCTTGCGCAGCACAATCCCGACATCGTAGCTGCCCTGGCCAAGTGGTTGGATCAACCGCGCCCAATCCCGTTCCGGCGGATGACTGTCGGCGCCGTTGATGGAGACGCAGAACAGATACGGGACAATTTCCTCTAGCAACGTGGGGATGCGATCTTCGGCGCCGTCCCAGAGCGCGTGACAGAGATTGAAGGTGAGGCCGACGTTTTGGCGGTTTACTTTCTTCACCACGCGCAGCGCATCTTCGACGCGGTGGCACCACATGTTGACGTGCGGATAGAGAGCAATGCGCACGCCATTTGCCTCGCAGAGGTCCGCCAACTCGCGCAACCCGGCTACGGCAATCTCGTCGCCGGCGGGGTCGGAGTTTTTGAATTGTTTGCTGGTGATGTTGGGCCAGATCATCGTGTCGGTGCCTTTGCAGAGCGCGACGATCTCTTTCAGGCGCGGGTCGTACACCAGTTTGCCGTTCTTCAGATCGAGATTACAGTAGATGACGAACACCTTCAGTCCGCGTTGTTTTGCCCCGTTGAGCACCTGCTTGATGCGTGCCGGATCGTCCGTACGCCAACTCAGGCCGTCGAACCCAATCTCCTTCACGAGATCCAGTTGCGCGTCCATCGTCTTCAGGTTCTCGCCGCGCAGCCCGTTGTCGAACACGAAAAACGGATTCGCGGCGAAAGTTGTGGCGAGGGACGCCAGGAGTGCGGCGAGGATGGGTTTCATGATTCCTCCAGGTTCCACGGGGCGCGCATCGGTGGCCGATAGAGCAGTTTGTTGGCCGCGTCGTTGTCGGGAAAAATTTCCCGGTCAGGGTCCCATTGTAACGTGGCACCGCCGAGTTGGATGGCGATGTGTGCGAGATGACAGAGCGAGGTGGTGCGTTGGCCGACCTCCTCGTCTTCGAGCGTTCGGCTCCGGTTTTTGATGCAATCAATGAAATCCTGTTTCTCGTGTTTCAGTGGGAAATGGATTTCTTCTGGGCCAATCTTCTCCGCGAGAATCTTCGGGTCGCTGGCGGAGATGCGTCCGGGATAGACAACCTGAATCCAGCCTTTCTCGCCCTCGAATCGGACATGCGGCTCGCCCATCTGGTAGAACAGCTCCATCCCGTTGGCAAACTGATACCACGCGTCGAATTGTTCCAACACGTTCCAGACGTTTCCCTCGTGGAATTTGCCGGTCGCTTTCACCTTGACAGGGCCGGTCCGTTCGGTGCCGGCGCCCCACTGGGCGATATCGTTGAGGTGCGTGCCCCAGTTGGTGATCATCCCGTCGCAATAATCCCGACAACGCATCCAACCGGGACGCGACTGGAGATCTCGCGGTTTGTGGACACGTTTTTGGATATAGTCCACCTTCGGCGCCGGCCCGAGCCAGAGATCGTAATCGAGTTCCGACGGCGGCGCGGTGACAGTTTCCGGCTCGTCGGGAAATTGTTCTTTCGGCGAGCCGGTGCGGATGACGAGCACTTTGCCAATGCGACCGTTTCGGACCAGTTCGACCGCCTTGTGGAAATGGGCAATCGAACGAAATTCGCTGTCCACACGAAACACCCGCTTGTGCCGCGCCACGAGATTGGCAAGGATGCGGCCTTCATGGATGTAGCGCGTGATCGGTTTTTCCAGCGACACATCCTTGCCGGCCTTGACAGCGGCAATGGCCATCGGGACATGCCAATGGTCGGGCGTCGAAATCATCACGGCGTCCACGTTCGGGTCGGCAAGTAACTCGCGGAAATCCCGGTAAGCTTTTGCCACTTTCTTTCGGTAGTGCCGCTCGATGGCCTGCATCCCCTGTTGGAGTCGCCATGCATCCACGTCGCAGACCGCTGTCACGACACAGTCTTCCATGTTTAGGAATGCCGGCAGATTTGAGTAATATGCCTGCCGCCCCATGCCGATCATCCCGATCCCGATTTTCTTGCTTGGCGCGTCGCCGCCCAGAATGTGGCGCGGCAGGATCAATGGGCCGGCGGCGAACATCGTAGCTGCCTTGAGGAATTGGCGTCGGTTCATGGTGGTGTCTCCCGTCGGACTGTCTGGGGGCTGTTATAGGTTCGACAACGACACGCGCCAAGACCATAATGCTAGCCGTATCGCCCATGAATGATTCGGCTACCATGCCGCGCGCGTTGTACCTACCGCCCGCCGGTCGGCCGCGCTGGGTGTGCCCGGCCAGTGCGCAGCTTGATTTGCTCTACCTCGGCTGGGGTAAACGCCGCTTCGGTCAAAGCCCGATTCCGCAATCGCGCCATCCCGGCTGGGTCTATTTCCTCGTGCAAACCGGCCAGCCCACACTCTGTTTGGAAACGCAACCCTTGCGCACCCGTCCCGGTCTGGCGCTGATCGTCGGGCCGGATTGCGCCAGCGGCTGGACCGATTTCCCCAACGGCATCTGTGAAGTGCTGACGTGGGTGTGGCGGTCGCCGCCGCGTTGCGAGGAACTGGCGACACCGGCAAACGGCTGGCGTAACTTTTCGGCCGACGCGGCACTGCAACGAGTGTTGGAGCAGGCACACGCATGGTGTCGGCGAGAAGTGGAACGGCCCGGCGCGCTGACCAAACCGGCGTTGGAACACGCGCGCCTGCACATGGAACTGGCGCTGGCGCGGTCGTTGCAGGCTCGCCCGACGGCGCCCGAACCAGCGCTGCGAATGGAACTGGCGTTGCGCTGGCTGGCGGAGAACCTGGCAACGGCCAATCCCGTCGCGGCGTTGTGCGAGTATCTTCAGGTCTCGCCGGTCACGTTGAACCGGTTGTTTCGCGCGCAACTGGGCGAGTCCGTCGCAACATACCACGCGCGGTTGCGAATGGAGCGGGCGCGACAGTTGTTGGCGGACGGCCTGTTGGTGAAGGAGGTGGCGTTCGCGCTCGGTTATCGGCACGCGAACGACTTCAGCCGCGCCTACAAAAAGTTTGATAAGCGCGTCACCCGACGAGGATCAAAGTAACCGCCCGGCGTCTTTGGCGGCTTCGATCATCGCCACGACGTTTTCGCGTGGCGTGTTTTTCTCCAGGTAATCCGAGGTCGAGAAAATGTAACGGCCACCCGGTTTGCCGATGGTAACAATCTCGCGCGTCTTCGCGGCGACCTCGGCGGGTGTGGCGCGTTTGAGGAAGTCCACCTGATCCAGGTTGCCGAGCAGGCAGATTTTATCGCCGAGCGCGACCTTGGCCTCGGCGAGACTGTTGTCGCCGCGTGGCGGTTCGCTGACGGTTTCCCAGACGGTCATGCCGAGTTCGCGGTAGTTGGCGTAGAGCCGTTTTGCGCAACCGCAATTGTGATACACGCTGAACTTGCCGGCAGCGTGAATCGCGTCAATCACCCGTTTCTCATACGGCTGGACGAACTCGCGGAAATAATCCGGTCCCGTGGTTGCCCCGCCGGCCATGTGGCCCTGGATGCCGATGCAATCAATCGCCGTCTCGCCGAGCGCGGCGCTGTAGGCGCACATGGCATCGGCCACGCCATCCATCAGCGCCCGATAACGCGCCTCGTCCTCGTAGGGCATGACATAAAAATTGTCCATGCCGCACAGGTCGGCACAGAAATTGAACACACCGGCAAAACCCCATGGTGCCAGCACACCGCGCTCGCCGATGATCTTGCGCCATGTGGCCGCCGTCTCGCGCATCTCCCGACGGTCAGCGTCGCCGAGCAGCGGCAGATATTTCAGGAACACCTCCACATCGTCGGCGTCCTGCAACAACGTTCGGGTTACCTGAAACCGCACGCCCGTGGTGGTTGCGCCGCTGTCGGGACCGGTTTCTTCGAGCATGAGCGTGCGCGCCGGCGTGACGATTTCGAGCCGTCGCTGGATCATTTCGCCCGCGCGCGATTCGGAACGACGCAATTCCCAATTCGGGTAACTGCGACGAAAGAAGTGGGGTGTCTCCAGTGCTCGGTGTTTGGCCATCAGATCGAAATCGAGTTCGTTGGCCAGTTCGGTGGCGTCAATCACACGGTCCACGGTGGTTTTGTACGGGTAGTAGAAGGAGAGATATTCCTCTTGCACGAAAGGCGCGACCGGCACGCGATCGGCCAACTCACCGCGCAGTGTCGTGAGCAATCGTTCCCGGGGCGTCATGTGTTTTTTATAGTGCGGATCGTATAACCTGCCAATGCCCGAATGATAGCCGCATTGACAATGACCGATCCGGCTAGATAACGGCGCGTTTTGAAGCCCGTCATCTCACGCCGTGTCGCGGTCGCAGCCGACAGGAACGCCATTACTGCGGATGTTCAAGTCATGAAACGAAGCTGTATCGGCGGGGACGCAAAAGAAACGGGTGGCGTTGTCGGTCCCGAGGACTTCACGTCCACCGTCTTCGATGTCCCGCGTTGTTGGGTGGCGGATGATTCTTCCGCTCGTTTTGCGAGAATGAAGACGAGCTGTTCGAGATTTTGCGTCTTTGCGGTTCCCAAGATGGCTGGTAGACCGGCGGATGGCGGCAGGATCGTTTACTGACAAGACTCGCAAAAGACAGGTCATGATCGCCCCATGCCGGGGCGTCTTCCGTCTATTGCCAACCGTTTTGTTTTCTCATTTTACTTCAGCATCCGCCGCACAACGGAAACCGACCCTGTCGGAACGCCATTCCCGCGCCGATTCGGTTCGCGTGGTGACCAGAAGGTTGGTGCTGGCCCAGTTGCCGCCGCGGATAATGGCCATGCGGCGATTGGAAGTGTCGGTCCACTCGCTGACGCCCCCTGCCATGCCAATGACACCGTAGGGGCTTCTATCGCCCGGAAACTGGTACACGGAGTTCCAACGGAAAAGCTGGTCGCAACCGGCCCAGCCGCAGACATCCTTGAATTCGTTGCCCCACGGGTAAAACCGGCCATCGGTGCCGCGGGCGGCTTTTTCCCATTCCTCCTCGGTGGGGAGACGTTTGCCCCGCCAGGCGGCATAGGCCCAGGCATCGTACCAGTCAATGCCGAAGATGGGCGAATCCCACGTCAACCACGCTTCGTTGAGTAACGTGCGATTTTGGATGGCGCGGAGCAACAAATCCCAGTTGGCGGGTGTGTGATCCTTGCGGGCCGGCGCAAACGGATGCTCGCGCATCAACGTCTTGTACGAGGCATCGAGGAATTGCTTGTACTCGGCAATCGTCACCTCATAGCGGTCAATGTAAAAGGTTTTCAACGTCTTTTTCTCGCCGTTCTGATAAATGAACTCGCCGCCCGGCACCTCGACCATTGTGCCGGCATCGGCAGGCCGAACCTGCGAGGCGGGGCCGCTTTGACGCCACAACGATCGCGCCATCCAGATAATGCCGCCCATCATGGCCAGCAAAACAACCACTCCAACCGCGATGGCGAGGGGACCGCTGCGGCGTTTGACCGGTGGCGGCGGCACGACCTTCGCCGGGGCAACAGGAAACAACTCCCGGTCCAGCGCTTCTGCCGCGGCGATGACCTCCGCCAGGGAATGAAACCGGCGTCGGCTTTCCGAGTCCATCAGTCGCTCCACAAAGGCGCCCACCCGCTGGCTGACCAGGCCGACCTGGTTGGCAATGGTGGCGACAAGCACGCCGAGGGCTTCCCGGTCCTGGTCGGGAGAGGCGCTGGCGGGCTGATCATCGGGATGAACATTGATCATCTTGACGTGGCCGGCCTTGTTGGTGAGCAGATTCGAAAGCTGGGGAACCTGATGCGGAACCCTGTTTTTCCAAAGAAACTCCAGCGTTTTGGCCACCTCGATGATCATCTGCAAAAGACGATGTTCATCCACGTGACCGGGCTGGTCCTGTTTGCGGAGAAACTCCTGCAACGGCGGCCCGTCCATCAATTCCATCGCGCAATAGTAGTTTCCGCTGTCCGTGCCAACTTCATAGACTCCGACAACACCGTCGTGCGAGAGTTTGGCCGCCTGGCGGGCGGAAGCCAAAAACCGATCCACCATGCCGGGCTGCGCGATCCGATCGGCCGACAACACCTTCAACGCCACCGGACGATTCACTGCCGTCTGCATCGCCCGATAGACCGGTCCCCACTGGCTCTGACCAATCTGTTCCTCGACAAAATACGGACCTAACATTATTCCTTCCATTGCCACCTCACGGGATTGAAATCTCTGTTGACTTCGTGTCCTGAAGTTGTTGCCGATACCATGTTCTGACCGTGCAACCGCGCACGCGCGCCACTGCCCCATCGTACCGCGCCCGCAATGTTTTGACAGCAAAATTCTCCCACTCCACCGGCACCGCAAGCCACTCCTCCTGCCGGGTCCCATCCACCAACTCCCATTCAATACCCACCTGCGCCGCCCGCCCCTCGAACTGCCGCTCCCCGGTTTGCGCCCGCAGACGCACCTCAACCTGGGCCGCGCCCGGCGTTTTCACCCATCGGACCTCCTGAATCTTCAACGCCGGATTCAACACCGGCGCCGCCACTTCCACCACCGACGACGACTTGGGCGTTGGGGCGACAACGACATTCGTTACCGGCGCGTTGGTGGTCAAAACCGACGGTGCCACCACCACCTCTTCGGATGCCTGCACCGGCATGTGCCGCGACCGATGCTGCCGAAACACCACAACCAACAACGCCACCTCCCCAACAATCAATAACGCCACACAACCGGCGGCAGCCAGTTGCAACAGGTCGCGCGAACGCCGCGGACTGGTAGGAAGCGACTCCATAAGCGGGCGGGAGTTTACCACAGAGACACAAAGCCCCAAACAACATTTCGCAGTGGAAACCCGTCGGCAAAACCGCTACAGTGACCGCCATCCATGGAAGTCCGCTGCCAGAATTGTGGGGAACGACTCACGGTGCCCGCCGGCAAACCGACCGACACATCGCTGGAAGTAGTCTGTTCCTCCTGCGGCGTAACCATGCAGGTGCGCCCGCCGACCCGACGAGGCCCCCGCGATTACGGGGAAGCGTCGGACGAGCCGCGTCCCTCCGAACAAACTTGGAAACGCGTCTTCGAACCGTTGCCGCGCCCGCTGATCTACGGGGCGGGCATCGTCCTGGCGCTGGCGTTGTTGTCGCCGTTCTGGGTGTACTGGGTGCAGGAACGCTACGGCAAGAATCCCATCATCCTCAGCGAGGACACCGAGGGACTGAAAGTTCCTGAAGCGCCGCAAAGCAATGCCACCGCGCCGGTCATCTCCGTGCCCGAACGGCCGCCCACAACATTGGACCAGTATCACAACATCCGCCTCGAATCGAGCCGCGAGGATATGCAGCATCGCTTCAATCTGCGCCTGCAAAACACCCGTGGCATGGAACCGGAAATCTACGAAGCCACCAAAACCGGCGACTGGGAGTTTCTAACCGCCTATTTCTACGGGGGGATCCTCAAAGAGGTGTACCTGATCGGAACCCAACAACGCGTCAGCCCGGATTTCATCCAAAAAGACCTCATTGAGCAATTTGGTCCGCCTGCCGAACAATCCGAGATTAACGGCCCGATCCCCTTCGCGTCGCCCTCCGGGCTGGCCCCACTCAAGATCGGTGTGCAGGAAACCGCCGATGACCTGAATCGCAAATTGGCCGGACTGCTATTTCATCGCAGCCTGATCTGGACAGACGCCCACTACCGTGTCGAAGCCATGATCCACTACACCGCCAATGGCGCCGGCCAAATCCATTCGACGCTCACCCTGCACCTCAGCGCCGCCGCATGGCTGAAAAACCGCCAGCCACTAACCGTAACAACCCCGCCGCCGCTACCGCGCTGAGCCATTGGGATGACTAACGGTAGCCGTTGGGATGGGCGCGCTGCCAGTTCCAAGCGCTTTCGACAATCGCCTCAATGTTGTCGTAGCGCGGTTCCCATCCAAGCGTCTTGCGAATCTTTTTGGAGTCGGCAATCAATTTGGGCGGATCACCCGCCCGTCGGGGTTTCTCGATTACCGGAATCGCATGGCCGGTTACCCGTCGGGCGGCCTCGATGACCTGCAACACCGAGTAGCCAGTGCCACTGCCGAGGTTGAAGACATCGCTTTCCTCGCACTGCAACGCCAGCAAATGCGCCTGTGCCAGGTCCAGGATGTGAATGTAATCGCGAATACAGGTGCCGTCCTTGGTCGGATAATCGGTGCCGTACACTTCGACGTGCGGTTTCAAGCGCAGCGCCACCTTCAATACATTCGGAATCAGGTGCGTCTCCTGCCAGTGATGCTCACCGTAACGTTGGGAGGCACCGGCGGCGTTGAAGTAGCGGAGACAAACGTACTGGAGCTTGTGAATCTTACGGAACCACTCCAGCATCGTCTCAAACATCAGCTTCGACTCGCCGTATGGGTTGATGGGTTCCTTCGGGAAATCCTCGCGAATCGGCACTTTCTTTGGCATCCCGAAAATCGCGCACGTCGAGGAAAAAATGAACTTACCAACGCCCGCTTGCACACTGGCCTCCAGCAGGTTCACGCCATTGGCCACGTTGTTGCGGAAATACTTGGACGGATTGGTCATGCTTTCCGGCACCAACGCGTTGGCCGCAAAATGCATCACCGCATCGGGCCGCAACTGCTCCAACGTCTTGAACAGGAACGGCCGATCCGAAAGGTCCCCCTCGATAAACGTTGCCCGCGGGTCCACCGCCTGACGATGGCCCTCGCTCAGGTTGTCATACACATACACCTGATGACGAGCGTTGAGCAATTCCTCCACGCAAATGCTACCGATGTAGCCCGCTCCGCCGGTCACGAAAACTTTCATGGCCCCCATGCTAATCATCTGCCAACGCCAACGCAAGCCCGCAATGTCAACCGTCCCTTTTCTTCCCTTTGGGCGTGGGCGCCCTTCACATCACCACCAGTGCCCGACCGTCGGCTGAGTACCAGCCTATGACGTGTGGCCCGTACCGCACGGACCAGCGCCCATCCAACTGTTCGCACAGCTTGTCCCGACATTGCGCATCGCTCCACCGCGGCGACTGTGGCGCGATCTGCAACCGCAGTCCGCCCACCACCACCCGCTCGCGCTGCACGCTGGAGATCACCTCCAGATCCACGTTCCCGCACGGCACAAACGCCGTGCCAGGCTCCGCCGCCGACTGCGTCCAATACTGCTAATGCCACGGCAGAAACTTCTCCCGAATATAACGGTTGTCCATCGTCCCACCGGCCTTTGACGTGTGAAAGAAATGGCTGCCGTCCACATACAACATCATCCCGCGTAGCGGTCGGCGTGGTCGGCGTTGATGGTGACGGCCGCGTTGGGCACGAGGCGCGACCAGCCCGTCGGTTTGCAGGGCGGTCTTGACCCATGGATAGAGGATAGATGAGCGGGATGTCATGATGCTGACGCAATTGGTCGCGGAAGTGGGCGACGTTGTAGCCCGCGTATTGTTCCCGGTACAGACGCAAGACCTTCTGGACAGTCGCCAATGGGACTTTGCGGGGGGGTGGGGCGGCGGTGACGGCGATCGAACAGGCCGTCGTAATCGTATTGTTGGCAACGTTGTTTCCAGCGGCGCATGGTGCGGCAGGACACACCGAGAATCTCGGCGGCCTGCCACCGCTGCAACTGACCGCTGATGGCTTTCAGAATCACAGCTTGAACTTTCATGGCACGCTCCACTTCAGGGATCGGATAACCGTTCATCGAACCTCCTGTGGTTGATGGCCTGTTGCTTATCCCGCCTTGAGCGGCCAATTCACTCGTTATTTCCAGCGGTCATATCACTCGTTATGGGCAGATAATCCCGGAGTTCTTGACTCGACGGGGGGCGACAGTAGAATCGCGACCATGAACCCGTTTCTTGCTCTGCTCGCTCCCGCCCAACTGCTGTCCGCGCTTGCCAGCATGGTGATTTTTGCCGTAGTCGGCATCGTGGTGGCCATTGTCGGTTACAAGGTGTTCGACAAATGTACGCCCGGCGACATGAACCGCGAAATCATCGAAAACAAAAACGTCGCCGCTGCCATCGTCGCCGGGGCCGTGATCCTCGGTGTCTCCATCATCGTGGCCGCGTCCATTGTGGGTTGAGTTCCCCCCGGTGAAACGCAGCCGACGCATTCAACTGGTCCTCCTCAGCGGTCTTTCTGCGGGCGCGCTGAGCGGTTGCGGTCCGTCCGACAGTCGCTCGCCTGTCAGTACCGACGCGGTGTACACCAACGACCACCACATTGCGGGCGCCGGCTACTACCATGCGCCGTATCGGCGCTGGTACCCGCAGCCGTACAACAAGTACGACCCGTCCACTCAACTCTATTTCCATGGCGGCCAATGGACCGACTCGCCGCTGCAAACCATCACCAACATCTCCGCGCCCACCGCCGAGGCCGTCCAACAGGTCCGGGCTGCGCTGATGCCCGTGGTGTCGCGCGGTGGGTTTGGCAGTACCTCCCGCAGTCACTTCGTTTACTCCTGATGCAACGACACCGTTGCCAACCACGCCCCGCCTGGCGGGAAAAAGTCGAGCAAATCGGCCTCAGTTACCACTCCCACGAGACCGGGCCGTACTGGGACGAGTCGGCCTGTTACGAACTGACCGCCACCGAGGTGGACACGCTCGAAACCGCCGCCCGCACCCTGCATTCGCTCTGCCTTGACGCCGCCGAGGCTGTCATCCAAAACCGCTGGTGGCAACGGCTCGGCATTCCTGAGATCGCCATTCCCTCCATCCTGCGCTCGTGGGAACGCGACGACTTCAGTCTCTATGGCCGGTTCGACCTCGCCTACGACGGTCAGTCGCCTCCCAAATTGCTCGAATACAACGCCGACACGCCCACCGCGCTGCTCGAAGCCGCCGTCGCCCAATGGTTCTGGCTTCAGGAGACCCATCCCGGTGCCGACCAGTTTAACTCCCTCCACGAACGCCTCATCGAGGCTTGGCGACGGTTTGCCGGCCAGACCGTTCACTTCAGCAGCATCCAACAACACGAAGAAGACGAACAAACCGTCCTCTACCTGCGCGACACCGCCGAACAGGCCGGCATCAGGACCCGTCCCGTGTACATCGAGGACATCGGCTGGGACCGTCGCGCCAACTGTTTCGTGGACCTCGACAACCAGCCGATCCATCACTGTTTCAAACTCTACCCGTGGGAATGGCTCTGGCGCGAGGAGTTTGGCCCGTACCTGACACAGGAATCGGTTCGCTTTATCGAGCCAGCCTGGAAAATGCTCCTCAGCAACAAAGGTCTCCTGCCGATTCTGTGGGAACTGTTTCCCGACCACCCGAATCTCCTGCCCGCCCACGAAGAGGCCGCCCCGCTCGGCGACTCGTTCGTCCGCAAACCCAAACTCAGCCGCGAAGGCGCCAACGTCGCTTGGATCGAACACGGCGTCGCCATCGAGGAAACCGAGGGCGACTACGGTGAAGAAGGATTCGTGTACCAGGCCGTCGCCGCGCTGCCTGAATTCGACGGTAACCATCCCGTTTTCGGCGTCTGGATCGTTGATCACGAACCGGCGGGACTGGGCATCCGCGAAGACACCCGCCGCATCACCGGTAACCTCAGTCGGTTCATCCCCCACTTTTTCCCATGAGCCAGTTCGATAATCCCACCGCCCTGACCGTCGGCGCCACCGGCAAACTCTGTGGCCTCAATTACCGCGTCATCGGCCGCGTCGTTCTCGGTACAAACGTGGATGGCGAGACCTGGTACTGGAACGAATACAACCTCCTCGATGACTCCGGTCAAAATGCTACCCTCGTCTTTGAAGAGACCGAGAACGGCCCCGAATGGAAACTGTTCGTCCAGTTCGAGCCGCTCACGCCGATGACCGCCGCCGAAGCGGCCCGCAAAAAGGTCGGCGACACCGTCGCCCTCAATGACAAACCCGTCCCCATCACCTTTGTCGGACGATCCCGCGTCTATCACATCGAAGGACAAGCGCCCGAAGGCGTTGAGATCGGCGACATCGCCAACTACTTCAATGCCGATACCGGCTTCGAAATGCAGGTTGCCAGTTGGACCGGCGACGAGATCGAGTTCTACCGCGGCATTGACGTGTCGGTGGACGACGTTGCCGTCGGCTTTCGTCTTCCCGTCGAAAAACTGACCGGTGGCGGCCTGGTGGCTGCCGTCGAGGAATCCGAAAGCGACTCTCGCTCCATTGCCAAATTCGTTCCGCTGGTCATCATCGCCGCGGTGGCGCTCCTTGCGGTTGTCAGCTTCAACGCCTCACAAAAACAACGCTGGCCTGCTCCGCCCCGCAAACCGCCGACGCCGCCCGACCGTCTCACGGGGGCTGCCGCGGTCCCAATCCACGGGCGTCTCGCCGCCGTCAAAAGTCACACGGTGGTGGAGATGGCCCGCGTCGGCTCACGCTACGACTGCCATGAATACCGTCTCCGCGACGACGGCGGCGAGTCGTGGCTGCTGGTAAACGGCCTGGCCGGTTCACCCGCGGAATGGCATCTGTTGCGGCCGTCGTCACCTGCAGTGGCGTTGACACCGACCTTGACACCGACCGGGGCGGCAGCGCTGCGTGTCGGCCAGACGTTGACGCTGGATGACACTCTTTTTACCGTGTGGGACCTTTTTCAGGCGCGTGTGGCCGGCGCGGAGACGATGTTCGGTCTGTTGGCCCGTGCCGGTTCGCGCTGGGTCATGATCCGGTGGACAGCCGAGAACATCGAGTGTTACCTCGGCCAGCCGGTGCCCGAACGGGAATTGCTCGCTGAAACGAAGTGATACGACGCGCCGCGCGCCGTCGTTGGCAGCGGCAGCCGCTCGTTATTTCATCAGCTCGGCCAGTTTCGGCGCAATGGCGTCGGCCCAAATCTGGTATCCCTTGGCGGATAGATGCAGAAAGTCGGGCATGATCTCTTTCGAAAGCGTGCCGTCGGGCTGGAGGAACTTCTCGCCGATATCGAGGTAATGAATGTTTTTGCCGTCATCGAGTTTGGCGATGATGGCGTTGACGGCTTTGATTTTCTCGCGGGCGGGGTTGGGGCTGGCTTTTTCGCCGCGGGGGAAAATACCCAGCAACAGGATTTTGGTGGTGGGCGTTTTCTGGCGGATGGTGTTGACGATTTCCGTGATGCCTTTGGCAATTCCTTCGGGAGTGTCGGAACCGGTGTTGTTGGTGCCGATCATCAGGACGACCGCTTTCGGTTTGATGCCGTCGAGTTCGCCGTGGGTGATACGCCAGAGCACATGCTGGGTCCGGTCGCCGCCGATGCCGAAGTTGGCGGGCGCGTATTTGCCGAACGCCTCTTCCCAGATCTTCTTCTGGCCGCCCCAACCCGCCGTAATCGAGTCGCCAAGGAACACCAACTGGGCTTTGCCTTCCTGCGCGATTTTGACGAAGCTTTCGTGCCGCTGGAGGAAGCCCGCTTGCGGTTTGCCGTCTTTCGGGTCGAGTTTTGGCGCAGGCACATCGGGCGGTTGCGGCGGCAGTTTGACGGCCGGGGCGGCGGGTTTCTTTTCTGCAGCGTTCAGGGACACGATGCCACACAGGGCGGCAGCGACAATGAGAAGGTGGAATGGTTTCATGCCGTTTCAGACGTTTCGGCGCGCTGTTTCTTCAACGGGCAACCGACCATCGAATGGCGCGCAGCAGTAGTTCCTTGTAGTGCGGATTTTGCCAGGCCCGGTTGTCGTGGCCGAAGATGAGGTAGCAGACGCGGCTGTTGCCGTATTGTGTTGTCCAGGCGATGTCGTGGCCGCATTGGGGGTGGTCGGTTGTCAACAGGATGTGGACGCCGGGCGCGACGTAGAAGTTTCCATACGCCTCGTCGTGGATGGTGAAATCGGCCAGGCCGCGAGTGATCGGGTGTTGTTTGTCGGCGATAGTGACGCGCAGTTCCTGATCGTGTGCGTAACTGGATGGGCCGTGTTCCCTGCCGTCAAGGGTCGTCGGTTTGTGGACATATTTCCCGCCGATGATTTTGGTGTACTCCGGCCAGTCGTCGTGCGCGCCGAGGCTGTGATGGGTGGCGACCAGGCCGATGCCGGTTTGGAGCAGGGCTACAAACGCCTTTTGTTGTTCGGGCGTGAATTTTTTGACCATGTCGTACAGCACAATGACATCGTATTCCTTTTCCAGGCCCGGTTTCAGGAGGTCAGCCTGTTTCGGCAATTCGCATTTTGTGTAGCTCACGCCCGGCAACGCATCCCAGAATGCGAAGAACTCCTTTTGCTGAAACCCGTGCCCGCCGATTGTCAGCAACACGCGAAGCGTTTTTGGCACGAGCGCCTGTCGGATCGGTTCGACCCAGGCATCGCGTTGGATGTCGTAGAGGACGAAATCGCTGTCGAACTGCCAGTAGGCCCAGCTCCAGCCGCGCGCTTCCGCCGCTCGCGCCACGGCGTCGGTGTAACGGGCGCGCGATTCCATGGGCGCTTTGTCGTACGCGCCGAATTCACCGAGAAAAACGGGGCGGTGATGGGTTTTTGCCCAGGCGGCGACCTTGTCGAAATCCTTCGCGATGGTTGCCTGTTCGGCGTCGGTGCCGAGCCACTCGATACCGGTTTTGTCCTTTTGTCCGGCCCAGGCTGCGCCCTGGTGAGTGAACGTCATTGGTTTGTAGTAGTGGACGGTGACGATCAGGTTGGTGTCGGTTTCGGGCAGTTCCAGTTCGTCGAGGTGGTCCACCGAGTTCCAGAATGCCGGGCCGACGATGACCGTGCGGGTGGGGTTTTTCTCGCGGATGATCGCCAATGCTTCGCGCAGATAGACGTTCCACAACGACGGTGTCAGGTTTTTGTTCGGCTCATTCAGGATTTCAAAGAACACGGTGTCGGGCGCGTCCTTGCAGTGCTCCGCAAGCTGGCGCCAGAAGGAGAGGAATCGTTCTTTATTGCCTTCGGGGTCATTGCCCATCGCGTGGTACTCGTGGCAATCGAGAATGACCGCCAACCCACGGTCGGTCGCTTCTTTCAGCACCCAGTCCAGGGTTCGCCACCACGACTCGCCGAGCCGTCCGTCTTTCATGTGGCGGAACGGGTGGAGATTGACACGCACGCTTTGAAATCCCGCCTCCTTCAGCAACTGGAAATGCCGGGCCTTGAACCGTCCCTGTTCGAGGGAGTTCCAAATCGGGTCGTACCCGATGATGTTGACGCCGCGTCCCAACCGTTTGTTCTGGTCGAAGGCGTCCCGTCCCCAGCAGGGTAACGCCGTCAGCAACAGCGCAATTATCCACAATCGTTTTATCATGGTGTTCTCCCCGAACGGTGGAGCGCAGCTTTGTGGGGCAACCCCTGTTTAGAGTTCCTTGATCTTGATATTGCGGAAGGAGACGTTGTTTCTGTGATCTTGGAGCAGGATGTGGCCGCTGACGCGAGTGCAGAAACCGGCGTCCTTTTTGAACTTGCTGGCCTCGAAATGCGCCTTGAATTCGGGCGAGGTGCGGTCGAACTCAAGCACCTTTTGGCCATTAAGCCAATGCTCGATGTGGTTGCCCTGGACGATGATACGGCCCTGGTTCCATTCGCCGATGGGTTTGACCTTTTTGTCTTTGCGAGCAGGAAGGATGTCGTAGAGGGAGCCGACAGTGCGATTGCCGTCAATGCCGAGCTTGGCGTCCGGGTGCTTGTCGTCATCAAGAATCTGGAACTCGTAACCGACGGAGCCGGTCTTTTCCGGGTTGATGAAATATTTCACCCCGCTGTTGGCGCCGGGGGTGAGCTTGAACTCGAAGCAGAGATCGAAATTTGTGTAGGTCTTTGTAGTAATGATGTCGCCGCCCTTGCCGCCGGCCAGGACGCTGAGGACGCCGTCCTTGATTTCCCAGCCGACAGTGGGAAAGTCGGGTCCCTTGATGCTACGCCAGCCGGTGGAGGTTTTGCCGTCGAACAACGGCGTGTATCCGTCATCCGCTGCGAGAGTGCGGACAGAGACCAACAACAAGCCTGCCAGAATCCAGTTTGTGATTTTCATGGTTGTTCCTTTTGGTTTCCTTTTTTGACGAAGTACGGTAAAACGCATTCATGATGAACAAACAAGCTTTTCTTTTGTTTGCCATGGCGCTGGTTGTCCCGATGACCCGCGCCGAACGCGTCAAACTCCTTCCCGCCGGCGACCCGACCATCGTGGCGGGCGAAGACAAGGAAAGCGACCCGACCGAGCCGACCGTTGACATTTATCTTGCGCCGAAAGACAACGCCTGCGGCACCGCTGTCGTGGTGTTGCCCGGCGGCGGTTACGGGGGGCTGGCGATGGATCACGAGGGCAAACAGATCGCCGAGTTTTTCAACCGCCACGGCGTCGCCGCCTTCGTTACCCGCTACCGGCACGCGAAACGGTATCAGCATCCGATCCCGATGCAGGACGCCCAACGGGCCATTCGTTATGTCCGCGCCAACGCCGACCGCTTCGGCCTGCGACCTGACCGCATCGGTGTGATGGGGTTCAGCGCGGGCGGACATCTGGCGGCGACGGTCTCAACAAAGTTTGAAACGGTGGACGGCCTGTCGAGCCGCCCGGATTTCTCGATTCTTTGTTATCCGGTAATTTCGTTTGTCGAGTACACCCACCAAGGCTCGCGACGGAACCTGCTCGGCGAAAATCCCTCGCCGGAGCTGGTCAAACTGATGAGCGCCGAACTGCAGGTCACCGGGGAAACGCCGCCGACGTTTCTGTTTCACACCGATGCCGATACCGCGGTGCCGGCGGAAAATAGCGTTCTGTATTATCTGGCCCTGCGCCGCCACAAAGTCCCCGCCGAACTTCACATCTTCCGCACCGGACGACACGGAGTCGGCCTGGCCGGGAACATCCCGGAACTGTCGTCATGGAGCGCGTTGCTCATCCAGTGGATGAACGGGCTCGGCCTGCTCAAACCCGTCCGTTGACATGCGCTGGGTATTGGCGCTGCTGACGGTGTGGGCGTGTTTCTGTGACGGAGCCGAGCCGGTCCGGATCGCGGCGCGAGGACAGGAACTGACGATCCTGTTTGGAGGCGACATCGCCTTTGGGGAGAACTACGTCGAGAATCGGAAACAGCTTCTCCGTCAGCGCGGTTACCACGATTCGCTGGAACGGCTCAAACCGTTGATGGAACGAGCCGACTTTTCCATCCTGAACCTCGAAACGCCGGTTTGCCGGCCGCTGCCGTCGCCGTTAGAAGGAAAGAAAAAGCCCCTCCACTGGGGCCATGTGGCACAAACGCCCGCCACGTTGCAGGCGCACGGAGTTCGTTTGGTGTCGCTCGGCAACAATCACGGGTTCGATTACGGCGCGGAGGGATTGCGGGAAACCTTTGACGCCCTGCGCCGTCATCAAATTGACTGGGTTGGCGCCGGCGCAGACCGCGAGGAAGCCGCCCGCCCCTGGGTGGCCGAGTTGAATCTGGCGGGGCGCCGCCAATATCTGGCGGTACTGGGCGGTTTCGAGTATCAGACGCCGTATCGAAAGCGATACGATTTCTACGCCACCGACGGGAAAGCGGGCGTGGCACGACTGGAGCTTGCCGTCATGCGCCGCCAGATTGCCTCATTGAAGGCCGTGTACCCGGACATTTTTGTTGTGGTGTTTCCGCACTGGGGTTTTGATTACGCTTGGAAAAGCCTGACACAGAGCCGACTGGGTCACTGCCTGGTGGAGGCCGGAGCGGATTTGATTATTGGGCACGGCGCGCACCGGTTCCAGGAGATCGAGTCATATCATCAGAGCTGGATTCTATATGGCCTCGGCAATTTCGTCTTCAACACGACGGGCCGTTACGCCGAGACCGGAGCGCCGCCGTACAGTCTGGTTGCGTTGCTGACGTTTCGGAAGTCGGACACGCGCCTGAAACTGTACCCGATTTTGTCCGACAACACTCGTACCGGTTATCAGCCGCGACCGTTGGAGGCCGCGGAGTTTGCGGAGGCGGTGCGTCTTCTTGGCGAGAAAAATCCGTTGCTGTCATTTTCCGACGGGAAAGACGACGTGGGCCGTTACATCGAATGGCCGTTGAAACAGTTTTCCTCGCATTGATTCGGGGGCATTCGTCGGAGAAATACGCGACTTGATTTGGAACGTTTACAGTGGTTTTGCGTGTTTTTTGGTATTGTCCGCGCCCCGACTGTCCCGGACATGTCTTCGGCAAGCGAACCGCTGAGCCAATGGATCGTTCACATTAGCAAGACAACAACCAAGCTCACAGGAATCCCCATCAACCATTTTTTGGTGTTATGGCGGAACTCACATTGACACTCTGGGCAACGGAAGCTACGGGTGCTTGACTTGGCGAGCACAATTTTGTGGCCGCATGACGGACATGACTTATATGACTTATGGCTCTCTAGTGGCATTGTTCACCTGCGACACGAGTGGCGGTTTGACTGCGTAAAAGATGAGCGACTGAGCGTGCCATCGCAAGCGTCATCTCCACCAATAAAGCCGGCCGGCTGGCTTGTGGTTCGCTCGACTGTATGGTTGGGTTCCGTTTTTCTGGCAATGTGAGTGCATAAGACCTGCCTTTCTTCGTGCACACAAGAGTGCCGTGGTCAGCGGCGAAGTAGAGACCGTACGGAAGGGCTTTTTTTCGGGAATCGGGATAGCTCACTGCAGATGTCGGTCTGGAGGATACCGGTTGCGCTGCCAGATAATTGAAATCCCCGTACCTCGATCCGTCTGATAGAGCGAGTCAAAGGACTATCCCTGGTTTTTGAGGCTGTAATTTTGTAAGTGCTTGAGTTGTTTCTTGTTGGAGAAAGCGGGAAATGGGAAAGTGACCTCCGCAGTCTGAAGCGGTTTTCGAGGTGTTGATC
>Ga0078972_1003892_pt2 | contig 26860 bp, 28 predicted proteins | sample YelNatPaOPGAMG01_FD_67568 | JGI IMG/M metagenome (GOLD analysis project Ga0078972, IMG submission 67568) | Hot spring thermophilic microbial communities from Obsidian Pool, Yellowstone National Park, USA - OP-RAMG-01 (SPADES assembly) (version 2) | ecosystem: Environmental > Aquatic > Thermal...
AATCTTTACAATGAGATGAAAGATAGATTTATACAAGCGACTAAATCTCAATATGCTATTCCTGCTCTTGATGCGTTTTTTAGACAGCCAATAATTACCACTACTAAATTCAAAGAGGCAATAGGTGCTCCTAAAAAAAGCTCTTCTAATGAAATTTTAAAAATATTAGAAAAGTCTGGATTAATAAAGCTTTATGAAATGGGGGAAGGGAATAAACCTGCAAAGTATGCTTTTATTAAAATATTGGAGATTGTGGGAGAAGCTGAGATATGATAATTTTTGAGTACAATCTAACGTATACAAATTTTTTTGCTTACGTGAATGATTGTTTTACCGTAAACAAAGCAGTTTGTGGACGCTATAAGGTACGCAAAAATTTTGTGTGTGGTGATTTTGGTTTTAATGCACTCGAAAATTTAAAGATCTGGGAGAGGTGAGCTTACTGCAATTTGCAGTGACATATTAAGCTGATCTCAAACTTTTGTGTCAATCTTTTGAAAACTAACATCATACATCCTCATATCAAACTTATTATAATAAAATTATGCTTGTGATGATATTGTGGCTTTTGTCTTTGGTGATACTTGTTTTTGGGATTTTAGGGATATTGGGGAAATTGTTTGGAAGTCCTAAAGGCAATACGCTAAAAGCCCTAAACGACAAATATTTAAGAGGGGAAATATCAAAAGAAGAGTACGAACAGGCCAAAAGGGTGTTGGAAAACCTTTGATATGATATAATAATGTATTTAAATATTTAGGAGGTTTTATGAAAGCACTGGCGTATGGTTATCCAAAATTAGGTGAAAAAAGAGAGTTTAAAAATGCCCTTGAAAGCTTTTGGAAAAAAGCTATAACAGAAGAACAGTTTTACGAGCAGATGAGAAACATCGAAGCCCAAAGGATAAGAGCTTATTCAGAGAGCGTTGATGAAATCCCTGTGGGAGAGCTTTCTTTTTACGATTTTATGTTAGATACCGCTCTTATGGTGGGTATGATACCATCTCGCTTTGGTGAGTACAAAGGGCTTGAAACCTATTTTGAAATGGCTCGTGGCAAATCTGCCATGGAGATGACAAAGTATTTCAACACAAACTATCATTATATAGTCCCAGAGTTAGAATCAAACAATTTTAAGCTTTTAGAAAATAAACCTAAAAGATGCTATTTAAACGCCAAAGACAAAGTCCAAAACCCAAAACCATACCTCATAGCCCCCTTTACATTTTTAAAACTATCAAAAACCTATAAAAAAACCACAAAAGATGGTTTTAGTGTTTTGGAAACCTCAAAAATAGAAAATGAGAAAACCCTTTATTACTTTTTAGAACCTCTTTTGGAAGTGTATAAAGATATTCTTAAAAACCTAAAAACAGAAGGTGTAAATATAGTTTCTTTACAAGACCCAAGCCTAGTGTCTGATTTAAAAGACTATGAAGTAAACGCCGTCAAAAAAATATACGAAGAGTTAAGTCAAGTATCAGATATAGAACTAATCACGTATTACGATAGTGTTAGTGCTTATAAAGATATTATAGATTTACCTGTAAAACGTATAGGGCTTGATCTTTGCTCAAACGCTGAAAACCTTGAAAACCTTAGAAAATACGGTTTTCCAAAGGACAAAGAGCTTATAGCCGGTATTATAAACGGCCGTCAAGTATGGAGAGCAAACCTAAGAGATAAGTTAAAGCTGATAGATGAGCTTTCAAAAATAGCACCAAATTTATCTATTTCAAACTCTTCTCCTCTTTTTCATCTTCCAGTAAATGTTGAGCTTGAAACAAAGATGGACAAAGACCTAAAAGATAGACTTAGCTTTGCCAAGCAAAAGCTTGAAGAACTAAAAACCCTCAAAAACGCCTTCTTAGGGGACAAAGAAAGTCTAAAAGAAGTAGAGGCTTCAGCCAAACTTTTTGAAGGAAGCTTTGGTAAAAATCAAGTTGTGATAGATCGTATAAAAGCTCTAAAAGATAGTGATTTTCAAAGAGAGCTTCCTTACAAAGAGCGTATAAAACTCCAGCAAAGCATACTAAACTTGCCTATTTTCCCCACCACCACCATAGGGTCTTTTCCTCAAACCGAAGAGGTGCGTAAAACCAGAAGCGCTTTTAGATCTGGCAAAATTTCAAAGCAAGAGTATGAGGCTTTTATTAAAAGCCAGATAGACAACGTCATAGCCTTCCAAGAGGAAATAGGGCTTGATGTACTTGTGCATGGGGAGTTTGAGCGTACAGATATGGTGGAGTTTTTTGCCGAAAAGCTAAAAGGTGTTGCCACCACAGAGCACGGCTGGATCATCTCTTACGGTTCAAGAGGCTATAGACCACCTATCATATACGGCGATGTTTACAGAGATGAGCCGATGACGCTAAATGAAATACTCTATGCTCAATCAAAAACCCAAAAACCTGTAAAAGGCATGCTAACGGGTCCTGTTACTATACTAAATTGGAGCTTTTATAGAGAGGATATACCAAAAAAAGAGGTGGCTTACCAGATAGCCTTAGCTATATTAGACGAGGTAAAAGACTTAGAAAAAAGCGGTATAAAGATAATCCAAATAGACGAACCAGCTTTTAGAGAAGGTACACCCATAAAGAAAAAAGACTGGGAAGATTATTTTGATTGGGCTATAAAATCTTTTAGACTGTGCTCAAAAGCAAATCCAAAAACCCAAATACACACTCACATGTGCTACTCAGAGTTTAACGATATCATAGACAAAATATACGATATGGATTTTGATGTGATATCCATAGAGGCTTCAAGAAGTAAAGGTGAGATTTTAGAGGCTTTTGAGAGATTTGGGAAATGGGACAGACAAATAGGTATAGGTGTATACGATATTCACTCGCCAGCTATTCCAAGCGTAGAAGAGATGGAAATTGTGATGAAAAGAGCTATGAAGGTTTTAGATAAATCCCTTTTATGGGTAAACCCTGATTGCGGTCTTAAAACCAGAAGATGGGAAGAGGTAAAACCAGCTTTAAAAAATATGATGGAAATGGCTTTAAAAATAAGAAAAGAGGCCTAAATTTTATCTGATGTCAAAAACTGCGGTAGTGCTTTTAAATATGGGCGGACCAGATTCCATGTCCGCCATTCGTCCTTTTTTGTACAATTTATTTTCCGATCACGATATCATACAAATCCCAAGACCCATTCAAAAACCTGTGGCTTTTTTCATATCCACCTTTAGAGCCAAAAAAACAGAGTATTATTATAAAATTATGGGCGGTAAATCCCCTCAAAAAGAGCAAACCACACTCCAAAAAAACGCCCTTCAACAAGCCTTAGGTCAAGATTATATCGTTGAAATAGCGATGAGATATTGGCATCCTTTTACTGCTGAGGCTATATCAAACTTAGAAAAGGTAAAACCTTCAAAGATAGTGCTTTTACCCCTTTATCCACATTATAGTTCTACCACCACAGGCTCTTCTTTTAAAGAGTTTTATAGGCTTTTTAAAAAATCAAGTTTAAAAGATACACCTGTAAAAGAGATAAGAGATTATCACGATCATCCGCTTTTTATAAAAGCCTGGACAGAAAATATTAAAAACAGCGGTATAGACGATGAATATTTTATACTCTTTTCAGCCCATAGCCTACCTCAAAAGATAATAGACAAAGGAGACCCTTACAAAGATCAGATAGAAAAATCTGTAGAGCTTATTATGAAAAACTTTAAAAACAAATATATGATCTCTTATCAAAGCAAAGTAGGGCCAGTGAAGTGGTTAGAGCCTGCCACCGATAAAACTGTAGAAAATTTGGCAAAGCAAGGTATAAAAAAACTTTGCCTTGTGCCTATAAGCTTTGTATCAGAGCATTCAGAAACCCTTTACGAGATGGACTACCTTTACAAAAATATGGCTACAGAACTTGGTGTAGAACACTTTAAAAGAGTACCTACCTTGCAGACAAACCCCACTTATATTGAGCTTTTAAAAGAACTATCCACCAAAGCCTTTGCCCCATAAAAACTAAATACCCCTATCAAAGCACCCGTGATGGTATCAAGAGGAAAGTGAACCCCTACGTAAGATCTTTCATACATTATTAAAAAAGCGTAAGAAAAGAAAAATGCTTTCACAAGAGGTTTTTCGTTGTAAGAACCCACAAAAGCTATTACAAAAGCCATCGCAGTGTCCCCAGATGGAAAAGATCCCCAATAGAGTTTATAAAGAAGATGAACATGTTTTAAAACACTTGCTGGTCTTGGCTGATCAAAGATGTTTTTTAAGGCCGTCACAAGTATTGTCTCTATGATAAGAGCCACAAGATAAACCTTTAACTTGTATCTTCTAAATGTATATATGTAAGCTAAAAAAGGTAAAAGCACCCAACCAGAACCAAAAGATGTGTATGTATAAAAAAATCTATCAAAAAATTTATCGTGATGATGGTTTATTAGATTAAAAAGTTCTATATTTTCTTTGAAAAGCTCAAAAACCATTTTTAATAAAATTTTTTAACTTGATTTAGATAACCCATTGCAAACTCTTTTCCACTTACCCTTTTTCCTTTTAAAGACATAATCTCTAAAATCTCCAAAGGTAAATCTCCAGTGCCTACAAAAAGAGATTTCCCATCGTAAAAAAGCTCACCGGGTTTTAGATTTAGATCTTTTTCTACGATATTTGTTTTTAGGATTTTAATATTGCGATCGGCTGAAACCCCGTAGGCATTTGGATATACACCTCTTATCTTGTTGTGTATGCTAAAAGCACTTGTTTTAAAACATATTCTTAGCTCTTCTTTTAAAATAGGCATAGCGTATGTGGCTTCTTGGTGGTTTTGAGGTGTTGGGGTTATTTTACCACTTACCCAGTTTAAAATAGTATCTTTTAAAAGCTTTGCACCTTTTATAGATAGTTTGTTAGATAGCGTTTCATAATTATCCTCTTGTTCTATAGGTATAGACTCCATAGATAAAATATCTCCCTCATCCATCTTGGAAGACATCAGAATCACTGTGTTGCCGGTTTGTTTTTCTCCTTGCATCAAAGCCCGTTGGATTGGGGCTGCTCCTCTATACTTTGGAAGCAAGGACCCGTGAAGGTTTAGCGATTTAAATTTTGGTATTTCAAGCATGGATTTTGGTATTATCTGCCCGTAGGCCACCACTATCATGATATCTGGTTTTATATTTAAAAGCTCTTCTTTTATAAAAGAGATTTTTTCTGGCTGGGAGATGTTTAAATTTAGCTCTAGGGCTTTTTGTTTTACAGGAGGGGGCGTGAGTTTTTGACCTCTTCCAGCTGGTTTATCTGGTTGGGTGATTACAAGGGCTATTTCAAACTCACTGGCTAAAAGCTCCAAAGAGGGCACCGCAAAAGAAGAGGTACCGCAAAATACTATCCTCATGAGGATTTCCACCTTTTGTAGATGTTGTGATCTATCCTTAGGGTATCTAAAACTTTTCCTACTACAAAGTCTATACTTTCTTCTAAGGTTTTTGGCTTATGATAAAAACCAGGACTTGCACTCATTAGAATAGCACCGGCGTTTGTTAGTTTTAGCATGTTCTCAAGGTGTATACTGTTGTAAGGCATCTCTCTTACAAGCATAACAAGAGGTACTCTCTCTTTTAGGGCTGTATCGCATACTCTGTGAATGAGATTTTGGGCAACACCGCTTGCCACAGCTCCCAAAGTCCCCATAGAACAAGGCACCACCAAAACTCCTTTAAACTTGCATAAAAAAGACCCGCTTGATATAGGAGCTGCAAAATCTGTATAATCGTAAACATGGGCTTCTTTTTTAAAAAACTCCTCACCGACTCCTGTTTCATAACCCATTACGTACTTGGCGGTTTTTGACATCACCACATGTAGATCGTAGCGTTCTTTTAGCACCTCAAAAGTCCTAACAGCGTAAATGCTTCCACTGGCACCGGTGATAAGAAGGGCAATGGATTCTTTCATAAAACCTTTTTAATATACTCCATGCAAAGATTTATTACCTCTTCTTTTGTCATACAAGTGGTATCTATTTGTATGGCATCTTCTGCTTTTCTAAAAGGATAATCTTTTCTGTTTTTATCGGTTTCATCTCGTTTTAGGATTTTATTTAAAATATCCTCATAAGACCCACCTTCTTCCAAATACCTTCTTAATGCTCTTTCTTTTGGATCTGCATCTATAAAAAACTTTATAGTGGCATCTTTAAATATGTGAGTACCAACATCCCTTCCTTCTACAACGGCGTTATCTTTTACCAAAGACCTTTGAAACACGATTATCTTTTCCCTTAAACTTGGTTCTTTTGCCACCTCTGACGCCAAAGCCCCTACATATTCTTTTGTAAGTTCTTTTGTTATATCATCATGATCAAAAATTACTTTTGTTTGTCCTATTAAAAGCTCAAAAACAAGTCTATTTTTTTCTACAGCATCAAAAAAATCTATATTTTTTGATTTTAAGAAACCAATGGCCCTATAAACAAGACCTGTATTGAAATAAACATATCCCAAAATCTTAGAAAGCTCCCGCGATACGCTTGATTTACCACTGGAAGCTGGTCCATCTATAGCTATAATTTTATACCCTGTTTTATTCATACGGTTAAATGATTTTTAGCATATATAATTCTTTCTATTGTTGTATAAAAAGCTCCCAATCCTACCACAAAAAGCCCAAGCTTGTAAAAGCCAAAAAATATAGACAATATTAGTATAGAAAACCTTTCGGTTCTTTCAAAAACACCTATTGGTATATCTACCCCAAGGCTGTGAGAACGGGCTTTTGTATAGCTTACCATAAAACTAAACACCATTGCAAAAAGCCCTACAAAAACACCCATCAGATCTTGATTTTTAGCAAATAAAAGCACAAGAGCTACTATTGGCATGGCATCGGATAACCTGTCAAGAGTAGAATCTAAAAAAGCTCCAAAAGATGAGGCTTTACCACTAAGTCTTGCAAGGGCCCCGTCCAAAGCATCTAAAAGCCCACCAATAGCTATAAAAAGCGTCGCTATATGATTGTAATCTTTGTAAAGAAAAAAAGAGCCCAAACCAACAGACAACAAGCCTAAAAGCGACAAGGTGTTTGGGTCAATATTTTTTTGTTCAAAAAAAGATATCAAAGGGCTCATGGTTTTTTCAAAAATTGGTTTTAGGCTTTTAGCAAAATGACTCATCCAAAAACTCGTTTAAATATATAATCCCTATGTTTTATAAATTCATAAGGGTCCATTATCTTATCAAGATCTTCTTTTGTAAGGTATTTGGAGGCTTCTTTGTCTTCTAAAAGGGCGTCTTTAAACATAATACCTTCATCCCAGCTTCTCATAGCACATCTTTTGACTATATCGTAAGCGCTGTCTCTATCTACACCTTTTTGCATAAGATAAACAAGGACTTTTGAAGAAAAGTAAAGACCTTTTGAAATATCCATATTTTTTAGCATTTTATCGGTATTTACCTTTAAGCCTTTCAATATATATTCAAAAAGCCCAAACATATAATCAAGGCCTATAAAAGTATCTGGTATTATGATGCGCTCAGCGGATGAATGAGATATATCTCTTTCGTGCCAAAGGGCTATATTTTCAAAAGCGGCTATCATGTTTGCTCTCATAACTCTTGCAAGTCCGCATATTCTTTCGGCGTGTATTGGGTTTTTCTTATGGGGCATGGCAGAAGAACCTCTTTGAGATTCTGAAAAAGGCTCTTCCATTTCAAGGACTTCTGTTTTCTGGTAATGTCTTATCTCTGTGGCAAACTTTTCCAAAGAAGAGGCTATCAAAGAAAGCACGCTCATAAGATAAGCATGTCTATCCCTATGCACTATTTGAGTGGGAGCTGGTTCCGGTTCAAGCCCAAGCTTTTGAAGGGCTATCTTTTCTACCTCTGGGTCTATGTTTGAAAATGTGCCTACTGCTCCGGAGATTTTCCCTTTTAATACATCTTTTTTTGCCACTTGAAGGCGCTCTTTTTGCCTTTTTAACTCATCGTACCAAGAGGCAAATTTAAGCCCTACGCTTATAGGTTCTGCATGCACCCCGTGGGTTCTTCCCATCATAACGTTATCTTTATATTTAAAAGCTTTTTCTTTTAAAAGCTCCAAAACTATATCAATATCAATGAGGATAATATCTATAGCATCTTTTAGTACCAAACTAAGAGCTGTATCTAAGATATCAGAAGATGTAAGCCCCATGTGAAAATACTTTGAATATTCACCAAGTTGCTCTCCTATGGCACTCACAAACGCAAGCACATCGTGCTTATACATCCTCTCATACTCATCTATTTTCTTTTCTACGCTTTCATCCACATATGCTTTACTATCTATAACTTTGTAAGCTTCTTTTGGTATTATACCAAGCTCTGCCATAGCATATAAAACAGATAGCTCTACCTCAAGCCACTTCTTATACTTGTTCAAATTTGAGAATATTTCAGCCATTTCTTTTCTTGTATATCTTTCTATCATACAAAATATTTTAGCATTTAAGAGCTTTGTTTAATTTAGAAAATTAAATCTTTTATGGAGACTTGTCAATAGTTTTGCGTCTCTCGATTCTAACACAACGCTTGTTATAACAATATTTTAAAAGTATTTTTAAACCATACGGTTCATAGGGTTTAGATAAAACTAATTATATTTTTGTTGTCTGGGAAATGATTGCCTTTGTAGGTGATAAGGGATATGTTTTTGTTTAGTGCTATGCTCTTATGAGCTTCTTGGATGGGCACGATGTCGTCTTGCTGTCCGTGGATTAGTTTGATGGGGATGTTTGTGGTTTTTACCATATCTCTTAGGTCAAGTTCCATATATTCTTCTAAGATATTTAGGGCTATATCTTTCTCTGGATAATGGGCGCTGAAGGGAAATGGGTATGCGTTTTTTCTAAATTCGTTGATAGCTTCGTAAAAATTTTTTTTCATAGTTTTTTTAAAAGCCAAAAGTGTAGTTTTGCCGTGGGCTTCTTTGAAATAAGGGCTAAAACCTATTAGTATCAGGCTTTTAGTATCAAGATAATTGGATAACATGAGCCCTAAAGAAGCTCCTATAGACCAGCCTATTATATGTATATTGTTAAATGGTTTTAGTGTATCTTTATAAATCTCTACCGCTTTTTCTATGGATGGTATATTGTTTCCGTGACCGGGTAAAGATAAGCCTATATCTTCTTTGTCCATCTCAAATACGCTGTTATCAAAACCCCAACCATGAATAAAAACTTTCATATCTTTATTATACAAAATTTTTCAGCTTTTAAAATAACTTAAATAAAACTTAATATATTTATGCTAATCAAATTTGAGTTTCTTAATATAAAAAAGTATTATAAAACACTTGACAAATTGAAAAAAAGTTAATATAATTTTTATAGAAAATTTTAGAAAGGAGGTAAGCAGTATGAAGCTAAGACCTATTTATGATAAGATCGTTGTAAAGCGAATGGAAGAGAAAGAACAAAAGACCCCGTCTGGCATCATTATACCAGACACCGCCAAAGAAAAGCCTCAAGTTGGTGAGGTGATAGCAGTAGGTAGCGGTAAGCTGTTGAACAACGGAGAAACAAAGCCTTTGGCAGTAAAGGCTGGTGATAAGGTGCTTTTTAACAAATACGCTGGCACCGAAGTGGAATTGGACGGTGAAAAATATCTTGTGATGGCAGAAGATGAAGTATTGGCCATTATTGAATAATTAATTACTAAAGGAGGTAAAAGCAGTATGGCAGCAAAACAAGTTATTTATGGAGAAGAAGCAAGAGCAAAGCTAAAAGCTGGCGTAGACAAACTGGCTAACGCCGTTAAAGTTACCCTTGGCCCAAAGGGTAGAGAAGTTATCATAGAGAAAAAATGGGGTGTGCCCGTAGTCACAAAAGACGGCGTGACCGTGGCAAAAGAAATAGAGTTAAAAGATCAGTTTGAGAACATAGGTGCCCAGCTGGTCAAAGAAGTAGCTTCTAAGACTGCCGATGTGGCTGGAGATGGTACCACCACTGCAACAGTGTTAGCTCAAGCTATATTTTCAGAAGGCCTAAAAGCTATAGCCTCTGGGGCAAACCCAATGGATCTAAAAAGAGGTATAGATGAGGCTGTAAGCATCGTTATAGAAGAAGTTAAGAAAGTTTCTATACCAGTGACCAGCAACAAAGAAATAGAACAAGTGGCTACCATATCCGCTAACAACGACCCTGTTATAGGTAAACTATTGGCAGAGGCCATGGAAAAAGTAGGTAAAGACGGTGTTATAACCGTAGAAGAGTCAAAGTCTTCTGAAACCACGCTCGAAACAGTCCAAGGTATGCAGTTTGACAGAGGCTATCTATCTCCATACTTTATCACAGACGCCGATAAGATGCAAGCTGTGTTGGAAAACCCATATATCTTGATATTTGAGAAAAAGATAAGCAACATAAAAGAACTTCTACCTGTATTAGAAAACGTAGTAAGATTGGGTAGACCTCTTGTGATAATAGCTGAAGACGTAGAAGCTGAAGCACTTGCTACTTTGGTAGTAAACACTCTAAAAGGTGTTATAAGAACTGTGGCTGTAAAAGCACCTGGTTTTGGTCAAAGAAGAAAAGACTATCTTGAAGATATAGCTATACTGACCGGTGGTCAAGCTATCACTGAAGACCTTGGTATAAAGCTTGAATCTGTAAGCATCGATATGCTCGGTCAAGCTGAAAAAGTGATAGTGGACAAAGAAAATACTACCATCATAGGCGGCAAGGGCGACAAGAAAAAAGTAGAAGCCCGCATAGAACAAATAAAGAAGCAGATAAAAGAAACCACATCTGACTACGATAGAGAAAAGCTCCAAGAAAGACTTGCCAAGCTATCAGGTGGTGTGGCTATTATAAGAGTTGGCGCTGCCACAGAATCAGAGCTAAAAGAAAAGAAGGCAAGGGTAGAAGATGCAGTACACGCTACAAAAGCTGCCGCTGAAGAAGGTATAGTGGCTGGTGGTGGTACAGCTTTGGCAAAAGCTTCAAAAGCCATTGAAAACTTCTCCAGCTCCAACAAAGATAAAGAGCTTGGTGCAAAGATCGTCTACAACGCTTGCAAATATCCTCTCAAACAAATAGCCTACAATGCCGGTTATGAAGGTACGTTGGTGCTTGAAAAAGTCTATGAAAACCAAGATAAAAACTACGGTTTTGACGCTGGAGCTGGTGAATACAAAGAGATGGTAAAAGCTGGTATCATAGACCCTACCAAAGTGGTAAGAACCGCTTTACAAAATGCTGCTTCCGCCGCAGGTACCATGCTAACCGCCGAAGCTCTTATAGCAGAACTTCCTGAAAAGAAGGACAAAGCTCCAACTCCAACAGATATGCCACCAGACTTTGATTAATAAACATAACCCCCTCTTCGGGGGGTTTATTATAATTGTTTAATTATAATTACATATAAAAAACTTTTTAAACTTAGAATCTTTAATATCGCCTTTTTTAAATTTGTAAATATCTTTTAAAAACACCAAAAACCTTGACTCAGAATCTGTATACACATAACCTTGCCACAAAGATTGTGCGCATGGGGTTTCCGTTATCAAAATACCTGGTTTTGAATATTTGGCAAATTTTTTAATAGTAGTATCAGCATAAAACGGTAGTTGATGGATGAAATACCCTTCATAATAAACCGGTTTATGGTTTTTGTAAAGCCTTATAACTTCTCCCATCTTTTTGTATGGTCTATAAGCTTCTATGGAAGGCAATATAAACAATATCAAACTATAGTATACTAAAAGCCCAATACCAAAGAGTGTCCAAAAGCTGTATTTGAAATATCTTTTTGTAAGGCTGTTTATCCCTACTATAAAACCCATCGCCGGATAAGCAGGCATAAGGTATGTGGGGATTTTCATCTTTATAAGAGAAAATACAAAAAGCAATGAAAAAAACCATACGCTTGGAAGTTTTATAGTTTTTAGGCTTTTAAGATTAAGAAAAAACAAATAAAGTACAATAGAAAAAGGAGCAAAAGACACTATCGTATCTTTTAGATAAAAATACCAAGGATCAGATTCCAAATCGTTTATCCTTTTTATGTTTTCTACATAAAATTTGTATATGAGAAGCTCTTTGTAAGGGGAGTTTAAGACTTCTATATACCATATGCTTCCAACAAGAATGGCTATAACAAACGCCATATAAAGCTTATAATCTTTTAAAAGCTTAGGATTTTCCAACACAATATACCAAAAGCCTACAAAACCCACTATAAAAACCCCTACAGGTCCTTTGGTAAGCATAGCCAAAGAAGAAAATATCATAGATGCAAGAAGATAATAAATTTTTTGGCTTTTAAGATAAAAATAAAGAAAATATATAGAACTACTTATAAAAAAGCAAAAAAGCACCTCTGGAGAAGCGTATCTGGCGTTTGATACAAACTCAAGAGCCATACCTGTGGCAATAGCGCCGTATAACCCAAGGTTTTTGGTAATTTTTTCGCCAAAGTAGTAAGTAAATAAAACACAAAAAGTCCCGGCAAGGGCGGAGGGTAATCTCAAAGAAAAGCTTGAAACACCAAATATTTTAAAAGATAAGGCTATTAGCCAATATAAAAGGGGTGGTTTGGCAAGCCTTATATGGTCGTTGTAAATAGGAATTAGATAGTTGCCAGTTTTCAGCATATTTAAAGCGGCATCTGCATAAAAAGACTCGTTTGGGGCAAAAACCTGATTTGTACCAAGGTTTATAAAAAAAAGACCTATTACCAATAAAAGCAGTAAATAATGCTTACGCGATATCAAATAATCCATCGTTTGTAGGGCTAAAGAGCCTTCTATAAAGCCTAAGAGCGAAGTTGTCCGTCATACCTGCTATGTAATCACAAGCCAATCTAAATCTTTTTTGCTCATCGGTGTTGCAATCGTTTGTATCCCACATGTATTTGAAATCATCTGGATAGTATCTTTTGGCGTCTTTTTGAGAAAAAAGCCCAAAGAGTTCTTTTATAACAAAACTAATCTTGTGTCTTAATTGCTCTAACCTATAATCGTTTATAAAAAGAACTTTGCTTATGTGCTTTAATATCAAAACTTCCCATCTTATTTCCTCATCTATGTATAATTTATAATCATACCTCTGGGTGTACTTGGATCTTTCTTCGTTTTTATCTTCGTTTTCTATAAGTTTGGTGGCTTCTATAAATTTGTGGATTTTAAAAGATGTAAAAACCTTTAAAAGCCTTTTTCTTTCAAATGGGTTTTGGGCTTTTTGAATATCTTGAAGTTCTTTTTGAAAATTGTTTAGTGTATGTTCTATAAATCCTTTTTCTATATTTAGTTCTTGATTGTTTATGATATCGTTGGCTATTTTTTCTACCGATATAGAGTTTATCAAAGAAAGTCTTATACCGTCTTCTATATCGTGTACCGAGTAAGCCACGTCATCTGCCCAATCCATCACCTGAGCTTCTAAAGGTGTTTGCCCGTCTTCGTAAAAAGGATCTATAAACCTTAGATCTTCTTCGTGCTCTTTGTATATACCTTTTTCGTGCTTTTGAGATAAAAATCTTTTATACTTTATAATACCGTCCAAAAGAGCCCTTGTTAGGTTAAGCCCGTAGCTTTTGTCGTCTTTCATAGCTTTTGTCTCAAGATAAGTGAGTATCCTTATATTTTGAGCGTTTGATTCGAAAAGCCCATGATCTTTCATCAAATCTCTTAAGGTACGCTCTCCAGAATGTCCTAGCGGTGGATGTCCTATGTCGTGAGCCAACGACACTGCTTCCAAAATAGCGCTGTCAAGGTTGTATCTTAGGGCTATACCTTTTGATATCTGGGCTACTTCAAGACTATGCGTTAGCCTTGTTCTATAAAAATCCAAATACCCAGGACTCATTATCTGGGTTTTTCCTTGGAGTCTTCTAAAAGCCGAAGAATGTATAATCCTCGCCCTATCCCTTTCAAAGGCTTCTCTTGGATCTTTGGTTTTTTGTGTTATAAATTCATCTTCTTTTAGCATCCTTTCTTTGTCAAACTCTTTGTAGCTTGTCATCAAGAATATAATACCATATTGTATAATGATAATATGAGCTTAAAAGATATTGCTTTTGACGAAAAAGGCCTTGTGCCAGTAATTGCCCAAGATGCTTTTACCGGTGAGATCAGGATGCTTGCTTACGCCAACGAAGAAGCTATAGAAAAGACTGTTAAAACAGGCTACGCTCATTATTTTTCTCGCTCCAGAAACACTATATGGAAAAAGGGAGAGACTTCCGGAGAACTCCAAGAAGTGCTTGAGATAAGGCTTGATTGCGATAACGATGCACTTATATACATGATAAAACAACACAAAGATATCGCTTGCCATACAGGTAATAGAAATTGCTTTTTTAAGGCTTTTAATAAAGAAAAACCTTCTTTGATGCCCTTTGAGATATTGCCGTTTTTAGAAAGGCTTATAAAAGATAGAATATCAAATCCAGTAGAAAACTCATACACTGCTAAACTTATAAAAGAAGGCCTTGATAGGGTTGTTCAAAAAGTAGGCGAAGAGGCTATAGAGAGCGTTATAGCTCTTAAAAACCAAGATAAAAACGAAATTGTATATGAGCTGTCAGATCTTATTTACCATATACTTGTAGCCATAGAATACCTTGGAATATCTCTTGAAGATTTAGAGAAAGAGCTTATTAGAAGACATAAATCATAGCCAGTAAGCCATTTGAACCTTAGATTAAAAGTATCAATTTTAGGAGGCTTTTATGGAAGCAACTACTTTAGTTTTTACAGTGTCAGAATTGGCTTCTCAGGAAATAGCTAAAATAGCAGCTGAGAACAATATTGAAAACCCTATGCTCAGAGTTAGGGTTGTACCAGGTGGATGCTCTGGTTTCCAATACGCTATGGGTTTTGACGATACAATAGAAGAATCAGATATCGTCTTAGAATCCAACGGCACAAAAATCATCATAGATCAATTTTCTGTACCTTATATAAACGGCGCAGAGCTTGACTATGTTCAAGATTTTATGGGCGGTGGTTTTACCATCAAAAATCCAAACAATTTTGGTGGCGGTTGTAGCTGCGGTTCTGGCGGTTGCGGTTCACACTAATTTAAAATACCTTCTCTCAAGCCCGCTTTATGCGGGTTTTTATTTCAAGCGTAAAAATAGTTAGTTATTATATACTTTTATATATATTTCACAATATCTTCATAATAGTTTCATTGATTTCTCATGCGCTTATATTATCATCTTCTAATGAAAAAAATAATTGTTGCTTTTGGGATATTAAATGGTTTGGCTTTTTCTAAAAGCCTTAAAAACGAGGTTTATGTAAACCTGTTTGCTGGAAGATTACCAGGCATAAGAAGTGTCACCCTAAGACCGGAGCTAAATCTTGGCTACAAGCTTCACTGGGGAATAAAAAGATTTGATGTGGATTTTAAAGCAGATGGATATTACGGCTCTGCTGATACAGGTAGTGGTACAGAAAAAAACAAACTTCTACAGCTAAACTTAAAAGCTATTGGCCTTTACAACTTCTACGAAGATAAACATTCAAAAATTGGTATTGGGCTTTTTGCAAAAGATTATGAGCCGTTGACATCTTTCAAACCCTCTATCACACCATCTCAAGTCATTCAATATGGAGCTGAAGAAAAAGAGATACCCACCAACGACAACTACAACTTTGGTTCAAGGTTAAGAGCAAAATACGACTATAAAAAGATAGTTTCATCGGTTTTTACAGATATCTATTTTTATGGCAACAGAGTAGCACCAAATTTAGTACCTTACGCTCCATTGCTTAGCATAGGTACAAAAAATAAATTATTTCTAGTAGGAGATATAAACAAACCAAAACTAGCCTTAAACCTTGATATGAGGTTTTATTTTGAAAGAAAGTATGGCAACAAAATATTTACTTCTCACGATGGACTTGCTGGTACAAAAAGAGAATTTGATTTGACAGTAGGTTTTATGTATTATCTTACAAAAAATCTTGATTTTCATGTAGAAACATACGGCTTTAACAATCTCAACAGAGGAAATTCCTCCACACTACCAAGCGGATTTAAAGACGGTGTTTATGCTGGTTTTGGTTATAGATTTTAAGGCTTTTCTTATAAATTTTCTTGTAAAAGCACATAAAAACTCTCTCCCATGCTAAGGATAAGATTTTTAAGCCTTGAGCACCTTTCGATGGAGTATGCATCCTCCTCCTGGCATACTTCTTCTATGGTCTTCATAAAATAAGGGATTTCCATAAGGAACTCCCTTTGCTTTTTTAAAAATACGTTTTTAAAACCAAAATACTCTCCTATTTTCTCTAACATAGAAAAATCTACCATGTACGTAATATCAAATATCTCATCTGAGTATATATTTTGGACAATTTTTGAGTTTTTATAACCTCTTATCGTGTTTTTATAAGGCGATGTTTTGTACCCGTAGTCTATGCTAAGTATGTATCCTTTTTTTAAAAGCTTTGATATTCTTTGATATATGTAAAAACTATCTATGGGCAATTCGTAATAAGCGTTATCTAAATTTAGAATATCAATAAGCATTTTTGTATCCTCATGAGGCTCTTGCCATATTTCTTTTGGTGGTTCTATGTAAAGCTCCTTTTTATCTTTTATGGGGGCTATACCAAGAGCATCAAAGAATTCGTTTGATAGCACTATACCCTCAAAAGGCTCTAACATGCTAAGATCATCTATCCAAATTACATTTTTACATTTGAGGATTTGTTTTTGAATATTGGTTAATCTTTGGCTTGTCTCATATATTATATAAGGAATGTCTAAAACATCCAATATATCTTTTGCCATAATACCGTTTCCAGCTCCAAGTTCCAATATCTTAGGCTTATCAAAGGTATCTAAGTATTCTTTCAAAAAATAAGCTATACTTTTTCCAAAAGCCTCATCAAGTTCTGGTGATGTAAAAAAATCTCCTCTTCCTATTTTAGGATTTGCAGCATAATAGTCTTGGGCTTTTTGTATAAAAAAATCGTAAAAACGTTTCATGCTAAAATTATAACCTATGATAATAACAGAAATGACAAAAGAACATGTAGATGAGGTCATAGAGATAAACAATCTATCTTTTACCACGGATGCTTGGAACGAACAGGGATTTTATAGAGAGTTTAATTTAGATTATTCAAAAAAATGGGTAGGCTTGGAAGATGGCAAGGTAATAGCCTATGCGATATTTTGGTGTCATGATAACGAGGGTTTTATGATGACTTTTGCAGTGCATCCAGATTATAGATCAAAAGGAATAGCCATAAACTTTTTAACGGACGTTTTTAAGCTTTTAAAAGCCCAAAATATAAACTATATAGAGCTTGATGTCAGAAAATCAAACTTACCAGCCATAAACCTTTACACCAAACTTGGATTTAAAATAGACCGAGAGCGCCCGAGCTTTTACTCGGACGGTGAAAACGCTTTTGTAATGTCTAAAGAACTTCTTTAAAACAAATAACTCTTAAATTTGTTGAAGTTTGCCACAGCTTGGGCTAAATTTAGCTTTTTCTCTTTGGCTATCTCTATGATGTATTCTAATACCTTTATGGACTCTTCTATGTCCTGCTTTTGTTCTGTAGAGACATCCAAAGACAATATTTGCTCCAAACATTTTTGGGCTTTGTCAAAATCTTCTGTTTGAACGTACAGCTCACACTGAAGGAGAAGCTTTTTCAGTGGCGACTGATTTTGCTCCATATTCTCTCCTTTCTAACTCTTCCCAAGCTTGTTTAACACCAGATAGCATCATTATCATATTTTGAAGAAGCTCTTTATCGTTTTTTTGATTGGCTATCAAAAGCCCTTCCAATATCACCTTATAAAAGTGTGATAGGTCTTTAGCCACTTGTCCACCTTTTTCAAAGTTAAGAGAATCATGAAGTATGGCTACTGCTTCTGTGGCTTTTGTGATATACTCACATTTTTTTATGAGGTTGTCTATGTTGTCAAGACCAGCGTCTATAGCCTCTATGGCAAGCTCCATGAACTCTATAGCCTTATCGTAGGCTATGACGATAAGTTGCAAAGGGTTTGCGCTAAAGAGCATGTTTTCCACATAGTTGTCCTTAAGATCTTGATACATAATTTGTTACCTCCTTTATCCTAAAAGTGTTTGAAGTTTGTTTATCTCAGCGCTAGAACTGGCCATTATGGCCTCTACCTGAGAGAATTGAAGTTGAAGCTGTTGCTGTTGCAAAAGCAAAGATTGCTGCATTTGATACATTTGATTTTGGGTATAAGCGTAGTTAGAAGAAATGTTGTTTTCTTCTGTCATCAAAGCCCCGTTTGGAGAGATGATATTCATTATAGCCTGGCTCAAACTGCTTACAAAAGCAGTTACGGAGTTGAGTACAGTCTGAGAGCTAGTGCTTAGTAAATTTTGAAAGCTATTGGAATCAAACTGCAATTGCCCTGTTTGATAGTTATAGTTTACAACCCCTAAGTTTTCTAATGGCTGAACTACACTAAGGAGCTGAGTTTTTAAGTTTGTTAGCATAAAATTGCCCATAAAATCCCCTGGGACTATGAATGGATTGGAAGAAGTTAGAGAGTTTTGAGAAGAGTAAGTGCCTGGTTTTTCTGTGAGAACATTTATAGGTGTTAAGATGTTGTTTACCTCGTTTATAAGATTTGACACGTTGTTGGACACCTGGGATGTGTCTTGGGATATGCTAAGAATAACAGATCCAGTACCAGATAAATTTAGCGTAACCCCACTTATCACATTTTGGATCTGATTCACGTTCGATGTAACGCTTGCCCCACCAAAATTTATAACAGCGTTTTGTGCGTTTTGTGCATAATTTTGACTAAATATACCTGCGCTATCCTGAGCCACTATCACATGCTGGGTAGTGGAAGGAGATGTGGTGAAAGTAGAAGCCCCTTGTTTTTCTGCAAGCATAAGACTATACGTATTGCCATTGTAAAATATTGAGGCAGTTACATCAGAACCAGCGGTATTGTTTATCTCATTTACTATGTCTTGTAACGTGTTTGTACCATTGTAAGTAATATTAAATTCTTGAACACCTGAGGTAGTAGCACTTAAATTGTTGTCGGTGATACCTGAAGATGAAGTGTCTGATCTAAAAAATAAGCTTATGGTTCCGCTTTGACCAAGTGTTGTGTTTAAAGAAGAGAAACTCCCAAGCAACGATATCTCTGGCTGGGCAAGTTGATTTACCGTTATGTTGTAAGTGCCTGGTGGTGTGTTTGGAGCTGCTATGGCATTCAACACGTTAGGATTTGAGCTAATAGCTGTCATAGAACCTGTTATGGGATTTAATACAAAGCCCATCATTGTGGAAAATACAGACATAGACTGGTTGTAGACGTAGTTTACCTCTTGCATTTGGTTTTGCATGTAGTTAGCTTGTTGGCTAAGGGATATAAGCGGTAAACTACTAGATGACATCACAGCGCTCAATATGCTTCCGCTGTTAAATAGGTTTGAAAATCCAGACAAAGCTATACCGGCCATATACTACACCTTCTTATTTACGATAATGCCTACTAAGTTGTTTATAGCCTCAGCTATTTTGACCATATATTCTGGTGGTATCTCTTTTATCACTTGGTTGGTTTTGTTGTCTATTATTTTTATAATTAAGCTATCTGCTTTTTTGTCTAAGCTTATGTTTAGATGTGTGTTGAGATAAGAGAGGTTAGAAGTGAGTTCGTCCAAGGCTTTCTTAATCTCTTTTTCCAAATCTTTATTGTTTTGGGGTGTTTGGGAAGCATTTTGATCTTGATTGTTGTTTGTGATAGGGTTTTGCTCTTGTGCCTGCGTATTGGCCGTTTGTACGTTAGGCGTTTGTGTATAGCCTTGATTAATGTTTTGATTTGTACCTATGCTATTTATTAAATTTCCCGTTTGAATCGGTGTCATAATTCATACCTCCAAAGCTTATTTACAAATAACATAATCCAAATCTCCTATTTTTCAATGATAATATCGGATGATTTTATAAAATTTTTAGCTTCTTCTATCCTGTGGTATTTTTCTTCATAAGGAGCGATTTTTAAGAATATACCTTTAGTATCTTTTTCCACATATTTTATGGTGTCTATCTCGTATATAAGATTGTCGTTTTTTATCACATTGGTTTTTTCCAGTACATCCCATAGGGTTTTTAACATGTTATCTATATCCCTTCTTCTTTTGTCTGGTAAGAATATCACCGCTTGTATGGACACTTCGCAATCAAATGGTAACACGATGTTTGAGTTTTTTGTCTGAAGACTTATCTCCCAGGAGGCTTTTGTCTCCCAAGAGGCTATGTTCCAGGGTTTAAACACCCCGCCTCCTTTTTGCCTTATGTATCTATTGGCTTTGCCTTTGGGGGGTTCTGAGATAAACAGTCGCAATATGTTGTTTTTCATGCTAAAATAGTATACTATGCTTTTACCGTTGTCAATATTAGAAACGTTTTTGAAAATAGAAGACCCTCAATATGTAGCTGATAAACTTTCTATATCTGGTACAGAAACCTCTCTAAAAACCTTTGGCTTAGACATAAAAAACGTAAAAGTAGGTCAAATTTTATCTATACAAAAGCTTGAAAACCTAAACCTTTGCAAAGTATTTGTTGGAGATGCAGATTTAGATATTGTCACAAGTGCATCAAACGTATTTGTGGGAGCAAAGATTCCAGTGGCACCTCCAGGTGCTTTTTTAAACGGAAAAACCATAGAGCCTAAATCTTTTAAAGGAGTTCTATCCCAAGGTATGTTTTTGTCTGCAAAAGAGCTTGGTTTGGACGATGCAGATGATGGGATTTTGATACTTGATGAAGATGTCAAACTTGGGGCTGATGTTGCTAAGCTTCTTGATTTTGGTGAGGTTATATTTGAATGTGAGATTACACCAAATAGGGGAGATCTTCTTTCCGTGATTGGTCTTACAAGAGAGATAAGCGCTTTGATAGGTAAGCCCCACCAATTTAATATAGATATACCCTCCGTTGATAGGATAGAGCTTGATATACACATACAAACACAAACTTGCTATAGATATACAGGGACTCTTATAAAAGATGTTCAAGTTAAAAGCTCAAAACTATGGCTTAAAAAAGCTCTTTGGAAAATGGGACTTAAGACCATCTCAAACGTTGTGGATATAACAAACTATGCGATGATGCTTTTGGGTCAACCTCTTCATGCTTTTGATAAGGATAAAATAGGGACCAATATCCTCATAAGAGAAGGAAATCCTTCAGAAACTCTCAAAGCCTTAGATAAAAAAGATTATGAAGTAAATGGGCTAATGGTTATAGCCGACGAACGAAAACCTATTGCTTTGGCTGGTATCATAGGTGGTCTTGAGAGCGCTGTGTCTTCTAATACCAAAAACATCTTTTTAGAATCGGCTTTGTTTGATCCTTATGCGGTAAGAAAAGCCTCAAAGTCCTTAAAAATATCCACAGATGCCTCTTATAGGTTTGAAAGGGGTGTTGATATAAACATAAGCCTAATAGCATCTTTGTTTGCAGCAAACCTTATTCAAAAAGAGACAAACGCCAAGATAGTAGGTTATAAGGAGGTGATAAAAAAAGATCTTCCTAAAAAAGTATTTTTCTTACCCATGAACGACTATATAAGGTATACAGATTTGGAGTTTGATAGACAAAAAGTATCTGGTATTTTGAGCTCACTTGATATACCCCATAAACCCATGAGATGTGGCGTGGAGTTTGAAGTACCATCTCATAGATATTACGATATTGATTCTCATATAGATCTTATAGAAGAGATAGTGAGGGTTATGGATTTCAACAGCTTTGAGTCAAAGTCCCTTAGCCTTATCCCAAAACCCTCAGATAAAAAAGACATAATCTATGATATGAAAAATAGGCTTACAGGTCTTGGTTTAAAAGAAGTTATAAATTTAAGTTTTGACAGGATAGAAGACTACGATGCTCTTGGTCTTGAAAAACCAAGCGTTGAGGTAAAAAATCCGATACTTCCCTCTTTTAGGTTTTTAAGAAGATATTTAACTCCTTCTATGCTGAGGTTAGCAGATCAAAATATAAAAAAGCACATATACGATTTTGCCATATTTGAAATAGCTGATGTTTTTAAAGAAGATTCTTTGTCTACACACCTTTGTATACTTTTGGTAGGAAACAAAAGGACATATCCAAAAACCAAGTGGAGCATACATCATATCAAAGAGATTCTAAAAGCCATAAACAAAGATATAGCTTTTGGTTTTTCAGATTATAGATTTTTGCATCCTTACCAGCAGGGTGCAGTCATTTTTGAAGATAGGCCTGTAGGCTTTTTTGGTCTTGCTGATCAGGATATAGTGCTTTGTGAGCTTGAGCTACCAAAAGCCTCAAAACAAGTAAACATAAGAGAAATATCAAAGTATCCACCGGTAGTTAGAGATTTATCGCTGATAATGAGCATTGATTTTGATGTTCAAAAGCTTATTTTCTTTATAAGAAGCTTTTTTAAAGATTTACTTGAAGATGTTGTAGTTTTTGATTTTTATAAAGGAGAGCAAATAGAAGAGGATAAGAAGAGCGTAGGTGTGAGACTTAGTTTGAGAGCCCTTGATAGAAGTTTAGAAGACCAAGAAGTAAACGCTCTAATGGATAGATTGTTAGAGCTATTAAGAAACGAGGGTGTAGAGCTTAGATATCGCTAATTTATATACAGGCCTACCCTATTCGTTAGTGCAAAAATATTTTTGGGGCCTACATGTGAGCTAATAGGGAGCTCGGTAGGTTCAGAGGCGTCTTTTTATAGACCTTCTGACAGAGCACCCACCTATAAAAACAGGAGGCCCGCATGTATGTTTGCACGACGGTAGGGCGGGTTTTAATCTCCTTCTTGTCTTTCTTCTCTTGCCTCCTAAATATTTAGGAGTTATATGAACAAGAGAGATTTAAGACGTATTTTTTTGAAAAAGCGTGATCTTCTTTCTGAACAAGAGGTAAAAACCGCCTCTTTGAGGATCATGGAAGAGCTTTATAAAGACCCTGATTTTATAAACTCTAAGTCTGTAATGGCATACATCCCCATAAGAAACGAAGTAAACCCCCTTATAGATATGAGTATTTACGAGGGAAAGACCCTGTCTGTGCCAAAGATATCTGATGATAGGCTAATCCCTTGTCTTTATCAAGATCCGTTTGTTAAATCTCATTACGATATATTAGAGCCAAAAGATTGTACAAAAATGGAGATAGACCTATGTTTGGTGCCTGGGGTTTGTTTTGATAGGTATCTTTATAGAGTAGGTTTTGGCAAAGGGTTTTACGATAGGTTTTTATCAGAGCATAAAGAGGTGTTTTCTATAGGTATTTGTTATGATTTTCAGTTGGTGGATGAGATAGAAAAAGATCCTTTTGACGTAAAGCTAAACAAAATTATTTCTGAAAACTATTTAATAGAAGGAGGCAATCAATGGAAATTTTAGTAGGTGTTTTGTCGGTCTTGGTACTCGTTTTGGGTATTTTTGGTATTTGGGCTTTTAAAAAGCTAAGTCAAAAACAAAACTTAGTTGTCCCATCAAGCTCACCTGAAGAGTCAAAGCTACTTTTGGAAGAGGCCAAAAAACAAGCAGACGCTCTTTTGGAAGAGGCCAAAAAACAGCTTGAATATTCAAAAGACTTAGCCCAGAAAGAAGCTTCTAAGTATATGGATTTTATAAAAGCCGAAAACGAAAAGATTGAGAAAGAAAAAGAAACTATCAGAAGAGACTTAGAGCTCAAAAAAGCCGATCTTGAGAAAGAGTATTTAAGGAAAACTGAAGAGATTCAATTAAAAGAACAATCTATCCTCCAGCGTGAGAAAAGCATAGAAACAAAAGAATCTAATCTTGATAAGAAGTTTGATATTTTGGAAAAAAGGGAAAATGAGCTCTACGCAAAAGAAAGGGAGTTAAGAGAGTTAGAAAAATCCCTTCAGCTCAAGGCAAAAGAGATAGAAAACCAGTATAAAGATGTAGAAGCCATGAGATCAGAAGTAGAGCAACTCAAAAACAAAGAGCTTTTAGAACTTCAACGAATAGCATCTTTAACCAAAGAAGAGGCTTATCAAGAGGTATTGAGAAAAGCCGAAGAAGAGGCTAAGATAGAAAGTCTAAAAGTGGCAAAAGCCATAGAAGAAAAGGCAAAAGAAGAAGCTGAAAGAGAGGCAAAAAGGATTATAACGATATCTATCCAAAGGCTTTCTCCAGAGATAGCGATCAACTATAGCACTTCCACCATAGAGCTACCAAGCAACGAATTTAAAGGTAGAATCATAGGAAGAGAAGGTAGAAATATAAGGGCTTTTGAAATACTTACCGGTGTTGATATTATCATAGATGACACCCCAGACACAGTCACGCTGTCTTCTTTTGATCCTATGAGAAGGGAAATAGCCAAGCAAGCCCTCGAAAAACTTATAATTGATGGCAGAATACACCCAGCCAGGATAGAAGAGGTGGTGGAAGAGGTGAAAAAAGAAATGGATAACAACATAAGAAAGCTTGGTGAAGAAACCGTTATGGAGCTTGGCATCCACGATATGAACCCAGGGCTTTACTATTACATAGGAAAGCTTTATTATAGGACCTCTTATTCTCAAAATGTGTTGCTTCACTCAAAAGAAGTGGCAACGATAGCAGGGTTAATGGCGGCAGAGCTTGGACTTGACGAAAAGGCTGCCAAAAGAGCCGGTCTTTTGCACGACATAGGAAAATCCATATCCAACGAAATGGGCGGTTCTCACACGGACATAGGTATAGAGCTTTGCAAAAAATACAAAGAACCAGATTATGTGTTAAACGCTATAAAAGCCCATCACGAAGAAGAAGCGGTCAAATACCCTGAAGTGGCTTTGGTATGTGCTGCGGATGCTCTTTCTGCCGCAAGGCCAGGAGCCAGAAGAGAATCTTTGGAGGCTTACATCAAAAGACTTGAAAAGTTTGAAGAGATAGTCAAAAGCTTTCCTGGTGTATCTAACGTTTATGCAGTGCAAGCGGGTAGAGAGATAAGGGTTATAGTGTCTCCATCTGAGCTCACCGATGAACAGACCTATGAGCTTTCTAAGAAAATCGCCAAGAAGATAGAAGAAGAAGTGGATTATCCTGGCAATGTAAAAGTGGTTGTTATAAGGGAAAATAGGTTTGTAGAGTATGCAAGATGAGTATAAAAGATGATTTTTGTTTTATGGCTTTTAGGAAAATAGTTTATATTTAATTGTTGGAGTGTTTATGTATAGAAATACTAAGATAGACCTTGAGCTTATAAAAAAATACGATAAGCCCGGTCCCAGATACACCAGCTATCCCACTGCGGTGGAGTTTAAACCCATAGACTCAAAAGTTTACACAAAAGAGCTTAACGATATATTAGAAGACGATCATCCTATATCCCTTTACCTTCATATACCTTTTTGTGAGAATGCCTGTTGGTTTTGTGGATGCAACGTTATAATCTCCCATAGGACTGATGTAGCAAGACCTTATTTGAAATATCTTTTCAAAGAGATATCTTTTTTAAAAGATGTGTTAAAAGACAGGAAAAAGATAGATCAGTTTCACATAGGGGGCGGCACGCCAAACTTTTTGGAAAACAAAGATTTTGAAGAACTCATGCTTTTTATAAAAGATAGGTTTGATTTTACTGAAAATGCCGAAGTGTCCTTGGAAATAGACCCTCGTCATATAGATTACGATAAGCTAAAGCTTTACAAAGATTTGGGATTTAACCGTATAAGCATGGGTATTCAAGATTTTGATAAAAATGTTCAGATGCTTATAAACAGAGTACAAGATGAGGAGCTTTTAAAAAGGGTTGTAAACGATATAAAAGATATAGGCTATAAGAGTTTAAATATAGATCTTATGTATGGGCTACCGGGTCAAAATGTTGATCATTTTAAAAGCACCATAGACAAAACCATAGAGCTTTCCCCAGATAGGGTGGCGGTGTTTAACTTTGCCTATGTGCCATGGTTAAAGCCCTTACAGCGCAAGATCGATGCAAGTCTTATCCCAGAAGCCCCTTTGAAGTTAGACATGTTAAAGCTTGCCATAGAGCGTTTTGAAGAAGCAGATTACGCTTTTATCGGCATGGATCATTTTTCCAAAAAAACCGATGAACTTTATTTATCTCAAAGAGAGAAAAAACTCTGGAGAAATTTTCAAGGTTATACCACCAGAAAGGGTGTTCATCTTATAGGAGTAGGTGCCACTTCGATAGGCATGCTCGATAAAGCCTATTTTCAAAACTATAAAACCCTCAAAGATTATTATGCTGCCCTTGATAAAAACGATTTTCCTATAATGAGAGGATATTTGCTAAACCAAGATGATATGATAAGGCGCGAAGTGATAATGGATCTAATGTGCAATCTCTACGTGGATAAAGCGTCTATATCTTCAATGTTCAATATAAACTTTGATAGTTATTTTGAACGTGAGCTTTTGGAGTTAGAAGAGCTTGAAAAAGATGGTCTTATAAGCATGAACGACGAAAAGATTGAGATAAACCCAGAAGGAAGGCTTCTGGTTAGAAATATAGCTATAGTGTTTGACGTATACTCCAAAGCCAAAGAAAAACCTACTTTTTCCAGGACTATATAAATTTTGAAGAAAATTTTATATTCTTATGTTATAATATCTGTATGGAACATTATGAGCATATTATAACAAGCGTTGTGGCTATGGTTGTGGCTATAGGACTGGTATTGGCGGTGGGGAAGCCGAAGATAATGCCATCTAAGTTACAATTTGTGGTTGAAACTTATGTGAATTTTTGCAAATCCATGCTAACAGACAACATCGGTGAAGAAGGGCTTCGCTATTTACCACTCATAGCTTCCATAGGTCTGTTTGTGTTTTTTGGAAACGTGATGGAGCTTTTGCCATTTGTGGATGCTCCCACTGGCAA
>Ga0078972_1006695_pt1 | contig 26857 bp, 23 predicted proteins | sample YelNatPaOPGAMG01_FD_67568 | JGI IMG/M metagenome (GOLD analysis project Ga0078972, IMG submission 67568) | Hot spring thermophilic microbial communities from Obsidian Pool, Yellowstone National Park, USA - OP-RAMG-01 (SPADES assembly) (version 2) | ecosystem: Environmental > Aquatic > Thermal...
CAGGTTGACGACCACCTGGGCCGCGGCCAGGATGGGATCGACCGTCTCCTGCGGCTGGGCGGCGTGCCCGCCCCGGCCCCTGACGGTGATACGGAACTCGTCCGGCGCGGCCAAAACCGGCCCCGGCGTCACTTCGATCCTGCCCACGGGAAGGGGCGACCACAGATGCAGGCCCACCACCCGGTCGACTCCTTCCATCACCCCGGCGGCCACCAGTTCCCGCGCTCCGCCGGGATATACTTCCTCCGCATGCTGGAAAACGAAGCGCACCTCGCCGTGCAGCCGGTCGCGCAGGCCGGCCAGGACCCTGGCCGTACCCAGGAGGATGGCCGTGTGGCCGTCGTGGCCGCAGGCGTGCATGACGCCGGGAACCCGGGAGGTGAATTCCAGCGAACTCTCTTCCTGGATGGGCAAAGCGTCCATGTCCGCGCGCAGGGCGAGCACCGGTCCGGGGAAGGCCCCCTTTAAGCGGGCGAGAACGCCGGTCGCCGTCGGCCGCGAAACCTCGAGGCCGTCGAACTCGCGAAGCGTCTCGAAGACAAACCGTGCTGTTTCCTTCTCCTGGAAGGACAACTCCGGGTGACGGTGCAAATGCCGCCGCCACCGGATCACTTCCTCCCCCACCGCCCCGACGCGGGAAGCGATGTCCGCCGCTTCCTCCACCAGCACGTGAATCCCCCCGCCTAACGATATTCTGTCGCCCGGCCGGAAGCCGCCGCCCTCAAGTGATCCTCTTGAACCTGGTCAAAAGCTCCCGCTCGCCGATGTGCACCAGGGTCGGGCGGCCGTGCGGGCAGGTGTAGGGAGCGCGCGTGGCCGCCAGTTGCCGCAGCAGGTCGGCCATGACCGCGTGATCCAGGCGCTGCCCGGCCTTGACCGCTTCCTTGCAGGACCAGCCGGTGACCAGGCGCTCCAGCAGGTCGCGTCTTTCGATGCACCCTTTTTCCAGAAGGATGTCGAGAACGTCCGCCAGGAGGCGGTCCCCCGGCTCGTCCCCGGCCCAGGCGGGAGCCGCCCGCAGCAGGAAGCTTCCCCCGAAGGGTTCCACGGCAAAGCCCAACCCGTCCACAAGGGCCAGGTTCCTTTCCAGCACCGCGTGCTGCCTGCGGTCCAGTTCCAGGGGCAGCGGCAAGGCCAGGATCTGGGCGGCCGGGGCGGCCGACGCGGCCCGGGCCAGGTTTTTTTCGTACAGAACCCGCTCGTGGGCGGCGTGCTGGTCGATTATGTACAGGCCGTCCCCACCACCGGCCAGGATGTAGGTGGGAGGCAGCCAGGCCACAACGGTCAGGGAGGGAAAAGCGGTTTCATAGGCCGCGGCTTCTTCCTCGAGCGCGGCCGCGGGGACGGGACGTTCCCGGGGAACCGGTGTTTCCGGAGGTTCCCGCACCACCACGCTGGGGCCGGGCAAGGGAAAAGCGATTTCCCGCGGTCGCGGAGCCGGACGCGCCGGAGTTCCCGTCCAGGCCGGCACCAGGCGGTGGCGGTCGAGGGCCCGGCGCACCCCTTCCCGCACCAGACGGCCGATGCCCGGCTCATCGAGGAGACGCACGTCCTGTTTGGCCGGATGCACGTTGACGTCCACGAGGTGGGGATCCAGCCGCAGGTCCAGTACCACCAGGGGGAAGCGGCCGGTGAGCAGGAGGTTGCGGTAGGCCTCTTCGACGGCGCGGGTAAGAGCGTAGTTTTTGACCCAGCGCCCGTTGACGAACAAAGCCTGGTAGCGGCGGGAGGTGCGGGCCACCGCGGGCGGGCCGGCCAGACCCCGGAAGCTGACGCCCTCGCCCTCGCCGGCGAAAGGGATCAACTGCCGGGCCGTCTCGCCGCCGTAGACGGCGGCCGCCGCGCCGGCCAGACCGGTTCCGCCGGGCGCGAAGAAGACCTCCCGCCCTTCCCGTCTCAGGACGAAGGAAACCTCGGTCCAGGCCATGGCCAGACGCCCCACCAACTCGGCGACCAGGCCGAATTCGAAGGCCTCGCTCCTGAGGTGTTTGCGGCGCACCGGCAGATCCGCGAAAAGGTCGAGCACGCGCACCGTGGTGCCCGGGGCTCCGGCGGCCGGGCCGCATTCCGCCACCCGCCCCTTGGCGACCAGCACGCGGGTGGCGGCGTCGCTTCCCGGGGGACGGGTGGTCATCTCCACGCGCGCGGCGGCGGCGATGGCGGGCAGGGCCTCGCCGCGGAAACCCATGGTACCCACCGTCGGCAGATCGGTAAAGGCGGTGATCTTGCTGGTGGCGTGGCGGGCGAAGGCCAGCGGGACATCCTCTTCCGCGATGCCGCAACCGTTGTCGACAACGGTGATGTCCGCTCCCGCCACGTCGATTTCGATCCGCGTGGCCCCCGCGTCCAGGGCGTTTTCGGCCAGTTCCTTGACCACCGAAGCGGGGCGTTCGATGACTTCCCCGGCGGCGATCCGCCCGGCCGTACCCTCGTCCAGCACCCTGATCGACGGCAAAAGCTTCCCCCGCTCTCAGCCTTCGGACACCGTCTCCCGGTTTCCGGCCACGTCGAAGGCCAAAAAGGTGTCCGTGGACTTGTCCTGCAGATGGATATGGTGGTAGGACGCGGCGTTCGCGCGGGCCGCGGCGTAGGCGTCGTAAGCCAGGGTGCGGCACCGGTTGCAGGCCGCCAGCGGCACCGACAGGGCCAGCACGTTGACCGGCCGTCCGTCCGGGTGGACCGCCCGGGAGTCGATGTTCAGGAAGCCGGGACACTCCCGGCAGACGCGCACCGTTTCCACCTGTTTCTCCTCGATGCCGTCCGTGTCGTAATAAACGGACTTCTCCCGCCGGTAGAACTCCTCGTGGCCGAAAACGGCGCCCAGGTCCATGCGGTCTTTCATGCGCCATATCTGCAGCAGGTCGGCTACCATCTTCTCCAGGCGGGGCCGCCGGGCGGGATCTTCGTAAAAGGTCCGCGGGTAGTCGGCTTCCCGGACCTGGTCGAAATCCAGGCCGGCCAGGGCCAGGATGATGCCCAGGTTGACGTAGGGCAGCGCCGATTCCACGGCGTAGCCCCCTTCCAACACGGCCAGGTGCGGCCGCAACCGGCTGGTGAGGGTGGCGTAGCCCCGCGCGGTGATGAGCATCTCCCCCAGGGGGTCGCTGTAGTGGTTGTCCTGGCCGGCCGAGTTGACCACCAACTCGGGGGCGAAGTCGGCCAGAACGGGCAGGATCAGGTTGTCCAGCACGAAGAGCATGCTTTCGTCGGTGGTACCCGGAGGCAACGGAATGTTGAGGGTGCGGCCGAAGGCGTTGGGCCCGCCCAGTTCGTGCGTGAAACCGGTACCCGGGTAAATGGTCCGGCCGTCCTGGTGAAAGGAGATGAACAAGACGTCCGGATCGTGGTAGAAGATGTCCTGCGTGCCGTCGCCGTGGTGGACGTCGGTGTCGACGATGGCCACCCGGCGGATGCCGTGGCGGCGGCGCAGGTATTCCACCAGCACGGCTTCGTTGTTGATGTTGCAAAAGCCGCGGTTGCCGTGCACCACCCGCATGGCGTGGTGTCCGGGGGGCCGGACCACGGCGAAGCCGTTTTGGAGGCGGCCGGCCACGATTTCGTCACCCAGGACCTGGGCCGCTCCGGCCGCGATCAGGTGGGCCTCGGTGGTCTGGGACGCCACGTCCGGCACGCAGAAGTGGGTGCGGCGGATTTCGTGCTCCCGGCACAGGCGGGGAGCCATTTCCACCACCTGGGGAAGGTCCATGATTCCTTCCTCGAAAATCTGGTCCCGGGTATAGAGCAGGCGTTCCTCCCGCTCCGGGTGATCGGGCGCGATGGCCCAGTCGAAAGCCGGAAAGAAAACCAGGCCCGTCTTAGTCATGAACGGCGCCTCCCGTCCCGATGTAGGCGAGGATACCGCGCGAGGTCTGTATCGAAAGGTCGTAGAGACGGCCCACGGTGCGCCAGTCCCGGATCATGTTGAACACTTCGCGCCGCGTCACTTCCACTTCCGGGCCCACGGTCAGCCCGTAACGGGCGGCGCGCTTCGCCAGCCACAGGCGGGCGATGCCCATCACGTCCTCTTCCGTGGCGCCGGCGGGAAGGGCGTCCCGCAGCCCCTCCTCCAGGACCAGGTAGTAACCGGCCTGGGTATCCGCGCGCAGCGAAACCTGCATGGTCGGCCGGGCCACGGCGGCACCGATCGCGTTGGCTACCGGGGCGTACGGGGGCATCACCGGGTAGCATCCCACGGCCGCGGCCACCCGGGCGGTCAGGCCGGCCGCGCCGCCGCCCACGCCCACCACCGTCTGCAGGCCCCGGTTCCGGCCCTGGTGCTTCTGCATGATCTCCCAGACGTTGTAGGCCGGTTCCTTGTGCCATTCGGCGAACATGAGGTTGATCTCGCGGGCCACCGAATCCACGAAAAGATCCACAACCTTCCGTGCGGTGGCCGGGGCGTCGCAACCCAGCACGCTTCCCAGGGCGTTCATCGCCTCCGCGGCCCGGTCCGGGTCACCCTGCAGGGTCAGACCCAGCACCCGCAGGGCGTCGGTGGGCGTCGGCAGGGGCCCGCCCAGACAAAAAGCCGGACCCGCCCTTTCCGAGTAAATGATGATTTCCCGCCCCACGCGGTCCACCACGCTGTCGCCGCCGATGGGCACGGAGTGCACGGCCAGGGCCCTGACCTGGGTCAGTTGCCCGTCCACGCGGGCCCCCCGGGCGGACAGGAGGGGCTGCCCGGAGAGGATCAGCGCCAGGTCGGTGGTGGTACCGCCTATGTCCACCACTACCACCGTCTCACCCGGGGGGGTGAGGGCCTGTACCCCCAGGGTGCTCGCGGCCGGTCCGGAAAAGAGGGTTTCCACCGGCTGCTGCACCGAATAGGCGAGGGGGCAGGTGCTGCCGTCCGCCTTCAACACGAAGACGGGACACGTGATCTGCCGCCGGGCCAGCGCTTCCAGGACCGCTTCGGCAAAGAAGCGGTAGCGCTCGCGCGTGGCCGCCGTCAAAAAGGCGGTAACGGCCCGGCGGGGGAAATTGAGCGCGCCGGCCACCTGGTGACCCAATTCCACCTTCATCTCCGGCACAACTCCCAGGATGGTGTCCCTGGCCAGCAGTTCGTGACCGTTGTTACGGTTGGAGAACTTCCCGGCCACCGCCACGCGGGTGATGCCGCGGTCGCGGAAGTCGGCCGCGGCTTTCGCCACGGCGGCGGTATCGAGGGGCGCGATCTCCCGGCCCCGGTAATCGACGGCGCCGGGAATGAAACAGGTGGGACCGGGCCAGTCCATGCCCCGGGCGTCGACACCGGGTCCCGGGATCAACAGCAGGCCCACCGGATCGTACTTCTTTTCCGCCACCAGGTTGGTGATCAGGGTGGTGGAGAGGTTGACCCGCTCGATCTCCTCCCGTCCCACCCCCACGGTCACCTGGTCCAGGGCTTCGGTCAGGGAAGCGAGGAGATCCTCCCGGGTGGTCACCTTGGCGGTGGCCCGGACCCCTCCCTTGTCCAACAAAACGGCGTCGGTACAGGTACCCCCCACGTCCACACCGATGAACATGCCGCCTTCCTCTCCCTCGCTTGGTCTGTCTGTCTAGTCGGGACCGCTCTTCCCCTCCAGCAACTCTTTCAGTTCGTATAGCCGGTTGAGCGCCGCCAGGGGGGTAAGGTTGGGCGGGTCGGTTGCCCGCAAACGGGCCAGGACCTTCTCCTCACCCGGCGGACGACGCGGCGGCGGTGGCGCGCCTGGCGCGGCCCGCTCCATTTGGGCCAGGATTTCCCTGGCCCGGCTGATGATCGCCGGGGGCAGTCCGGCCAGGGCGGCCACGAAAATGCCGTAGCTGCGGTCGGCCCGGCCCGGTACCACCCGGTGCAGGAAGACCACGCCGTCGCCCTGCTCCCGTACCGCCATGGTGTGGTTGACCGGTCCGTCCAGATCGGTCAACTCGTGATAATGGGTGGAAAACAGGGTCAGGGCCCCGATGCGTTCCCAAATGTACTCGGCCAGGGCCCGCGCGATGGAAATGCCGTCGTAGGTGGAAGTACCGCGGCCCACCTCGTCGAGGATCAGGAGGCTGTCGCGGGTGGCGCCCTGGACGATGGCCCGGCACTCGTCCATCTCCACCATGAAGGTGCTCCGGCCGGAGGCCAGGTCGTCGCGCGCCCCGATCCGCGTGAAGATGCGGTCGACCACCGGGAGGTCGGCCGAGGCGGCCGGAACGAAGCTGCCCGCCTGGGCCATGAGGGTGATCAGGGCCACCTGCCGCAGGTAGGTGCTCTTCCCGGCCATGTTCGGTCCCGTCAGCAACATGAAGCGGGAACCCCGGTCCAAAACCGTGTCGTTGGGAACGAACTGTCCCGGCGGCAGGACCCTCTCCACCACCGGGTGGCGTCCGGCCACGATATGCAGGCGGCCCTCCCGGTTCAACGACGGCCGGCAGTAATTGTACCGCACGGCCGCCGCCGCCAGCGAGGCCAGCGCATCCAGGGCGCCCACGGCCCGGCCGCTACGGGTCAGCGGCCCGCCGGCCGCCGCCACCTCGGAGCGCAAGGCGGCGAACAACTCCTGCTCCAGTCGGCCCAGGCTTTCCTCGGCGCCCAGGATCATCTCCTCGTATTCCTTAAGTTGCGGCGTGACAAACCGCTCCGCGCCCGCCAGGGTCTGGCGGCGCTCGTAATCCTCCGGTACCAGGGCCAGGTTGGCCCTGGTCACTTCCAGGTAGTAACCGAAGACCCGGTTGTAAGCGACCTTCAGGGAACGGATCCCCGTGCGTTCCCGCTCCCGCGCCTCCAACCCGGTCAGCCACGAACGCCCCTCCCGGGCGGCCGCGCGGAGACGGTCGATTTCCGGGTGGTAACCGGACCGGAAAATACCGCCGGCGTGGGCGGCGGCCGGCGCGTCATCGGCCAAAGCCGCCAGCCTGGCCGCGAGGTCCGGCAACGGATCGATCTCGCCAACCAGTTTTTTGACCAACGAACTGACGCACGGCATCAAAAGCTCCCTGATGCCGGGCAGGGCCGCCAGGGACACCCGCAGGCCCACCAGGTCGCGCGGCGTGGCCTGGCCCAGGGCCGCCCGGGTGACCAGCCGTTCCAGGTCGCGCACCGGTTTCAAGGCCGCCGCCAGGTCGCGGTAAAGGGAAGCAGCGGCCAACTCCGCCACCGCGTCGAGCCGGTCCTCGATCACCGCGGGCACGGTGGAAGGTTCCTCGAGCCAGGCCCGGAGCAGGCGCCCCCCCATGGCCGTAACGGTGTGGTCCAGGACCTCCAGAAGACTGCCTTCCTTGTCCCCGGTGCGCAGGGAAGAGGTAATCTCCAGGTTGCGCCGGCTGGCGCGGTCCAGGAGAAGGACGCCTTCCCGGCCGCGCACCGTGATCCGCCACTGGCACCAGTCGGTCTTCAAAGTATTCTGCAAATACCGGCGAAGTGCGCCGCCGGCCCGGAGGCCCAGGGGCATCTCCGGGGGCGTCTCTCCCGGCGTAAAAAGCGCCTTTCTGGCCGCGGCGTAGTCGAAAGTGTCCGCCGGCACCCGGGTAACCAGGGCGCCCAGTTCGGCCGCCACCGCCGCGGCGGCATCCCCTTGGGCCCCCTCCGGCAGGAGGACCTCCGCCGGCCGCAGCCGGGCCAGTTCGTCCTCGAGGGTGACGGCTCCGCCGGCGGGCAGTTCTCCGATGCCCAGTTCCCCGGTGCTGACGTCGGCGAAAGCGAGGCCAAAACCGCCGGCGGCGGGGAGAAGGGCGGCCAGGAAGTTGTTGCGCGAAGGGGCCAGCGACGGCTCCTCCAGGACCGTCCCCGGTGTCACCAGCCGAACCACGGCCCGCCGTACCAGCCCACGCCCGGAGGGCGGGTCCAGCTGCTCGCAAATGGCCACCCGGTAGCCCCTGGTCACCAGACGGGCTATGTAGGTGTCCGCGGCCACGCAGGGCACGCCGCACATGGGCACCCGGTCGTCGCCGCCGGCCCGTCCGGTCAGGGTCAGGTCGAGTTCCTTGGACGCGGTCAGCGCGTCCTCGAAGAACATTTCGTAAAAATCGCCTAAACGAAAAAACAGGATGGCTTCCCCGTATTCCTTCTTGATTTCCTGATATTGCTGCATCATGGGGGTTAAAGCCATCAAAACCTCTCCTTCGCCTTCGCATTATATCACAACGGGGACCGGGAAGAAAGGGAGCGACGGACCGAGGCCGCCGCTCCCTGGAAACTCTTGTGGGAAAACCAACGGCCCTAGCGGCCGTCGCCGGCCACCAGGCCCGCCCCGATTTCCTCGTTGATCCTCTCCAGGAGGACCTCCACTTCCTTCTGGGCGGCCATAAAGCGGGCGATAAGCGGGTTCGCTTCCGCCCGGGCCTCGATGTCCGCCGCTTGGGCCGACTGTTTGGCGTCGGGCCGGCGGCCCTCGCCGGCCATGGTATCAAACAAGTTTTTCATCTCGTTGAACTCCCGGACGACGGCTCCGGCCGCCGGATCCGCCAACATGGCCCTTTCCGCCTCGTGCATCTCCGTTATCTCCCGGGACCGGGCCAGTTCCCGGCCCAGTTCCCGGGCCTTTTCCATCAGCGCTTCCGACAATTGGCGCGGCGCCCCTTTCTTCCGCGAAATCGGTCGGGTCAAGCTTAACACGGCCGGGAGGGGCTGTCAACCTCACCGGAAGCGGGCGAAAGCATCGCGCAAGGGACCGTCCATCGACCGCCAGGTATACACGGAGTAACCATCGGCGGCCCGGGCCGCGGTCAGGGCCCCCGCCATCTCCTCGCGGTCCGGCCACCCCGTCCCGCCGTCGAAACCCTGCAGGATCACCTCCACCGGTAAGGCCCGTCCGGTCTCGGCCCGCACCAGTACCAGCGAGTCCCGTATCAGGCCGGCCGCCCCCTCGCCGCCATAGTCGTTCACCGAGGTGTGCCAGTAGTCCATGAGGACCACGGCATCGAAATCGGCCGCCATGACGCCGAAGGGATAGTCGCCCATGAACTGGGGCGGATAGGTGACGGCCAGGAAGGGCATCCCCGCCGGCAGACGGGGCCGGGTCAGCGAAGCGTAGCCGGCGGTGAGTTGCCGGGCCGCGTCGTGGTTGTCCGGCAGTTCCTCGATGTCCGCCGCCACGGCGTCCGGCCTCTGGCCGTCCGGGGTGGCGTAGTTGGCCACCTGCGCCGTGAGGGCGGCGTCGGCGGCAATGTCGCGCAGTTGGACGTAGACCCACACGATGACCTTCATATGTCCGGCGTGCGCCGCCGGTATCAGGATGTCCAGTTCCTTCCGCCAGGCGGCGGGAAAACCGTAACGGCTGTCGCCGGCCTGAAGGTAGACGTGGGTTATTCCGGCGTCGCGGAAAAGCGGGTTGGCGAAGTCCGCCGCATCGGTAACGTGGTCGACCCCTTCGTACCAGACGCCCTTGCCGGCGATTACCGCCGCGCCCGCGCCTCCGGCGGTTTCCCGCCCCCCGTCCCGGTCCTGGTCCAGCAGGGCCGCCGGCATCCAACCTTCCCGGTCGCCGGCCAGCTTGACCAGCAACCAGTCGCCCTGGCGGCGGACCACGGTGAAGGAACCGGCCCTGGCCACGGTGGCCACCACCGGGAAGCCGGTGCCCGGACCGGCGAACAGGTCGACCGCTTTCTGGGCCACCCCGGCCAAAAGGTCACCCTTCACCGGAAGCGGGGCGGGCTTGGTGAAATCCCCGTCCACCCACCCCAGGATCCCGTCCGGGGTCAGCACCTGGTACCACCCGCCCAGGCGGTTCCGGACCAGCAGCAGGTCGTCCCGCCCGGCCACGGTCAGCAGTCGCGTGGACGTATCCGGTCCGGCGCGCACGTTCAAGTCCGCCGTGGTAACGGACAGGGCTGCCGGCAGAGCCGGCGCCGCGCCCGGGGCGCCGGTCAGCAGACCGGCCGGCAGCCAGCCGGCCACCCCGGCGTCGCTCGTCACCTGGGCCCAGGCCCCGCTTTGCCCCCACACCGTGAGATCCTGGCCCTGCCGTACCCAGCCGGTCACCGGGTAATTGGTGCCCGCTCCGGAATACACGGCTGCGTCCGGCCAGGCCATTTTGGCCGCGGTGCCCGGTCCGGCAAAGGCAGTCACGTCGATACCGTACACCCAGCCGGTGGTGCCTTCGGGCAAGGTCACCCGGTACCACCCGTCTCGGGATTCATTGTCCATCAACACCGTTCCCCGTTCCACTTCGCCGCGGACCCCGTAAAGAAGGCCCGGCCCGTCCCGCACGTCGGCCGGATCCGAAAGCACACGCAGACCGGCCGCGAAGGCCGGGGACACCGCAACCACCGTCATGACCGGCAACAGGAGGCCCAGGACCGCTATGCGGGCAATCTTCAACCAACCGTCGATCGCGAAGGTCTTCCTCATGCTTTGAGTGCTTCCCCTTCCAGAGTCTGCGGTGTGGCCCGCAGGACGCGCACCGCCTGCAATTCGCCCACCCCGGCGCCGGGGCCGGCAAACCGCACCGGCCGGTGGCCGCGGGTGCGACCGAAGAAGGCCTGCCCTCCCGTTTCCACCAGCACTTCCACCACGCGGCCCACCAGGGCCTGGTTGCGGGCCAGGGCGACGCGCGCGGCGGCCTCGACCAGGGCGGTGATCCGTTCCTTCTTGACCGCCGCCGGCACCTGACCTTCCATGGTGGCCGCCGGCGTGCCGGGCCGGGTGTTGTAAACGAAGGTAAAGGCGCCGTCGAAGCCGGCTTCTTCCACCAGGCTCAGGGTGGCGGCGAAATCCTCGTCCGTTTCGCCGGGGAAGCCCACGATCAGGTCGGTGGTCACGGTGGCCTCCGGCATGGTCCGGCGGATGGTGCGCACCCGGTCCAGGTAACGCTCCCGCGTGTAGCCCCGGTGCATCAGCCGCAGGATACGGTCGCTGCCGCTTTGGGCCGGCAGGTGGAAGTGCTCGCAAACCTTGTCCAGGCCGGCCACCGTTTCGATGAGCCGGTCGTCCAGGTCCCGGGGATGGGAGGTCAGAAAGCGCAGGCGGTAAAGGCCCCCGCACCCGTTGAGCCGTTCCAGCAAGCCGGCCAGGCCGGTCCGCGGCTGGAGATCCTTCCCGTAAGAGTTGACGTTCTGGCCCAACAGGGTCACTTCCCGGTAACCCCGGCGGGCCAGGTCCGCCACCTCGGCCACCACCGCCTCCGGGGGACGGGAACGCTCCCGTCCCCGCACCAGGGGCACGGCGCAGTATGTGCAAAAGTTGTTGCAACCGTAGATGACGGGTACCCAGGCCCGCACGCCCCCGGCCCGGCGCACCGGCAGGCCCTCCGGCCGCCCCCCGACTTCTTCCACCGCCACCACGGCCTCCCCGGCCGCGGCCCGGTCCAGCAACTCCGGCAGGCGGGGCAGGGCATGGGGCCCGAAAACGAGGCGGACATCCGGGAAACGCCGGCGCAGGAACGAGGCCATCCCTTCCCGCTGCGCCATGCAGCCGCCCACCGCGATCAGACGCCGGCCTTCCAGGCGGCCCAGGCGCCCCAGCAAGCCGAACACCTTTTGCTCGGCCGAACCCCGCACACAACAGGTATTGACAATCACCAGGGCGGCATCCGCGGGATCCTCCACCCGGCAATAGCCCACCGCCTCCACCAGGCCGGCGATGACCTCCGAGTCGTGCTCGTTCATCTGGCAACCGAAAGTGTAGAGGTAATAAGTCTGATCCGCCAAATCGCTTCCTCCCGTCGTGTCATTTTACCGCGAAAGCGGCGCGCGGGGCAAGACGCGTCGTCACCTTCCGCCGCCCGGGCACGTAGGATACATCAAATCGGCGCGCGAGGTGATTTTTCCCGTGAATATCTACGTCGTACAGCCCGGCGATACCATGAGCGGCATCGCGGCCATGTTCGGGGTGACGCTGGACGATCTCGTCAAGGCCAATCCCCAGATCAGGGATCCCAACACCATCTACCCGGGACAGACCGTCTACATTCCGACCGGCGCCCACCCGACCCGGCCCAGCCATTTCTACGTGGTGCAACAAGGCGATACCATGTCCTCCATCGCCGCCCGGTACGGGCTGACCGTGGACCAGTTGATCAAGGCCAATCCCCAGATCAAGAACCCGGACCTGATCTACCCGGGCCAGGTGATCTACATTCCGTGAAAAGGGCAAGGGGCCGGCGAAAGCCGGCCCCTTGCCCTTTTGGCACGATGAAGTGCCATCCCTTTGCGCCGAGGGTGCGATTCGTCGTATCAGGGCACCGCCCTCCTCCGGGCGTCTGCCTGGCAGATAAGGCACGGAAAAGGGGCCGTTTCACGGCCCCCTCCCGTTTCCGTGTGGCTTGCGGACCCACCCGCCTATGCCTTCCCTATGCTTCTCCTGACCTTCTCCAGGGTGTCCCTGGCTCCCGGAACGGCGTCCAGAACGAAGCCCAGCCGTTGGCAGGGATATTCCCCGCAATGCGCGCAGTTGGCCAACATCCTTGCCCGGCCGCACTCCCTGACCTTGCAGCCCAGGGAAAGCCGGAACAGCCGCCCGCCGTGCTCCAGGCAACCGTCACAATTGACATCCTCGGGCCGGATGGCCGTCCGGAACTGCTCCGACCACAGTTCGGCCACGCTCCTTCTCTTGTCGTCGCTGTCCTCCCGGGTGGCCAGGTAACCGGGACAGTCCGTGCACACGATGCCGCAAAACGCGATCATGGCCCAGCCCTTCCTTCGTTGACTGATCAGGGGCGATGCCGTGACGATGGGCCGGGGCGGTCAAAACCCGCCCCAGCGCTTGGAGCCTTCGTAAGCGTGACGCCGCGCCCATCGCTCCGCTTCCGCCGGGGAGCGGAAAGCTCTCAGACGGCCGGCGCCGCGCACGCAGGATTCGGCCAGATACTCCCCGGTATCCGGCAGTACCTGCCAAAAGGTATTGCTGATGTTGTTGCTGCGCTCGCCGTAGCCGGCATCTTCCCTGAACGGCGTCGGCTGCCGGTACGGGTGGGGCCTGTAGACGGCATAAAACCTGGTCATTGTGGCACCTCCTGGTCAGTAGGACATCGCGTCGGCAAGAATCGACACGATAAGATAAATCTATGCTGTAACCTTCAAAATGATGCCTGCCATTTTTCCGCCGTGAAGAGAGCGGTAAATAACGATGATTTTACCACCAAACCAGGGACATGGCAAGAGGGAAATCCCGAAACGATCGGGTAAAAAGCCGAGTGGGCCGTTCAAGGGGTCGGGCGGAAGATTCCGGGCGGGCGGTGGGAAGCCTGCCGGCCCTGGTCCCCGGTTCCCGCCCGGGGACGCCGCTTGCATTCCCGCCCTCCCTTTCTCTATAATGTTCTTTGATCCGGCAAGTCCCGCAAGGAGATGGTAGTTTTTGACGGCGTTGCGGGTGATGATTCTCGCCTCCAGCTTCGGGGACGGACACATGCAGGTGGCCCTTTCCATCCGGGAGGCGCTGGCCGAACTCTGCCCCGGGGCCCAAGTGGAAATCATCGACTACTACCAGTTCGTCAGCCCCATGCTCAACCGGGTGGTGCGCACGGTCTACATCAAGAGCTTCGTGTTTTTCCCTTTCCTCTACGGCCTTTCCTACCGCTTCGTGGACGAGCCGACCCTGGAACCGTCCCTGCCCAAGCGGGTGCTGAACAATTTCGGCAAGCGACGCTTGTGGGAACTTCTGAAGGACCGCCGTCCCGTCGTGATCGTCAACACCTTCCCGTCCACCGGGGGCGTGGTGTCCATCCTGAAGGACGAGATGGGGCTGACCACGCCGTGCGTCACCGTCATCACCGACTACGATTTCCACAGCCAGTGGTTGCATCGCAACATCGAACTGTACTGTGTGGCCACGCCCGAGATCAAGAGGGACCTGCAACAGTTGGGGATCGAAGGATCCCGCATCATCCCCACCGGTATACCCATCAGGCGCCGCTTTTTCGCCCCCGTGGCCCCGGAGCGGGTGCGCCGCGACCATAACCTGTCGCCGGACCGGCCCACCGTGCTGGTCATGGCCGGGGCCTACGGGGTGCTTCCGGACGTTCGCGGCATCTGCCGCCTTCTGGCCTCGTTTTCGCCCGAACTCCAGGTGGCGGTGGTGTGCGGCCGCAACGCCCGGCTTTTCCGGCAATTGGCGGCTTTGTACGGAAAACATCCCCGTTTTCGCCTTTTCCCCTATCTGGACAACATCCAGGAACTGATGGGCATCGCCGACCTGATCATCACCAAGGCCGGCTGCCTGACCGTCACGGAAGCCCTGCATCTTCACCTGCCCATTTTGATTTACCGCCCCGTTCCCGGGCAGGAACTGAAGAACACGGAATTTCTTCTGCACCGCAAGGTGGCCCGGACCGCCACCAGCCTGCGCGAACTGGCCGCCGTGCTCGAAGAGCTTTGGTCCGGCAACGGCTCCGGCAGTCTGGCCTCCCTGCGGCGGGAATTGGCCGCCTGGTCCCCCGTGGACTCCTCCCGCCTCATCGCCCGGGAGGTTCTGGCGCTGGCGGGGGAGGATTCGCGGCTTTCGGCGAACGGTTGAAATCCTCGTACGGACTTTTCCCGGTGGTTTACCGTTCAACCTCCGGAAACTACCGTTTAGCACCTGTTTAGGCGATTCAAGGATCAATCCGGCTTCTTTTGTTTGTCAAATAAAGGAGGAAAAGCACTCTTTCTGTTGAACATTATTCTAAAAGGGCAGGACGGGAAGCGCCGGGGAGATGGGACCATGCAGGTAAGGGACTGGTATTTCACCGACTCTTTTGTGGAGCTTTACGGCACCGCCTGCCTTAAACTGGGGAAACCGATAAGGTTTGTAACCAGAGACCTGAACGGGTGTCCGGGTTGTCCCGAAGGATGCTCCCAGACCGCCCGCCGGGAAGTCGCCGTTTCGCTGGATCCGCGCTGGACGAGCCGTCAGGCCCAGCAGTACGCCACGCGCGCCATATTCCATCACCTGATCGCGTGGGAGGGCTTTCCGGGGGTCCGTCTCAAGGCCGGGTTCACCGGCGAGGAGACGGTACGGGCCCTGTGCCACCGCCTGAACTGGCGGGTTCTGGGTTTGGTGGTAAACCAGAAAATGGAGGGGTTTTTTCCGGGACCGGACTTCCTGCTGACCGAGTTGTTCGTCGACACGGTCAAGTATCTGAACGTGTGCCACGAACACCCGCACACCGTTCTGGAGTTGAGTCTGCCGGCCCTCGACATTTTCTACCAATACTTCTCGCTGCGCCCGGTCCACCAGAAGCAACTGGCCGGCGCGGTCAAGCACAAATGGGCCCAGGTCCACCGGCTGGTCCGCCAAATGATCCGGCTCTCGGAAAACTATAGCCTCATGGATCCGGCCCAGTGCGGGGAGATGCTGGAGGCGCTTATCGCCCTTTTGGAGGTGGCGGAAATGGTGGAAGTGGTCCGTCACGCCGCGGGGGGCGACCGGTTGGAGCGCAGCCGCCCCGCCTTGGGGATCGGTTTGGCGGGCGCGTACGGACCGGTTCCCTGACCGGACCGGCATCACCCGGCACCGGCCCATCGGCAAGCAGGATGACGGAGGCTTTGTGGTGAGAACAGGGGAACCGGCGGAGCCGGTTCCCCTGTTCTCACGCGTCCGACACCGAACTTCCCATTTCCGGCCGGTACCCTTCTTTTCACCATAACCCGCCGGAAGGCGAGATATACTAACAGGCGGAGGTGAAGGTGATGAGGCGTACCAGTACCGGAATGGTCGTCACCGGATTGGGTGTCGCCGTGACGGCGATCGGTAAGATGGTGGGCGGTACGGTCGGAGCCGGCATCACCGGCTTCGGGATCGCGCACATCGTGCTGGGCGTGTTGGACGGGCTCAGACCGAGCGTCCGGTTTTAGCGCCACTTCACCGTCCGGGCCGGAGGACGGGCTGTTCCCGCCTCCGGCCATTTTTTGGCACACCACCCCCGCCCGTGTATAAGGCCCGGCGGGTTGCGGGCATCTTAAGCGGCAAGGAGGTGGTGGCAGTGATTCTCTGGGACAGGATAGCACTAGTTCTTGTCATCATAGGCGCCCTGAATTGGCTCCTGGTCGGCTTGTTCCAGTACGACCTCGTGGCCGCGGTCTTCGGCGGGGCAACCGCCTCGGCCAGCCGCGTCGTCTACACCCTGGTCGGTCTGGCCGGCATCTGGGCCATCAGCCTGCTCTGGCGTCCGCGCGCCGAAACGACGCAGCAGTCCTGACGCGCGGGGAACCGATCGGCGCCGGCTTAGGCGGACGGGCTATCTGCCGCCGAAGGCCGGCTTCCGCTTTTGCAGGAAGGCGTCCATCCCTTCCGCGCGGTCGCTGGTGGCGAACACCAACCCGAACAGGTTGGCCTCCCAGGCCAGGGCGGTGTCAAGGTCCATCTGCAGGCCCCCGTTGACCGCCTCCTTGGTCAGGCGGACCGCCACCGGGCCCTGCCGCGCGATGCGCCCGGCCAGGTCCCGGCAGAACGGGAGCAGTTCTTCCCCGGGTACCACATGGTTGACCAGGCCGGCGGCCCTGGCCCTTTGCGCGTCCCAGCGGTCGGCCGTAAGGAGCATCTCCTTGGCCAGGCCGGGCCCCACCAGGCGCGGCAGACGCTGGGTGCCGCCGAAACCGGCAATGATACCCAGACCGACTTCCGGCTGACCGAACTGGGCGTTTTCCGCGGCCACCCTGATGTCGCAGGCCAGGGCCAGTTCGCAGCCGCCCCCCAGGGCGAAGCCGTTGACGGCGGCGATGACCGGCATGGGCATGCCTTCCAGGGCCTGGAATACGGCGTGTCCGGCGCGGGCGAACTCCTTGGCCTCCAGGGGGGAAAGGCCGCGCATGAAGGCGATGTCCGCGCCGGCCACGAAAGCGCGGTCCCCGGCACCGGTGAGAATGACCGCCCGCAAGTCATTCCGTGCCGCCAGTTGGGCGACGGCCTCCCCGAGTTCCCGCACGGTCGTCCCGTCCAGGGCGTTGAGGACCCGGGGACGGTTGATGGTGACGACGGCCACCGCGCCGTCGGTTTCCACCAGGAGGTTGGCGAAGGTCATGCCTTTCCCCCTCCCTGTTCGTACACATAGAAACCGCGTCCGGATTTGCGCCCCAGCCACCCGGCGGCCACGTACTGTCGCAACAGGGGGCAGGGGCGGTACTTGGGATCACCGAAGCCCGCGTGCAGGACCTCCATGATGGCCAGACAGGTATCCAGCCCGATCAAGTCGGCCAGGGCCAGGGGACCCATCGGGTGGTTGGCCCCGAGCTTCATGATGCTGTCCACCGCCTCCGGGGTGGCCGTGCCTTCCCAGACGGCGAAAACGGCTTCGTTGATCATGGGCATGAGCACCCGGTTGGCCACGAAACCGGGGGCGTCCTTGACCAGCACGGCCGTCTTGCCCATGCGGCGGGCCGCCTCCATTACCAGGTCACAGGTTTCCGGCGCGGTGGCCAGTCCGCCGATCACTTCCACCAGTTGCATCACCGGCACCGGGTTCATGAAGTGCATGCCGATGACCTTCTCCGGCCTCCCGGTGACGGCGGCCAGTTCGGTTATCGGCAGGGACGAGGTGTTGCTGGCCAGCACGGCCTCCCGCGGCAAAATGCTGTCCAGTTCGCGGAACACCGCCGTTTTGATGGACATGTTCTCGGTCGCCGCCTCGATGGCCAGATCGGCCCCTCCCGCGTCCGAAAGGCGCGTGGACGCAATGATCCTGGCCAGGGTTTCCGCCATTTCCCCGCCGGCGAGACGCCCCTTGGCCACATCCCGCTCCAGGTTGCGGCGGATGACGCCCAGGCCCTTTTCGACCAGTTCTTCCTTGATGTCGTTGAGCAGGACCCGGTACCCGGCCCGGGCTGCCACCTGGGCGATACCCGCCCCCATCTGTCCCGCCCCGACCACCATGATCTCCCGCATCTCGCGCAAAACGTGCGCCCGGCCCGGATGATCTCCGGCCCGGGCATTCGCTCCTTTCCTAAAACCGTATCCGCTACCCGGGGAGCCCCTCCACCACGAGGGCCACGCCCTGGCCGCCGCCGATGCACAGGGTGGCGAGAGCCAGGCGGCCGCGCCGCCGGTCCAGTTCGTGCAACAGGGTGACCAGGATACGCGCGCCGCTGGCGCCGATGGGGTGGCCCAGGGCCACGGCGCCCCCGTTCACGTTGACCCGCTCGGGGGGCAGATCCAGTTGCCGCACCACGGCCACGGCCTGGGCGGCGAAGGCCTCGTTGGCCTCCACCAGGTCCAGGTCGCCGACCGCCACCCCCGCCTTGTCCAGCGCTTTACGGGAAGCCGGTACCGGCCCGAGGCCCATGAAGGCGGGATCGACGCCGGCCGCGCCCCAGCCGCGCACCGCGGCCTGGGGCCGTATCCCCAGGCGCGCGGCCGTCTCCTCGCGCATGACCACCACGGCCGCCGCCCCGTCGTTAATGCCCGAGGCGTTCCCCGCCGTCACCGTCCCGTCCTTGCGGAAAGCCGGCTTCAGCGCGGCCAACTGCTCCAGGGTGCACCCGCGCCGGGGAAACTCGTCCCGGGCGAAGAGGATCTCCGGTCCTTTGGCCTGGGGCACGGGGACCGGGACGATCTCCCGGTCGAAGCGGCCGGCGTCGATGGCGGCCACCGCCTTGTGCTGGCTGGCCAGGGCCAGGCGGTCCTGGTCCTCCCTGGTGACACCGTAACGCGCGGCCACGTTTTCCGCCGTTATACCCATGTGGGCGTCGACAAAGGCGCAGGTCAGCCCGTCTTTCAACATGGAGTCGGTCAGGCGGCCGTCCCCCATGCGGCTGCCCCAGCGGTGCCCCGGCGCCAGGTACGGCGAGGCGCTCATGTTTTCCATGCCCCCGGCCACGACCACTTCGGCATCGCCCAGGGCCACCATCTGGGCGGCCAGGATGACCGCTTTCAGCCCCGAGCCGCACACCTTGTTGACGGTATAGGATGGCACCTCGTAGGGTATGCCGGCGCCCACGGCCGCCTGGCGGGCCGGGTTCTGGCCCAGACCGGCGGAGAGCACGTTGCCCAGAATCACCTCGTCCACCTGTTCCGGCGCCAGGCCGCAACGGGACAGGGCTTCCTTCACCACCAGCGCGCCGAGCCGTGTCGCCGGCACGCCGGCCAGGGAACCGCCGAACTTACCCACCGCGGTGCGCACCGCGCCCGCCAGGACCGCCCGGTACATAAACCCCGCCCCCCTACCCCTGCGCTTTCATTTCCCGGCAGACGGCGGTCATCTCGGGCACCACTTCGAACAGATCGCCCACGATGCCGTAGTCGGCCACTTTGAAGATATTGGCCTCCGGGTCCTTGTTGACCGCCACGATGCACTTGGACGAGCCCATGCCGGCCAGGTGCTGGATGGCGCCGGAGATGCCGCAGGCGATGTAGAGGACGGGAGACACGGTCTTGCCGGTCTGGCCGACCTGGAAGCGCTGTTCGATCCAGCCGGCGTCGACGGCCGCCCGGGAGGCCCCCACGGCGGCGCCCAGGCAGTCCGCCAATTCCTCCAGTATCTTGAAGTTTTCCGGCCCTTTGATACCCCGGCCGCCGGATACGATGATGTCCGCCTCGGTCAGCTCCGGCCGCGCCGATACGGCGCGCATGACTTCCCGCACCACCACGCGCAGGTCGGCGGGCGGCAGGTCGACCTGGACCATTTCCACCGCCGCCGTACGACCGTCGTCCGGCGGTTGGACGGGGAAGACGTTGGGACGGATGGTGGCCAGGGCCGGGCCGGAAGCGGCCATACCCCGTACGAAGGCTTTCCCGGCGTAGATCGGCCGGGTGAAGACCGGTTCCGTTCCGTCCAGTTCCAAACCGGTGCAGTCCGTGAAGAGGCCGGTACCCAGCCGCGCGGCCACGCGCGGCATCAGGTCGCGCCCCATGACGGTGTAGCCGGCCAGGACGAGGCGTGGTTCCCGGGCCCGCACCAGGTCCGCCAGCACCCGGGTGTAGGGCAGCGTGGCGTACGCGGCGAGCCTTTCGTCATCGGCCAGATAGACCCGGTCCGCACCGAACCGGGCCAGGTCCGCCGCGCAGTCGCCCAGGTTGTGCCCGAGCACCACGGCCGCCGTTTCCCCGCCCTGCTGGTCGGCGATGCGCCGCGCCAGGGAAAGCATTTCATAAGTTATCTTCTTGGGTTTTTGATCCCTTGTCTCGACGACTACCCAGACCGAACCGCTCAATGTCCTCTCCCCTTCTTATACAACCTTCGCTTCAAAGCGCAGGGCCCGGAACAGTTCCCGCACCGCTTCCGGCGTTTCGCCCTCGATGACCCGCCCCGCGCTGCGTCCCGCCGGCAGGAAGTGGCACGTGGGCCTGGTCTTGGGCGTCACGGCCGCCGCGTCCAGTCCCAGGTCGGACAGGGCCAGGTGTTCCATGGGTTTCTTCTTGGCCTGCATGATACCCTTCATGGAGGGGTAGCGGGGCTCGTTCAGTCCCTTCTGCGCCGTGACGACGGCCGGCAGGGGTACTTCCACGCGCTGTCCACCGCCTTCGATTTCCATGGTGGCCGAAGCCTGTCCGTCGGCCACGGTGAGGGCGGTGACCACGTTGACCTGGGGCAGGTCGAGCAATTCGGCCACCCGCACGGCTACCTGGGCCGAACCGTCGTCGACGGCCCGCCAGCCGGCCAGGACCAGGTCGTAGGAACCTTTCCTCAGGGCCGCGGCCAAAACCTCCGCCACCGCGTATTCGTCCGCCGCGGCCAGGGCCGGGTCCTCGATGTGGACGGCCCGGTCGGCCCCGGTGGCCAGGGCGGTGCGCAGGGCCTCGGCCACCCGCGGCCCGCCGGCGCCGATTACCGTAACCTCGCCGCCCGCCTTCTCCTTGAGGCGCAGGGCCTCTTCCAGGGCAAACTCATCGTAGGGATTGATGATGAGGTTTACCCCCGCGGACTCGATGCCCCCGCCGGCGGCCAGGGTGATCTTGGCTTCCGTGTCGAAGGTTTGCTTGAGCAGTACCGCGATGTTCAAACGATGTCCTCCCCTTTCCGTTTTAGCGCATCAGCGAGGCCGCGATCACCAGGCGCTGGATCTCGCTGGTGCCCTCGTAGATCTCGGTGATCTTGGCGTCCCGCATCATCCGCTCCACCGGATATTCGCGGGTGTAGCCGTAACCGCCGTGAATCTGAACGGCCTTGGTGGTGACCCACATGGCCGTCTCCGAGGCGTAAAGTTTGGCCATGGCCGCTTCCTTGCCGTAGGGCATGCCCCGGTCTTTCAGCCAGGCCGCGTGGTAGGTCAGGTGCCTCGACGCCTGGATGCGCGTGGCGGCGTCGGCCAGCATCCAGCCCACCGCCTGGAAGCGGCCGATCGGCTGCCCGAACTGCTCCCGGGTTTTGGCGTAGTTCAGGGCCTGCTCGAAGGCGCCCTGGGCGATACCGACGGCCTGGGCGGCAATCCCGATCCGGCCCCCGTCCAGGGTGGCCAGGGCGATGGAAAAGCCCTTTCCGTCGGCGCCCAGCATCTGTCCCGCCGGTATCCGGCAGTCCTCGAAAACCAACTCGTAGGTGGAAGAGGCCCGGATGCCCATCTTGTGTTCCTTCTTGCCGAAGGTGAACCCCGGAGTACCCTTGCTCACGATGAAGGCCGCGGTGCCCCGGTGTCCCTTGGCCGGGTCGGTACTGGCGACGACCACGTAGGTGTCCGCCCGCCCGGCGTTGGTGATGAAGATCTTGGTGCCGTTGAGGACGTAGAAGTCGCCGTCGCGGCGGGCCGCCAGCTTGACCGCCCCGGCATCCGAACCGGCCCCCGGTTCGGTCAGGCCCAGCGCCCCGATGGCACGGCCGGAGGCCAGCGGCACCAGGTATTCTTTCTTTTGCTCCTCGGTACCGTAGGCGAAAATGGGCCAGCAGCACAGCGAGGTATGGGCGGAAACCAGGACGCCGGTGGAGGCGCAGACCCGGGACAGCTCTTCCACGGCGATGGCGTAGCTCAACTGGTCCATGCCCGCCCCGCCGTATTCCTCCGGGAACGGTATGCCGGTCAGGCCCAGGCCGGCCATCTTGTCCCAAAGGCTCCAGTCGTACTCCTCGCGCTCGTCCATGTCCGCGGCCAGCGGGCCGACCTCTTTTTCGGCGAACTGACGGACCGACGAGCGGAGTAACTCCTGTTCCTCGCTGGGAGCGTAATCCATGACGTGTCCCTTCCTCTCCATTCCATGGTGCCGGGTCCCCGCGGGGACCCGGCTAAGTGCGTTGGTTCTCTTGCCGATCGTTGGCGAGCATCGTTGGAAAACAGGGGGCTCGGGAAACGGACTTGTTCTCACTCCCTCCACTGAAGTGGCGGGGTGTTCTGTTTTTCAACATGGTGTTTAGATTCTCTACAACTCTCGCCGGCCCTGCCGGCACCGTTAAGCCTATTTCTTCCAGCCCTCCCATTCCTTTTGCCGCAGTTCGATCCGCCGGATCTTGCCGCTGATGGTCTTGGGCAAAGTGGTGACGAACTCGATCTTGCGCGGGTACTTGTACGGGGCGGTAACCTTCTTCACATATTCTTGCAACTCCCGTGCCAACTCCTCCGAGGGGGAATAGCCGGGGGCCAGGATGACGAAGGCTTTGACCACCTCGCCGCGGACCTCGTCGGGGCTGGAGACCACCGCCGACTCGGCCACCGCCGGATGCTCGACGAGGGCGCTCTCCACCTCGAAGGGTCCGATGCGGTAGCCGGAGGTGAGGATGACGTCGTCGGCCCGGCCCACGAACCAGAAGTACCCGTCCTCGTCCCGGTAGGCGCGGTCCCCCGTGACGTACCAGTCGCCCCGGTGCACCGACGCGGTCTTTTCCGGGTCCTTCCAGTATTCGCGGAACAGGCCGGCCCTCGGGCGGACCGGCTTGACCCGGATGGCCACGTCCCCTTCGGTGTTGGGGGGCAGGACCCGGCCTTCCTCGTCGATGACCTGCAGGTCGATCCCCGGCGAGGGTTTGCCCATCGATCCGAAGCGGGGTTCGATGGGCGGGAAGTTCCCGCATATGAGCACCGTTTCGGTCTGGCCGTAACCGTCCCGGATGGTCAGTCCGGTATGTTTGCGCCAGATCTCGATGACCTCCGGGTTGAGCGGCTCGCCCGCCCCCACGCAGTGGCGCAGTTTGGGGAACCTGTACTGCGCCAGATCCTGCAGCACCATCATCCGGTAATTGGTGGGGGCGCCGCACAAAGTGGTAATCGGATACTTTTGCAACAGATCAAGGGTGGCCGCGGGGTCGAAACGGCCGGCGTGCTGGACGAAGATGCCCGCCCCGCAGATCCAGGGCCCGAAGAAACTGCTCCAGGCCGCCTTGGCCCAACCGGTGTCGGAGAGGTTCCAGTGCAGGTCGTCCGGCGTCAGGTCGAGCCAGAAATGTCCGGTGACGTAGTGGCCGATGGGATAGCTGGCCTGAGTGTGCAGGGTCATCTTGGGATAACCGGTGGTGCCGGAGGTGAAGTACAAAATGGCCGGATCGTCGCTCCTGGTGTTTTCCGCCGCCCCTCCCGCCGGGGCGGCGGCCACGGCGGCGGCGTAACTGGTCCAGCCCGGACGTTCGTCGCCCACCAGGAGGAACGATTTCAGACCCGGGCATTGGTCCCGGATTTCGTCCACCTTGGCCGCGTTGGCCGGGTCGGTGATCACCGCCACCGCCTCGGCGGTCTGGCAGCGGTACAGCATGTCCTTGGCCGTCAACTGGGTGGTACCCGGCGAGATGATGATGCCGGCGCGCAGGCAGGCCAGGTTGACCTCCCACCACTCGATCAGGCGGGGCAGGACGACCACGACCACGTCGCCCTTCTTGACCCCCTGGCTGTTCAGAACGTGGGCCACCTGTTCCGATCTTTCCTTGAATTGCCGGAAAGTGCGCTTTTCCTCGCTGCCGGCTTCGTCCACCCACCACATGGCCAGCTTGTCCGGATCCCGGGCCCACCGGTCGAAGGTGTCGCGGGCGAAGTTGAAGTTTTCGGGAACCTCCCATTGGAAAGAGGCATAGGTGGCATCGTAATCCGTCATGTTCGGCATCCTTGAATCCCTCCTAATTGACCATATTCTCTTGCCGTTACCGGAAAGTGGACCGGAGGAGCCGGGGCAAGCCCCCTGCCGGACACCCACCCGCAGGGTGGGCCGCGGGGGTGGTGGGAAAAGGTTCTTCCTGTTCCCGAACCCCCCGTGCGAAACGGAGTACCCGAAACGAATGGCCGGGAAACGCTGCAGCTATGTAAACTTCCGTTTACGCGTCAACGACCGTTCACACCACCTCCCTCCCACCCCGTCCTCCGGCCCCGTTCAAGCCCCTTATACTACACCGCCCGCTTAAAACCTGCCGGATGGGGGGGAAAAAAGGTGCTCAACGGCCCCGGAAGACCGGCGGCCTCTTTTCCAGGAAGGCGGCCAGGCCCTCCAGGTAATCCCCGGTCCCGGCGGAAGCGGTGATGGTCTCTTTCTCCAGTTCCAACTGGGCCGCCAAGCCTCCCAGAAAGGCCCGGTTGAACAACTCCTTGCTGCGGGCGAAGGCCAGCGTGGCTCCCTGGGCCAGTTCCCGGGCCACAGCCAGAGCGTGCTCCAGCAGTTCGCCGTCCGCCGCCACCCGGTTGACCAGCCCGAACTCCAGGGCCTGGGCGGCGGTAAGCGTCGGATTCAGGAAGATCAGTTCGGCGGCGCGGCCCAGGCCGGTCAAGAGGGGTACGAGGAGGGTCCAGGCCCCGTCCGGCGTGAGCCCGGCCGCGGTATAGGCCTGCCGGAAGACGGCCCCGGCGGCGGCGAAACGCAGGTCGCAGGCGGCGGCCAGGCTGAGCCCGGCCCCGCCGGTGGCCCCGTTCACGGCGGCGATGACCGGTTTGGGAAGGGCGCGGATGGCCAGAATGATCCGGTTCAATTCCCCGGCCAGTTCGCGGAAGGGCCGCTGCGGCTCCTCGGCGGCAAAACGTTGAAAGAACCGGAGATCGCCTCCCGCGCAAAAGGCGCGTCCGGCTCCGGTCAGCACCACGGCACGGACCGCGGGGCGGCCACAATCGGCCAGGGCCGCCAGCAGTTCCCGACCCAGTTCGTCGTTGAGCGCGTTCAAGGCCTCGGGCCGGTTCAGGGTGACCAGGGCCACCCCGGCGGTAACGTCCAGCAGGACAGCTTGAGCCATCTTCCATCCTCCATGGTTTTCAGTCTGGAAATTTCCATTGCCCCCGCGACCCACCCGGCGAGTGGGCGCCCGGTCGCCGGGTGGCCGGTTATCGGATCAGCAGCCCAGCAGGCGGGCGATGAGGAGACGCTGGACCTCGGAGGTGCCCTCCCCGATTTCGCAGATCTTGGCGTCGCGCAGGTACCGTTCCACCGGGAACTCCTTCATGCAGCCGTAGCCGCCGTGGATCTGGATGGCGTCCAGGGCGCACCTGGTGGCCATCTCGGTGGCGAAGAGTTTGGCCATGGCCGCCTCCTTTTTGTAGGGCCGCCCCTGATCCCGCAGCCAGGCGGCTTTGTAGTAGAGGTTGCGGGCCAGTTCGATATGGGTGGCCATGTCGGCCAGTTTGAAACTGACGGCCTGGAAACGCGAGATGCTCTGGCCGAACTGGGTCCGGGCCCTGGCATAGGTCAGGGAGGCGTCGAGGCAGGCCTGGGCGAGGCCGACCCCCATGGCCGCCACCGCTATGCGGCCGCCGTCCAGGACGATCAGGAACTGCTTGAAGCCCTCGTTGAGCCCGCCGACCAGGTTTTCCGCCGGAACCCTCACGTTGTCGAAAAACAGTTCGTTGGTGTTCGAGCCGTGCCAGCCCATCTTTTCGGTGATGGGCCGGATGGTGAAACCAGGCGTATCGGTGGGAACGATGATGGCGCTGATACCGCGCGTGCCCCGCTGCCGCTCCGTGACGGCGGTGATGGTGACGAAGCGCGCGTACTTGGCGTTGGTGATGAAGATTTTGGAACCGTTGATCACCCACCAGTCGCCGTCGCGCACCGCCGTGGTCTGGGTTCCCCCCGCGTCGGAGCCGGCGTTGGGTTCGGTCAGACCGAAGGCGCCCAGGTACTCGCCGCGGCAAAGGGGCGTAAGATAACGCTTCTTTTGTTCCTCGCTGCCGAAAAGATAGATCGGCATGCAACCGAGGGAGATGTGGGCCTCGTAGGTGATGCCCGTGGACGCGCAGACCCTGGTGATTTCCTCGACCGCCAGGCAGTAGCTCAGATAGTCGCCTCCCGCCCCGCCGTACTCCTCGGGAAAAGGAAGACCCATCAGGTCCATCTCGGCCAGGCGGGCCATGATGTCCGCGGGAAAACGCCCCCGGTCCATCTCGCCGGCTGCCGGCGCGATCTCGCCGTCGGCGAATTCACGCACCGTTTGCCGGACCATTTCCTGCTCGGGAGTCAAATCGAAGTTCAACCAACTCCACCACCCGTGATAAAAATTACCTGATCGTCGCAAGCTTCCCCTGCTTTACCTTTGCAAAAATCGTGAACAGGGCAGGGTGCCGGCGGCAAGCGGTAAAAAATGCGCCCTCTGCGGCTTCAGGCGGGACCGGGCGGAATCGGGAGCACTTCGGTATGTAAACAATCGGTTACAGTTCTGTAGTCAATCCTGCACAGGAACAGGGAAAGCCCCCTGCCCGGCAGGGGGCTTTCCCGTCATCTCAGGCCGTGCGGGCCCCAACGCCCTCGTGCTTGCGCAACGCCTCCTGGTAGAGTTGCAGATATTCGACGGCCGAGCGGGCCCACGAATAGTCCAGTTCCATCACCCGGCGTACCAGTTGTCCCCAATGGGCCGGATCCTCCCGGTAGAGCTTGAGGGCCCGCCGGATGGCGGTCAGGAGGGCTTCACCGGTGTAAGGCTCGAAAACGAAACCGTTACCGGAACCCGTGGCCGGGTTGAAGTCGTGGACGGTATCGGCCAGCCCGCCGGTGGAACGCACCACCGGCACCGTGCCGTAGCGCATGCTGATCAACTGTCCCAGGCCGCAGGGCTCGAAACGGGAAGGCATCAGGAACATGTCCGCGCCCGCGTATATGCGCTGGGCCAGGATGGCGTTGAAGCCGATGAAGACGCCCACTTTTTGGGGAAACTGTTCGCGCAACAGGCCAAACAGC